>MDTG01088582.1_pt1 | contig 11012 bp, 9 predicted proteins | sample 811421 | NCBI WGS metagenome assembly MDTG01 (sample SAMN05326645, study PRJNA326480) | marine metagenome | isolation source: seawater | place: Pacific Ocean: South East | collected 2011 | reverse complement strand
CGGGGTGCGCGCGGCGGCGCGCGCGGCGGGCGCGACCGTGGTCGGCGGCGACGTCGCCGCCGCTGCGGGCCCCTTGGTCGTCACGATTTCGGCGGTCGGCGAGGCGCCGCCGCAGCCGCTGCGGCGGGACGCGTTGCGCATTGGTGACACGCTGCACGTGACCGGCCCGCTTGGCGGGTCGATCGCCGGACACCACCTGCGCTTTCGGCCAGCGCTACGCGAGGGGCGGTGGCTGGCGCAGCAGGCGGGCGTTCGCGCTGCGATCGACGTCAGCGACGGGTTGCTGCTGGATCTGCAGACGATGCTCGCAGCGAGCGGCGGCTACGGGGCCGAGCTGGCGTCGGCTGCGATCCCCGTTCGCGCCGCGGCGACGCGCTTGTCCGGGGGGGCGGTTGACCGCGCGCTCGAGCGCGCGCTGCGCGACGGCGAAGATCACTGCCTGTTGTTCTCTGTGCAGCGTGGTGCAGCGTTGCCTAAGGGCGGGCCGTTGACGCAGCGGGCGCGCCGCCCGATCGGCCAGGTCGTCGCCGCGCCTGGAATCACTATCGTGGACGGCGCCGAGCGCCGCAGGGTGGAGGCCGCTGGCTTCGAACACCGGATCGCGCCGTGAACGCCTACGAGCTGAAGATCTCCTTGCCGGATGACGTCGCCGCCACCGAGCGCTGGGGGGAGCGGGTCGGGCGCGGCTTGGCCGCCGGCCAGACGGTCGCGCTGTCGGGGCCGCTTGGCGCCGGCAAGACCACGTTCGTGCGAGGCCTCGCCCGTGGGCTGGGCGTGGACGACCCCGACGGGGTCAGCAGTCCCACCTACCTGCTCGTCGTGGAGCACGCTGGCGCGCCGCCGTTGATGCACGCCGACGCGTATTTGCCTGAGAAGTTGGCAGCCTTCTTGGAAGACGGGGGCCTCGAATACCTGCTCGACGCCGACAAAGTTGTCTGCGTCGAGTGGGCTGAAAACGTCGGTAACATGCTTCCCAGCAATGCCCTATGGGTATTCTTGGACCACGTAGCCGATGGCGGGAGGGAGCTTGTCCTGCGTACTTCGTCGCCGCAAGACTATCCAGCTACCGTGGATTGGAGCCGAAATCACGGCTCGGATTGAACCGCGGCGACGTCCGGAGCGTTGCTACGAAGGGCCCACGACATGACCAGCAAACGACCCAACCGGAGACCCGCCGCGCGCGCCGGGGCAGCCGAGCCAGATTACCTGGCCCGCTACCGGGACGGCGACGCGCAGGCGTTCCGTGAGCTGGTCGACGCATACCGCGAGCGGATGCTCCACTTCTTCTACCGCCTCTGTTGGGATCGGGATCGATCCGAAGACCTGGTGCAGGAGTTGTTCATCAAGCTCATCACGGGCAGCCGTCGCTACCGACCCGAGGGACGGATGTCGACCTTCGTCTACCGCGTGGCGACGAACCTCTGGATCGACCACTACCGCGCTCAGCGGCCGAGGCCGCGCATGTTCTCGTACGACCAGGTCATACACCCCGACGACGATCGGCCAGCGTTGACCTTCGCAGGCGACGACGCGGCGCCGGCCGATGAGCTCATCGACAAAGAGCAGCGCGCGGCTATGAGGAGGGCGCTAGAGCGCTTGACGGAGCCGCACCGCCTCGTCTTCGAGCTAGCTGTGTATCAAGAGCGCCCTTACGGCGAGATCAGCGACCTGTTGGGTATCCCGGTGGGCACCGTCAAATCTCGTATGCACAACGCCGTGCAGGCGCTCAAGGACATGATGAGCGCGCACACAGACGCCGCGCGCGGCGGCGAGCGCGAACAAGGTAGCCAGCGGATGGGAGGTGCAGGTTGAGCGCCGAAGGCGACGTTCCGGATCCTGTCGAGGAGTTGATGGCCAAGGCCGAAGCGCACCTGCGTGATGAGGGCGCCGCGCTCGCGTGGCAGCCGATCGACCTCTTGCTTGAGCAGGGCACGGCCGAAGAGGTCACGCAGATGCGCCGCGCGGTCGCGGCGGACCCCTCCCTGGCGCTCCAGGTCGCGGACACGGTCGAGTTGGTGGAATCCTTCCGAGAGCTCAGGGTCGACGCTAGCCCCAACATGGCAGGCAAGATGCAAGCCGTCATGCTGCAGGCAGAGCGCAGCGCCGCGCACCGCGGCGCCGTGCGCCCGCGACCGTGGCTGCCGTCGTTGACGTTCGCGGCCGCGGCAGCGGCTGCGTTTTGGCTGTTGTCTTGGTTGGACGTCGCTTCGTTGTGGCAGGCGCCGCAGCGAGAGCCCGCGGTGGTGGTCGCCGTCGCTGCTCCAGCGGCTGCGCCGCGCGCGGAAGCTGGTCGATTGGTGGCATCTGAGGCGATCGTGGACGCCGGCGAGTTGGCGTGGCAGGAGGCGGTCGCGACGATCCAGCGGCGGCTGGAGGTCGAAGACAGCGGTCATCTGCAAGCGGCGCTGACTGAGGGGCTTCGTCACCCAACCGACGACCTCGCCAAATGGCTGGACCCCGCTAACGCCGTGACCATGATGCGGCTCGGGCACGAACTCCGTTCGAGCGCGGAGCGCAGGCTGGGCGCGCTGCGTAGGGCTGGGTCGCTCCCCGAAGTCGATCGCCGCGTCCAAGAGATCGCCGCGTCGGTCGCCGCAGAGCTTGGGCAGCTAGCGCTGGGGGACGACGCCGATGTTGGTCGTCTCGGCGAGGTCTCGTGGGGAGTTCGAGCGCTTATCGGCGCAGGTTCCAACGCGGTCCGCGGCGACGTCTTGCGGCGTTGCGGGCAGTGGCTCGCGGGATCGGTGGCGGGCCTGCACGACGAGCGCCTCGTCGTCGCGCTCGCAGGCCTCGTGGAACTGGCGGCTGCGCGCGGCGAGCACGTCGAGGTCGTTACTGCTCACGGAGAGCGCCTCGTAAGCAGCGTGCTCGACGTCGACGATGAGACATGGCAGCGGCGGCGTCCGGCGTTGCTGGCTGGCGTCGTCTCGCCGCAGGTGCTCGGGGACGCTGGCCGGGTGCTGGCGCGGCTGCCGGCGTTCGGGGTGGATCCGGATCGCTGCACCTTGGTCCGCCGCCTGATGCTCGGGCGTTTGCGCGAGCAGCGCGCCTCGGGGCAAGACCGGCCAGAGGTGCTGGCGGCGATGAGCTTTGGCTTCCGAGACCTGCTCGATCGTGAAGGCAACGAGCAGAATCGGCTCAATTGGGCGCTGCGCCGTTGGAAGCTCACGCTGCTGGCGCCGGACTTCGCGACGGTGCAGCAAATGGCCTGGAGCGTGACACCGGGGACCCAGGGCTACACGCGCATGCAGCGCGAGTTGCGGCAACTGGCGGTCGTCCCTGCGCCGCAGGGGCTGGTGGGGCGAGCGACGTTTTGCCTCTGCCTCGCGACGAACTTCGCAGGTTATGTCCAAGGCCTCGCGCGCTCGGAGCGCGACCTTCGCGGCAGCTGAGCAGTTTTCGCTGGGTACCACCTTCGTGGTCGCGTTCACTGCTTTGCCTATATGCTTCGACGCATGTCACTAGGCTCTCGTTTCTGCGCGCGTGCTAGCCTCTTAGCGGTGCTGGCGGTCCCCTCACTCGTCGGCGCGCAGGCGCAACCTGTCGAGCGGCAGCAGGGGCGCGCGAGCAAACGAGCTCCGGGCATTCAGGGCGACGACGAGCGGTGGCAGATCCCGCTGGATCTCGACGCGGATCAACGCGGCACGCCCGTCAAGGAGATGACCCTGGATGAGGCGCTGCTGCGCGGCCGCCGCTGGAACGTGGGTATCAAGGAGGCGCAGGTGCTCCCAGAGCAGGCGCGGCTCGACGTCGTGTTCGCGGAAGCAGGCTTTCAGCCCGAGTTCTACGGTGCCGCAGGCTTCGCCGAGAGCGAGCGTCCTCAGTTCAACACCTTCCAGCCGTCGATCACGTCGCAGACGATGGACGCGCAGGTCGGGTGGCGGCAACGGGTCATCACGGGCGGACTGTTCGACCTCGCCTTCCAGCCGGCGCGCTTTGACAGCGACGGCGGCGGGGGCTTCTTTCCAAGCCGCCAGTTCTCGGCGGTATGGCAGGCGTCATTCCGGCAGCCGCTGTTGCGGGGTGCCTGGACGGATTACAGCCTCGGAGACATCGCCTCGGCGCGGTATCGGATGAGGCAGGCCGACTTCGAGTTCGACCGATCGGTGCAAGACACGCTTCTGCAGATCGTCCAGGCTTACTGGGAGTTGGTGTTCGCGCGTGAGAATTGGCGCGTTGTGCGCAGCGCTCTGGGAGTCGCTGACGAGCAGTTGAGGATCACTCTAGAGCGCATCCGCGTCGAGCAGCTCGCGCCGCGAGACCGGGTCGCGGACGAAGCCGAAGTGGCCCGTCGTCGCGAGGAGTTGATCACCGCAGAGAACGCGATCCGCGACCGCGAAGACGATCTACGCCGGCTGCTCTACGATGGCAGCGAGGCGAGCATTTGGAGATATAACCTGCGGCCGATTTCGCCGATCGCTGCGACGCCGCAGGCAGACCTCCCCAGCTTTGAGTCGCTCGTCGAGGTCGCCGTGCAGAACCGTCCGGACCTCAGGGCGCTGCGGAGCTCGGTGGCCGCGGCCGAGGTCGTCGCGATGCAGGCCGAGAGCGATGTGTTGCCGCAGCTCGACCTGATCAGCAGCTACTCGTCCGACGGCGTGTCTTCTAACGACATCCAAAACGGGACCAGAGGCACGCTCAACCGCGCTTTCCGTGACGCGACCGAGCAGCAGTTTCCGGATTGGTCGTTGCGCCTGGAGTTTGCGATCCCGATCGGCAACCACGCGGCGCGCTCACGGGCGCGCCGCGCGAACCTGGAGGTCGAGCGCCGGCGACGTCGTTTGCACGGGGCTACGCTGGACGCGCAAAAGGACGTGCGCGAGTCGTTGCGGCGCCTGCGGACGCTGGGCCAGAGCATCCGCGCGACCGAAGAGTCCGTTCGACTCGCTGAGACGAACCTCGAGACCGAGCAGGTCAAGCTGCGGGTCGGCGCGTCCACGGCGTTCGAAGTTCAGCGACGGAACCAGGAGTTGCGCGCCGCCCGCGGACGTCTGTTGCGTAACCAGCTAGATTACCGCACGGCGGAGAGCCGGCTGCTCTACGTGCAGGGGTTGCTCCAGGCTGAGCCGCGCTGACGCGTCTCATGTTGCCTGGTCGACGACGTCCAGGTCTGCGTTGTCGGATGAAACCCATGAGAGTGAAGTTGAGCAGTGGCGGCCCGCAGAAGAGTTGTTGCGCGGGAGCGCTGTGCGCGTTGCTCTGGGGCGCGTTCGTCGCGGCGCAGCAGGAGCCAGGTCTCGCGGCGTCTCCGGCCAACCCTTACAAGCTGCAGCCTTTCGAGGCGGCCTTCCCGGTTCCGCTGGATTACCCGCCGATGCAGGGCGTGGAATACACCCGGACGCGGCGCCAAGCGCTTCGGCGTCTCGCAGACAACCTGCAGGGCAACACGACGCGTGAGACGTGGCAGCTCGCGACGGAGTTCTTCTGGCGGGCGCCGGAGGACGTCGTTGATCCGCTCGTGGACGCGATGGACCGCGCGATGGGGAGCCGCGCGCTCGGTGACGTCGTCAGGAACTGCGTCGAGGCGATGGGCAAGACGCGCAACGTCGAGTTTGACTCCGCCCTGCGTCGCGCTGCCGAACACAAGAGCGAGAACGTCCGCCAAGCAGCGTACGTCGCGCTCGCATCGGCGGGGACCGAGGCCACGTTGCGCCAGCTTGCCGACGCGTTCACGACGATGACCGGTCGGGGTCGGGAGGCGTGGCTGCGCGGGATTCGACTCCGACTCCCTGAGCAGCGCGTGGAGCTGCTTAAGGCCGTGATGGCGGCGAACTACCCCATCCACGTGCGAGATCAGATCCTCAAGGAGGCGGTGAAGCTCCCCGTCGCGGAGGCCGCTGAGGTCCTCGGCACTAGGTGGGCGACGGCAGTTGATCAATTCAAGGCGATCATCGCGGGGGTCAAGCACGCCAACGGTGACGGCGCGGGAACCGCTTGGCTCGCCGAGGCGCTGGACAGCGAGAACCTGGACGTGGTCACGTGGGGCGTGCGCCACTGCGCCTTTGGTCCGTCGCCAAACGAGGCGTTGGGCTCGCTCCGCGAGCGCCTCCTGCGGCTCTCCACCCATCTTCGCCCCGAGGTCCGCCTCGAAGTCGCCAAGCAACTGACGCGCATCTCCGGAGATGACGTCGAGGCGGTCTTCGAGGTCATGACCGCACCAGACGAAATCTGGGACGTCCGAGCGCTCGCGACCCGAGAGTTGACTCGTCGCGGGCGCGCGCAGTTGGTGTCGGTCTTGCTTGAGGAGCTGCCGACAGCTACCGGGACGCGGATGCAGGGAATCATCAACCAGCTCTCTGCTAGCGGCGATCCGCGCGCCGTAGAGGTGATGGTGCAGCGCTTCCGCAAGGCGGGGCCCGGTCAGGGCCGTCCGTTTGTCCAAGCGATCGCGCAAAACGGCAGCGAGGCCGCAGCCGAGGCGCTGTTCGATCTCTACGAGGGGCCCGAAGTGCTGGTGACGCGGGGCTCTGACCGGTCGCTGACCACGCGTAATTACTTGCCGACGCTGTTCCTGAACCTGCGGGGGAGCGAGCGCGTGATCGTCCGCCGTTTCGTGGCGCTGCCGCGAGACGCGTGGGAACTCCGCGCGCGCCTGCTGCCAACCATCACGGGCTTTGCGACGGACCGTCGAGGTGACAGCGAATTGGTCGAGCTTTGCATCGAGCCCGTGCGAGCGCTGTTGTTCGACAGCGATGAGCTGCCGCAGCTCCGTGTGCTGGCGCTCAACACGTTGTCGCGAAACTGGCTGACGATCGAGGACGCCATGCGCTTAAAGCGCATGATGCGCAAGGAGTCGCTCGGGATGAGGGCGCTGTTCGCGGACTTCTTAAACCACGCATTCTGACGACCGCGCGCGCCGCGCAGTCAGAAGACCAACCACCGCTCGCTGTCGCGTCCTGGATACGGCGACAGCCGCCGGCTCCCTAGGCCCGGCCGCCGGTGTGGTGCGCCAGGCGCGGGGCGGGCGGCTCCGAGGCCGGCATACGAAGCCCGCAGGTTTCGGGTGAAGGCTCGCAGCGCGTTATCGGGGTAGAAGAACGCGCAGTGCCCCGGGCCGATGCTTCGCCTCGGCCACGCCGTCACCTCAAGCGCGGCGACCGTGCCTTTGCCTGGCTTTTGGTCCAAGGCGGGTGGAGATTCGCTCAGCTGGAATGCGTAGTGCTTGTTGACGAGGCAGAGGAGCGCGCCCTCGGGTGGGGCGTCGAGGCGCTCCAGGTCGGCGATGTATTCGCCGCGGCTTTTCGCCAGCGCGAAGAAGCGCCCTTCGACCGCCGCCAGCGCGGCGCTGTCGAGCGGCGGGGTGAAGCCGTGGGTCGCGTCGAGCAGGGCCTCGGCCAATCCTGACGCTCGCAGCTCGACCCGAGTCGTCCGGCTGGCGCTGAGCCACGGGACGAACAAGCTGAACGCCAGCAGGAGCAGCCCGATCAGGATGTAGATCGCCGCAGGGTTTGGCCATCGCGAACTGCGCCAGCTGGTCATCGCCAGCTACTATCCTCGATCTCCATGGACGGGACCAGGATCGAACCTCCGACCTTGCCTGCAGAGGTCGAGGCCGTCGTCAGGGCGTTAGAGGCGAGCTGTGGCCGCGTGTGGATTGTGGGCGGCGCGGTGCGCGACTGGCTGCAGGGTCGCGCGGCGCGTGAGATCGACCTCGCGACGGACTTGGAGCCACGCGCGGTGGAGGCGGCGCTCGAACGGGCAGCCGCAGGCGAGGTCGCGATGGATCGAGCGCATCTCGGCGCGTGTCGGATCCGGGCGGGGGAATCAGACTTGACCGTAACGACCCTGCGCTCCGAGGGCAGCCACCGCGATGGTCGACGCCCAAACGAAGTTCGTTTCGTCGCCGACGTCGCCGAAGACGCTGTCCGCCGCGACTTCACGGTCAACGCGCTCTACTTAGAGCCGTTTACCGGCGCGGTTCATGATCCCACGGGCGGGTTGCGTGACCTGGATCGCGGCGTCCTGCGTTGCATTGGCGAACCCGATCGTCGCTTTGCTGAAGACGCGCTGCGGTTGCTGAGGTTGGTCCGCTTCGCCGCGAGCGCGGACTTGGAGATCGAGTCCAGCAGCGGAGACGGAGCGCGTCGGTGCGCTCATCACCTCAAGCGCCTGTCGGCAGAGCGGTGCTTCCAGGAGTTGACCGACGCCTTCTGCGGCCGCGGCCGCGGCCGCGCCTTGCTGCTCCTTGTTGACCACGGGCTAGCGGACGTCATTTTACCCGAGGTCGCCGCCATGGCCGGGGTCGCGCAGCCGCCGGAGTATCACCCCGAGGGAGACGTGCTCACGCACGTCGCGAAGGTGCTCGACCATGTGCCTGCAGGTGATCGCGCGCTCGCGTGGAGCGCGGTCCTGCACGACGTCGGCAAGCCGCCGACCTTCCGTGAGGCGCCTGACAGGATCCGCTTCGACGGACACGACGTGCTCTCCGCCGAGATGGCTGACGTGGTCCTTCGCAGGCTCCGAGCGCCGAAGGGGCTCCGCGAGCAGGTCGTCGATGTTTGCCGACAGCACATCCGGTTCGCAGCCCTTCCGTTGATGCGGCCTCGCAAGGCCGAGCGGTGGCTGCGCAGCCCAGGCTTTCGGGACCACTTGGAGTTCCATCGCGCAGATTGCCTCGGCAGCCACCAGAAGCTTGAGGTCTATGATTTCGCGTCTCGGATGCTCGACGCGTTGCCGCCGATGCGTCCTAGATGGATCCACGGCAAGGACGTCTTGGCGCTGGGCGTGCCCCCGGGGCCGCGCGTCGGGCAGATCCTCCAAGAGGTCGACGAGCTGTTGGGGGATCAGCCCGAGGCGGCGTCGCGCGAGGCCGCGCTGGTCTTGCTTCGGGACGTGGTTCGGCGGGGTCATTAAGCGCTTCGAGGAGGCTCTCGATAGCGGAGGAGAGCAAGGCGCGTAACGCGCCCGCGCGAGGATGGGGATACGAAGCCTACAGACCGACGAGTTCGATGTGTTCCGCAGGGAGCGGGAGCAGGCGCGCCCTGGATCGGGGTCGGCGTCATCTTCGGGAGCGCACGCAAACAATGCGCTGCGAGAGCTCGAGCAGGTGGAGGCGCGGCAGGTGCGGGAGCAGCAGCTCACCCGCGAAATGCATGAGTTCTTCTCCGCTGCGACGCAGCAGGCCGCGAGCATTGTCGAGAAGGTTTCCCAGGACCAAGAGCTCGCGAGCGAGCGACGCCTGCAGGACGAGATGCAGAGCTTCTTGGTCGACGCGACGGAGCGGATGAGCGCGTTTGTCGTGGCGATCCAGGGGCGTGAGGCGCGCGCTGACTGCGCGCAGACGGAGGTCGCGCCCGACGTCAAGCGCCTCGTCGGCCCGTTGCTCGACGGCTTTCGCTACGCGGGCACTCCCGAGACCCGGGAAGACCACATCGGACGCGATCCGTTCGGAACGACCGTGGCCGCGGCGCGTGCTGCGCTGCAGGCGGCCGTCGAGAAGCCCGACGCGGCAGCGCTCCCTTCAGGTCCTTCGCCTGCGGCGTCGGGAGAGAAGTCCGCGTGATCGGACGCGAGCTCAGGTGAGCGCGATCGAGCGCGCGATCTTTTTCGCCACTGGGATGGACGCGGCGATCGCGAGGCACGCTTGCCACGCCCCTGCTGCGAGCGCAAGCAGCGCTGTGTAGAGCATGGTCCCGAGCAACAGATGCGTCATGCTCTGGCGAATGGACGCCTGCGACCACTCCTTGGTGCGTGCGTTGCGGCGCAGGAACCAGATCGCGGGAACGGCCGCGATGGCGGGCGCAGGCCAGAGGCCTCCTTGGACCACGGCGACGCCTGCGAAGGCAACGATGGGTGGCGCTGCCTGCACGGTCGAAACGGCCCGGGCGCGCACCGACGGCGTGTCTTCGAAGATGCCTACGATGGTGACGGCGACGATGTAGATGCCGTAGCAGACCGCGGCGAGCAGCAGCGCGCGCTGCGCGGTGTCGTGGCCTGGCGCGCCGGCAGCGGCGAGCTGCAGCCCGGTCCCGAGGTTTAGGGCGCGCAGGGTGCCCATGTTCAGGGCGCCGAGCCATTCTAGCTTCTTGCCCAGGACGTCGTAGAAGATCACCAGCGCCGCGATCAGCGCGTGGTGCGCGAGGCACGGCGTCGCCGCGAGGCCTGCTGCGAGCAGGGCGACGCCGAGCGTCGCAGCGAACCCCAGCGACAGGTCGCCGCGCGGCAGCGGCCGCTCCGGTCGCTGGATCGCGTCAAGCTTTCGATCAGCGATGTCGTTCCACACCATCCCAGCGCCGTAGAGCAATGCGCTGGCCAGCATGGCGCGCCCGACTGCGCCGTCCACGGCAACGCCTGCGATGGCCGCGCCGGCGAGGACGTCGGCAGCAGGGGAGAACCACATGCCGATGCGGCAGAGCCTCAGAACGGGCAGCAAGCGCGGTCGTGTCATGTCTACAAGAGCCGCAGGATGTCGTTGTAGGTCACAAACAGCACCAGCAGCAGGACGAAGACGAGGCCGATGACTTGGCTATACCCGAATACACGGGTGCTGACCGGTGAGCCCTTGACCTTCTCAATGAGTAGGAACAGCAGGTGCCCTCCGTCGAGTACGGGGACTGGTAGGAGGTTGACGAACGCTAAGTTGACGCTCAGAAGCGCCAGGAAGTACCAGAACCAACTCGGGCCACGCTGCGCCGCTTGGTAGCTCACCTGGCTGATGCGGATGATGCCCCCCAGGTTCTTCGCGCCTACCTCGCCGGTGATCAGCCGCTTCAACGTCACATAAAGCTGCTTGACGAGGTCGAGGGAGCAGATCGTGCCGAGTCGCAGCGCGTCACCGAAGGACGCTGCGCGGATCTCGCTCGTCAGGGGTGGGATCGTCCGCTGCAGTCCGAAGTCGGGCTGCGACGCCATCCGGGGCGTGATGGTCAACGAGACGCGCGCCCCGTCCGGCGCGGTGACGCGCGGCGCGGCGCCGTCGGGGACAGGCCGCCTAACCTCGACCTTTATCGGGCGGATGCCCGCACCTTGCACTGCTTGGCGGAGCTGCTCCCACTCTTCGACGGCGCGGCCGT
>MDTG01393186.1_pt1 | contig 11013 bp, 8 predicted proteins | sample 811421 | NCBI WGS metagenome assembly MDTG01 (sample SAMN05326645, study PRJNA326480) | marine metagenome | isolation source: seawater | place: Pacific Ocean: South East | collected 2011 | reverse complement strand
GGAGGTCGTCGATCAGCTTGATATCGTAATCGGTCGCGATGATCCGGCTGTCTGGATGCTGCTTTGACAACAGCTTCGTCTTGGTCCCGCGGCCGGCACAGAGATCCAGAATGCACGCGGGCTGGAGTCCCACCGTGGCTCGCACCGGATCAGCCGATGCCGGATCCTGGATGATCGCATCCGGATCCGCCTCGAGAACATCCATCACACTGTGTCCTGACCGGACGACTCGATAGCCGGGTATCTCATGGGCATCCGACAGGTGTTCCAGTTGCGTGTCTTCACTCGTTGCGATGATCAGTGGCGCATCGGCAATGCCATGAAGTGCCAGTTGCCTGGCCTCCTTGATTCCGAAGAGCTTGGTCCAGTGATCCATGAGCAGAGATGGACAGCTGCATTGCTGTTCGATCTGAAGCGCGGCATTCGATGCGAGCAGTGGCTTGGTCAGCTCAATGCCCGAACCATCGGATCTCAGCAGCACATCCCTGCGAGTGGGGTCCGCATCCTGTATCGATCCCTTTCGGACATCACACACACGACGGAGAATGGCATTGACCAGTCCGGCCGCTCTTGGTTGACTGCTGGACTTGATCCATTCGACTGTTTCATGAAGAACGGCATGATCGGGTACACGATCCATGAGCAGCAGCTGGGAGGCTCCGCCCAGCAGCGCCGCTCGTACAACGGGTTTGAGGCCGACCCACGACTGCTTCAGATGTGGCTCGATGATCGCCTGGAGCGATAGCCACCTCAAGGTGGACTGATGATCGATGGCGATCGCCAGCCTCGCGTCACGAGGGTCGAGCCCGGTACGGTCGATGTCATGGCGATGGAGGTCGGGAAAGGACTCCACGCGATGTGACAGCGAGGCGTAGGCGCTTCTTCTGGCACTCATGAAACAGAACCTGTGACAGCAGTCACCTAGACGCTCGCCGCAGCCCGCTCGACAGCGGTCTTGAGTTCCGTGGCCTTGTCGGTTCGTTCCCAGGTGAATGTGCCCTTGCCGGCTTCATCGGCTGCTCGTCCGAAGTGGCCATGGGCAGCTGTCGCCGAATAGATCGGCCGGAGAAGATCGAGGCTCGTGATGATGCCCTTGGGGGTCAGGCTGAACACTTCCTTGATCGCGTCTGCAATGATCGTTTCATCGACCTTGGCCGTTCCTTCGCAGTCGACGTGGATCGAGGTTGGCTCAGGCACGCCGATGGCGTAGGAGAGCTGGACTTCGCAGATGTCGGCGAGATCGGCCGCCACGATGTTCTTGGCTATGTAGCGGGCCATGTATGCGGCACTGCGATCGACCTTCGAGGGATCCTTGCCCGAGAAGGCGCCGCCGCCATGGCGACCACGGCCGCCGTAGGTGTCCACGATGATCTTGCGACCGGTCAGTCCACAATCTCCCAGTGGACCACCCACCTCGAACTTGCCGGTGGGATTCACATGGACTGTGATGCCGTCGTGCCACCAGTCGCCGAGGACCGGCTTGATGATCTTCTCGAGCACTTCCTCGTGAAGCTTTTCCTGAATGTCGTTCCATTCAGGTCCGTGTTGCGTCGAGAGTACGACCGTATCGATGGCTTCGGGCGTATGGCCGTTGTATCGAACCGTCACCTGCGACTTGGCGTCGGGGCGAAGGCCTGAAATGGTGTTGTTCTGACGAACGGAGGCATGCTTGGCGACCAGTCGATGGGAAAGGTCGATGGCAAGAGGCATCAGGCTTTCGGTTTCGCGGCAGGCGAATCCGAACATCAATCCCTGATCTCCGGCACCCTGTTCGGAATGGAGGCCTTCGCCTTCCGAGACACCCTGGCTGATGTCCGGAGACTGCTTGTCGAGAGAGACCAGCACGGCACAGGAGTCCGCATCGAATCCCATGGCGGAATCGGTGTAGCCGATCCCGCGGACAGTGTCCCGGACGACCTTCGGGATATCGACGTATCCATTGCAGGTGACTTCTCCGGCGATGACGGCCATTCCAGTGGTCACCATGGTTTCACAGGCAACTCTCGCGGCAGGATCCTGAGTCAGCATGGCATCGAGGACGGCATCTGAAATCTGATCAGCCATCTTGTCGGGATGACCCATGGAGACGGATTCAGAGGTGAATAGATAGCTGCGTTCTGTATTCATGGCGTTGTTGATTCCTGAAATCTAGAGTTCGGACGATTGTAGTCCCTTTGGGATTGAGTCGCCATGGATACGAACGGCATCCACAGGGGACAAAGTCGCCTGCTGCATCGCTCCGACGGGTACCATGCAGGAGAACGTTACTGATGCTGGAGCACACAATGGAAATTCAGATGGAGTTGTCTCGAATCTTCATTCGCGAGCTTGAAGATCTCCAGATCATCGAGCTCACCGAGGTCGAGGGTAAACGCTGTTTTCCGATCGTAGTTGGCATTCACGAGGCATTCGCCATCGAAAGACGCCTGAAGGGTGTTCCAGTCCCCAGGCCACAGACCCATGAATTGCTCGAGAACCTGCTGGAGTCGTTGGGTGGGCATCTGCAGAAGATCCTGATCCATGAACTCTCCGAAGGGACTTTCTACGCCATGCTCTGTATCCAGCAGGGTGATCGAGACATTCAGGTGGACGCCAGGCCTTCGGATGCGATCGCTCTTGGCGTAGCGTCGAATGTGCCAATCGTGGTGACCGAGAATGTGCTGCGGCAGGTCGAGAAGGAGGATCTTCTCCCTCCGGGATTCGGCTCCTTGCCTGACGACGTACAGGAGCCGGAGTGATCATGAGTGAATCAGATTCCAAGCAGATTCCATTGAGTGAGATTCCAGATCCCCGAATGCAGATTCGAGCGACCGGCGATCAGGGGGTGGGTGGTCGTTTCAGATCGCGACCGGACGAGTTTCTCGTCGAGGAACTGCCTCTGTTCGAGACATCCGGTTCCGGTGAGCATCTGTATCTGCGCATCATGAAGAACGGTATTTCCCATGGTGACATGGTCAATCGTCTGACCCAGATCTTCAACGTGTCCGAAGCGGACATCGGATATGCGGGAATGAAGGATCGGCGAGCGGTGACACAACAGACGGTGTCGATTCATACCGACAAGAATCCTCCATCCGATCTGGGTGATTCCGATCTTCAGGTGGTCTGGGTCGACCGACACGCCCACAAGCTCCGCAAGGGTCAGCTGATTGGCAATCGATTCGTGATTCGCATCCGTGACGTCGATCCACTCGATGCGCCCAGAGCATGGAAAATGCTGGAGCTGATTGCGGAAAAAGGATTGCCAAACGCCTACATGAGCCAACGATTCGGCTATCGACTCAACAATCATCGTCTGGGAGTCGCTTGGATAGAAGGTCGTTGGAAGGATCTTCTCGACGAATGGCTTGGTCCCGATGGCAGTGTGTTTCCCGATCAGGAGGCGGCCATTCGAGCCGACTACGCCGCCGGTCGTTATCAGCAGGCGATTCAGGGAAGCAGTCGCGAATGGTGGGCTGAACGAGTGGCCTTGAAGGCTCTGGGCGATGGTGCATCGCCTGCTCGCGCATGCAGCGCGGTCCCCTCCAGGATACGGGGGCTCTGGATCGATGCCGCCCAGGCTGCGATCTACAACAGCGTGCTGAGTTCGCGTCTCAGCGCGGGGACGATGGACCAGTTGTTGCCGGGGGACATCGCCTGGGATCATTCCAGAAGCCGTTGGTTGAGAATCACCGACGAGGAGATGCAGGAAGCCTCGATTATTCAGGACGTCAAGGACATCAAGTTGTCGGCGACCGGCCCCTTGCCGGGCCGACGCATGCCATCGCCGGGATCCGACATCCTGTCTGTCGAATTGCAAGCGGCCAACGATGCTCGAATCGATACGGATTTGATCGTTGGACAAGGCGGTGCCCGTCGAGGCGGTCGTCGTCCGCTTCGCGTGCCAGTGCGCAATCATTCTCTCGATGCGGGCATCGACGAGCATGGACCCTACATTCGAATCGCGTTCGATCTTCCCAAGGGAGCGTATGCGACGGGGGTTCTCTCGGAGATCATGGGCCTTGATGCTGTCGAGGAAAGAGGCTGGTTGGCCTCCTCGAATGATGGTTCGAAAACGTCATCTTCTCGCTGAGAAGAAGGCTCTGAGCAGTGCGACGCATTCATCGGCCATGACGCCTCCGATGACATCCAGACGATGATTGAGTCTTCGATCCTCTGGGATTTCATAGAGGGTCCTGCAGGCGCCCGCCTTCTGATCGTCGGCGCCGTATATCAGCCGTTCCATTCTGGAATTCACGAGAGCGCCGGCGCACATCGGACATGGCTCGAGGGTGACGGCCATGGAAAGCCCGTTCAGCCGCCATTGCCCGAGTTTTCTCCCCGCTTCACGTATGGCCACGATCTCGGCATGGGCGGAGGCATCATGATCGGTCTCACGACGATTCCAGCCTTCGGCGACGACTTCATCCCCTCTGTAGATGATGGCGGCAATGGGCACCTCGCCCTGCATGGCCGCATCGGCAGCCAGCTCGATCGCCCGTTCCATCATGGCGAGATCCGTGTCAGTTGGAATACCGGCGGGATCGATGGGCATGATCAGGACTCGTCATCCAACGATGGTGCGGACCCCACTCGGGATGCCGGCATCAGACGCAGCAGAAGAATGCCCAGTTCATAGAGGATATAGAGGGGAATCAGCATCATCAGCATGGAGACGATGTCAGCAGGCGTCGTGATGGCGGCCAGCATGGCGCACACAAGCAGAGCATACTTGCGTTGATGGGAGAGCCACTCAGGAGTGACGATGCCGATCCAGCCAAGCAGGAGAATCACCAGAGGCATCTGGAACGCGACGGTGATCCCCAGCATCAGCAGCAGCACGAAATTGATGAATGAGGTCAGCTGGAACACCTGGGAAACAACGGCGTTGCCCTGGAGTGGAACACTCAGAATCCTCAATGCCTCCGGACTCTCGGATTCGACGGTGAGTTTCAGTGTCGAGGTTCCGGAATCTATCCACATCTGTCCGAGTTGAGCCGCCTCGGGATTTCCATCCAGGAGCGGTATCGCCTGCGATTCGCCGGCGCTGTTGCTGACGATGGGTATCAGTTCGGGGGTCATGCCTATGCCGGTGGTTATCGACATCAGAACATGGAGCATGATCGGGAGCATGATCAGATACATGATCGCTATGCCAGCAGCCGTCAGGATGATGCTGCCGGGAAACAGGATGTGTATGAAGCGACGTTCTTGGGGGTAGAGACCGGGGGCGATGAACAGCCATGTCTGCATGATGATCCATGGAACCGAAAGTACGATCGCGAAGATGATGCTCAGCTTGATCTGCATCAGCAGGAACTCGGGTGGGCTGAGGACCTGGACCTGTTGTGGGAAGCCGCCTTGCTTCTGCACGGATTGGAGAGGTTGCAGAAGCAGCTCCACCAGCCCGTCACTGAACATGAAGAGAACCATGGCCAGGGGCACGGGGACCAGAAGTGCGTAGATCAGCCGTTTACGGAGATCCTCCAGGTGGTCGCCTAGGGGCATGGTGTAGGACTTGGGATCGTGTGGAAGATCAAACATGGGCGTTGAGGCATCCTACTCGCCATATGGGTCTTGCTGGGTCCGTATACTGGGGGATCTCGGATGCTTGGGGAGTGTAAAGGCCATGGCTGCAGCAAGAGACTATTACGAGATTCTGGGTATTGAGAAGACCGCCAGCGAGGATGAGATTCGCTCCTCCTTTCGCAAGCTGGCGCGTCGCTACCATCCTGATGTCTGCAAGGAAGACGGAGCCGATGCCCGCTTTGCAGAAGTTCAGGAGGCCTATGAGGTACTCTCCGACGAGGAAAAACGCGAAAGCTACGACCGGTTCGGTCGAGCTGGTAGCGGGTCGGGAGCCGGTTGGAACAATCGTGCCGGGGGAGGCCCCCAGCCGGATCCATCCGATTTCCAGGACATCTTCGAGGAGATGTTCAATGGCCGTGGAGGTGGATCGCCGTTTTCAGGTGGTGCGCCCAGATCAGCACGTGGCAGTGATATCTCCTCTCGGGTCTCGATCACCTTCATGACGGCGGCAATGGGTGGTCAAGAGAGCATCAGGCTCGATGATGGGACGACTGTCTCGATCAAGATTCCAGCGGGCATCGAGGATGGCAGCAGACTTCGTGTGCGTGGCAAGGGGGGCACCGGGCACAACGGTGGGCCTGCTGGCGATGTGATCGTGACGGTCCGTGTCGGCGGGCATCCGATCTTCTCGCGTAATGGGCTTGATCTGAGTGTGGATATTCCCGTGAGTGTCGTCGAGGCGATTGCGGGCACGAGCATCTCGGTGCCGTTGCTTCAGGGCCATGTCGAGCTTCGGATTCCCGAAGGTTCCTCCAGTGGCCAGAAACTCAGAATCACGGGAAAGGGCATCGAGGATCCAACCGGTCGAAAAGGGGATTTCTACGCAATCGTGCAGATCCGTGCACCCAAGCGAAGTTCTCTCTCCGAAGCGGGCCAGGAAGCACTCGATTCACTGGCAACAACGCTTCCTGACCCAAGAGACGGGCTCGACGCCTTTTCCTGATCATCAAGGTTTGAAACTGGGCCCCAAGACTGTGACAATGCCAACTCGGGGGTCATGTCGCACCTCATCATCAGATCGGGGACTACGACCGAATGCTTCGTGAACGTCATCAGATCTTTCTGAGCCTGTTTGTCGCCAGCGATGCCGCCATCGTGACGGCTTCCGCATGGGGAGCCTGGTGGATACGGTTCAGGTTGATGGAGGATGTGATGCCCTACGGGGCGATCGTGGATGATCACATGATCCCGTTCTGGACGACCGCCCCCGTGATGTTGTTCGTGGCGGCGATGCTGCATCTCTACAAACCCCGGCGGGACGAGCATTTCCTCAGGGAGTTCAAGTCGATTCTCAGGACCACCATCATCGGGAGCATCTCCCTGGTGGCGGTACTCACGCTGTTCAGGAATGAACTGACACCCGGTGTCACCCTGAACAATCTCCAGTTCGTGATCTGGGCGGTTCTCTGCCTGGTCGGAATGACGATCAACCACTATCTGCTTCGCAACATGCTCAAGTGGGCGAGACGTCGCGGGTTCAACATCCGTCCGGTGGCGATCATCGGGACCGGGCCGACCGGCCAGCAGATATGTCGCACGCTTCGTCTGAACAGCTGGACTGGAATCCAGCCGTCATTCTTCATCACGCACGAGGAGAACAGCGATTTGAAGGAGCTGGAGGGGCTTCCGGTCTGTGGCGGACTCGATTCGTTGGATGATCTGTTGAAGAAGGAGTCCCCCTCGGGTGTCTTCATCGCCATGCCCAATGCCATGGCTGGTCGAATCGAGGATCTCATGACCGTGCTCGGCAACTATCCGATGGATGTTCGTGTCGTTCCCGACTTGACGTTTCGTTTCATCATGAACATGAACACGAGCGACCTCGACGGAGTGCCCATCCTCTCCATTCGGGAGTCGCCTCTGAACGGATGGGGCGGGATTCTCAAGCGTTTCCTTGATGTCATGGGATCGCTGTCGGCTCTGATCGTCTTCGGTATCCCGATGCTCGTGATGGCTGTGCTGATCAGATTGTCGGGGCCGGGGCCGGTCTTCTTCAGACAGCGTCGGCATACGGCCAACGGTCGCGAGTTCTCCATCTTCAAGTTCCGAACGATGCGCGAGCTGTCTCCCGAGCAGGCTGCTGCGGAAGAGAAGTCCGAGGAATGGAAACGCGGGGATCAGAACCGGGTCACCTGGCTGGGGCGCATTCTTCGCCGTACCAGTCTCGATGAGCTGCCGCAGCTGTTGAATGTCTTGCGTGGCGACATGTCTCTGGTGGGCCCCAGGCCTCTGGCGGCTGGAGAAGTGGCCGACGCCCGCGACGCATGGCAGGGCTTCATGCTCCGGCAGAATGTTCGATCCGGCATCACCGGCTGGGCCCAGGTGCATGGTCTTCGCGGTGAAGCCAGCAATCGAATCCGATTGCTCTACGACCTCCACTACATCCGGAACTGGTCGGTGCTCTTCGACTTCTGGATAGTACTTCTCACCATTCGCCGGATTTTCAAGGATCCAAGTGCCCAATGAGTCATCGTGGTCCTGCCGTCGTTCTACTCTCGGGTGGCCTGGATTCATCCACGGTGCTGGCCATTGCCTCCTCGCAGGGGCACGAGCTGCATGCACTGACCTTCGACTACGGTCAGAGACATCGGCATGAGCTGGATTGCGCTCGACGAATCGCCCGCAGCCGGGAGGCCGTCCATCACGAGGTGAAACTAGATCAGTCCGCGTTTCGGGGTTCCGCTCTGACCGATGGTCCGGATGTTCCCACCGGGCGTTCAGCAGAATCGATGGCGGATTCCATACCGGTCACCTACGTGCCCGCTCGGAACACGATCATGCTCTCCCATGCGCTTGGTTATGCGGAGGGTGTCGGCTCGCATGATCTCTATGTGGGGGTCAATGCCGTCGACTACTCCGGCTACCCCGACTGTCGCCCGGCTTTCATAGAAGCCTTCGAACGTCTGGCCAATCTGGCGACCAAGGCCGGAGTCGAAGGTCAGGTCATTCGTGTCCATGCGCCGCTGATGGAGATGAACAAGGCCCAGATCATCAATGAGGGGATTCGGCTCGGGGTCGACTACGGTCTCACGAGCACCTGCTACCAGCCACACGATGACGGTGATCCCTGCAGAGCATGCGATGCCTGCATACTCAGGGCACAGGGGTTCGACGAGGCGGGTGTCGTTGATCCACTGACCGTTGACACGATCAGACGTCGAGATTCTTGACCTCGAGGGCGTGATCCTCGATGTAGGCCCGTCGCGGTTCGACATTTTCACCCATCAAGGTGGAGAAGAGCTCGTCCGCAACCGAGGCGGCGTCCATGGTCACCTTGAGCAGTGTCCGGACGGATGGATCCATGGTTGTTTCCCAGAGTTCCTCTGGGTTCATTTCACCCAGACCCTTGAACCTCTTGATCTCGATGTTCCGTCGTCCGACGACTCTCAGGCCATTGAGGATTTCAGGCACGCTGGGGATGTCCATGATTTCCTGCTGCGCCGTTTCCGGATCGACGACCCAGGCGAATCGCGTCGGCAGGAGCTCGCCGGTGATGGATTCCTCCCGTATGAGATTCCAGTCGGCCGCGTCGATTCCGGACTTGGCCAGTTCCGCGAACATCAACTGCAGCTCGGGGTTCTCGTGAAGTTCCCGAAGTGATGCGATCTCCGCATCGTTGTCGACAGGTAACTGCTCGCTGTCATCGAGGTTGAGATTGTGTTCGCTGGCGTACTGACGAGCATCGGCTTCATCCCAGAAGAACTTCTCCGTGGAGACGGAAGAGAGTCGGAAGCGGGGGAAGCGGCCCTCGGCATCGCTCCTGGAAGCCTCCAGCAGATCCGGTACCTGGATGCCTCTCCGCTGAGCGATCAGCACCAGATCCGAGACCCGATGGAGCATGTTGACGATCTTGCGGAGCGATTCACCCTTGATGCGGGCCTGTTCCTCATCGCATTCCGGCGTTCGGATGACCAGTTCGGCATGGGCGAGTGCAAGATCGACCAGCTCTTCATTCATGCCCTTCTCGTCGAGGACGTAGCGACTCTTCTTCTTGCGTGTGACCTGATAAAGCGGCGGTTGGGCGATGTATATCTTGCCCTGCTTGACCAGTTCGGGCATCTTTCTGAAGAAGAACGTCAGAAGCAATGTACGGATATGGGAGCCATCGACATCGGCATCGGTCATGATGATGATGCGGCCATATCGAAGTTTCGAGATGTCGAACTCCGGATCGATGCCGCAATGCAACGCCTGGATCAGGACTCTGATCTCCTCGAAGGCAAGGACCTTGTCGATACGTGCCTTCTCCACATTCAGGATCTTTCCCTTCAGGGGCAGGATCGCCTGGGTGTCGTGATCACGACCACCTTTGGCGGATCCGCCGGCCGAGTCACCTTCGACTATGAAGAGTTCCGATCGATCGACGTCGTTGGTCACGCAGTCGGCCAGCTTCGAGGGAAGGCCTCCGGATTCCAGTGCGCCCTTTCGCTTGATGAGATCTCGTGCTTTTCGAGCGGCTTCACGAGCCTGGGCAGCCAGAATGGCCTTGAAGCAGATCTTCTTGGCATCGGAGGGGTTTTCTTCAAGCCACGCGCCAAGGACGGCTCCGACGGCTCTGCTGACGAATCCTTCCACTTCGGGATTCAGCAGTTTTTCCTTGGTCTGGTTGTTGAACTGGGGATCGGGGATCTTGACGGAGATGACGCAGGTCAGCCCTTCTCGAAGATCGTCACCGGAGGGAGTCAGTCCCTTGAGGAGATTGGTCTTCTTGGCATAGCTGTTGATCGTTCTCGTCAAGGCCGTCTTGAAGCCGGATACATGCGTGCCACCATCCGGGTTGATGATCGTGTTTCCGAAGGCGAGCAGCGTCTCGTTGGTGGCGTCGGTGTACTGGATTCCGATATCACAGCCGAGGCCGGTTTCCTCATCCTCGCGATACACGCGAATGACGGGACTGACCTTGGTTCTGGATCTGTTCAACCATTCGACGTAGCCGCCGATTCCATCATGGAAGTGGAAGACATCGTTTCGAGGCTTGCCATCGGATCCGACGCGAGCATCCTGAAGTCGGATTTCGACACCGGGATTCAGGTAGGCCAGTTCCCGAAGGCGATGCTGGAGAGTCTCGTATCGGAATTCGGTGTCCGGGAAGATATCCGGGTCGGGTTTGAAGGTGACCCTCGTTCCGGCTTGTTCAGGTCCGTCGTAGGGCCCGACTTCTCGAAGCGCTTCAGATACCACGCCTCTTTCGAAGCTGATGCGGTGAAGTTGGCCGTTCTTGATGATTTCGACAACAGTCCATTCCGACAAGGCATTGACGCATTTGACGCCCACGCCATGAAGACCGCCCGAGACCTTGTAGACACTGGCATCGAACTTACCGCCGGCGTGCAGCTCGGTCATGATGACCTCTACCGCCGGGCGACCGTTGATGGTCGTGTTGTCATGCTGCATCGGATCAAGAGGCATGCCTCGGCCGTCGTCGCTGACCGTGCAGGAGCCATC
>MDTG01036445.1_pt1 | contig 11013 bp, 10 predicted proteins | sample 811421 | NCBI WGS metagenome assembly MDTG01 (sample SAMN05326645, study PRJNA326480) | marine metagenome | isolation source: seawater | place: Pacific Ocean: South East | collected 2011 | reverse complement strand
GGCCTGCCTGATCTGCGTGCGCTTCGCGTCTCGACCAAGGTCCGCGCGGCTGCCGTTTCATCGGGTGTTCAAGCGGGTGTTCCAGCGGACGCTCAAGCGGGTGTTCAAGCGGGTGTTCAAGCGGGTGCTCTAAACATCGCTCTTGCCGTCGTCGCCGCTGTCCTTCCGGCGGCGGCTGATGCCCAGAAAACCGGTGAGGTCGGTCACGTGCCGGGTGTGGTGCTCGTTGAGCCCCGAGGGCGCGCGCTTCGCCTTGCCACGGGCGGGCGGAAAGGGCGCAACAGCGGTCTCGAAGCCGAGCTTGGACGCCTCTTTCAGACGCTGCGGTGTCAGGGGCACGGGCCGCACTTCGCCGGTCAGCCCGATTTCGCCGAACAGCACGGTATCGGCGGGCACGGGTTGCTTGGAAATCGAGGAAACCAGCGCCGCCGCCACCGCCAGATCGGCGGCGGGTTCGCTCAGCCGGAGGCCCCCGGCGACGTTTAGGAATACGTCCTGGCTGGCAAAGCTGATGCCGCTGCGGCTCTCCAGCACGGCCAGCACCATGGCCAGTCGCCCGCTGTCCCAGCCGACGACCGTGCGCCGGGGCGTGCCCAGCGGCGAGGGATTGACCAGCGCCTGGATCTCGACCAGCACCGGCCGCGAGCCTTCGATCCCGGCGAAGACGGCCGTGCCACTGGGCGGGGCGCCGCTGTCCGGGTCACCGCGCTGGCCGAGGAACAGACTGCTGGGGTTGGTCACGGCGGCCAGTCCGTCGCCGGCCATCTCGTAAACGCCAATTTCGTCGGCCGGGCCGAAGCGGTTCTTGATCGCGCGCAAAATCCGGAACGGATGGCCGCGCTCGCCCTCGAAGTGCAGGACGGCGTCGACCATGTGCTCGACCACCTTGGGGCCGGCGATCGAGCCTTCCTTGGTGACGTGGCCGACGAGGATAATCGCGGTCGCCCGCCGCTTGGCCAGCCCGATCAGCTCCTGCGCCGAGCCGCGCACCTGCGCCACCGTGCCCGGGGCGGATTCGAGCGTGTCCAGATACATGGTCTGGATGGAATCGATAATCAGCAGATCCGGCGCAGCCAGTCCGTCAAAGGTGGTCAGGATATCGCGAACGGCGGTCCCGGCGGCAAGTTGGACCGGCGCATCGGCGGCTTCCAGCCGTTCAGCGCGCAGCCGCACCTGGTCGACCGATTCCTCGCCGCTGACATAGGCCACTGACACCGGCGCGCGCCCGTCGCTGTCGCCACCGCGCGCAAGCTTGGCTGCGGTTTGCAGCAGCAGGGTCGACTTGCCGATCCCCGGGTCACCGCCAATCAGCAGCGCCGAGCCGGGGACCAAACCGCCGCCCGTCACCCGGTCCAGTTCGGCATCACCCGTCGAAAGCCGGGGCGGGGGTTCCGCCGCGCCGGTCAGTTCGACGAGGTTGAGCGTCAGTCCGTCGCCGCGACCCCTGCCGCCGCTGCCGCCGCTGCCGCCGCTGCCGCTGCCAAAGCCACCGCCCTTCTTACCCAGACCGCCCGGCGCGCCGGTGTTGATCGCTTCTTCGACCAGCGTGTTCCAGCCCCCGCACTGCTCGCACTTACCCGACCAGCGCGAGTGGGACGCGCCGCAGTCCTGACAGACGTAGTGGGAGCGGGCGCGGGCCATCAGTCGCGCCCCCGCAGGAAGGCCTGCAGTGGCTCAAAACCGCTGTCGTCGAGCTGATCGACTGGGCCTTCCCAGCCAATCTCGCCCTCCCACAGGAAGGCCACCCGCTGGCACACCCGGCGCACCGAGGCGAGGTCGTGGGTGATCATCACTGCCGTCGCCCCGGTCCGGTCCACAGTCTCGGCCATGAGTGCATCGATCCGCCCGGCCGACAGCGGGTCCAGCCCTGTGGTCGGCTCGTCGAAAAACAGCACTTCGGGTTCGGCGGCCAGCGCCCGGGCCAAACCGGCGCGCTTCTGCTGCCCGCCGGAGAGGTCTGCCGGGCGACGTTCGGCCAGCGCCCGGTCCAGCCCGACCGCGTCGAGCATCTCTAGCGCCCGGTCGCGGCTTTCTGCGCGACTGAAGCCCTCGGCGTGGAGCAGGCGGAAACCGATGTTCTCCCAGATCGACAGTGAGTCGAACAGCGCGCCGCCTTGGAACAGCATACCGATGCGGGCGCGGGCCTCGCTGGCACGAGCCGAAGGTTCGGCAAGCGCGTCCACGCCGTCGATCCGCACCGAACCGGCGGTGGCGGGCAGCAGGCCGAGGATGGCCTTCAGGGTCACAGATTTACCGGTCCCTGAGCCGCCGAGTAGCGCGATGGTCTCCCCCGGCCGGGCCGAGAACTGCACCCGGCGCAGGATGTCCCGGCCGCCGAGGACGACCCGCAGGTCGGATATTTCAAGCGCAGCTGACATCAGACGACCCCGAACAACAGCGCGGTGAGCAGGAAATTCGACGCTAGAATAGCGATGGCGCCCGAGACGACAGCCGCCGTCGTCGCCCGGCCCACGCCTTCGGCGCCTGCGCTGGCAGCAAAGCCGTGGTAGCAGCCCATGACCGCGATCAGGTAGCCGAAGACCGCTGCCTTGATCAGGCCGCTGAACAGGTCGCCCCCGGTCAGAAACCGCATGACGTTGCTGATGAACAGCGGCCCGTCGAAGCTTAACTGGCCGACGGCAACGGCGTAACCGCCGAGGATACCGATGACGTCAGCGACCAGCACCAGCAGCGGCAGCGACAGCGTTGCTGCAAGGATCCGGGGCGCCACCAGATAGCGCATGGGGTCGACCCGCAGGGTGCTCAGCGCGTCGATCTGCTCGGTCACGCGCATGGCGCCCAGCTCAGCCGCCATGGCCGCACCCATGCGGCCCGAGACCATCAGGCCCGCCAGCACCGGCCCCAGCTCCCGCGCGATCGACAGGGCGACAACCTGCGGCACCGCGTCTTCGGCGCTGAAGCGCTCGAAACCGGTATGGCTCTGCAGCGCCAGCACCATGCCGGTGAACAGTGCCGTCAGCCCGACAACGGGCAGGGAGAAGTAGAAGAACTCGGCCACCTGTGCGACAAAGATGCGCGGGTAAAAGGGTGGGGTAAACAGCCGCCAGGTCGCCTGAAACCCAAACAGCGTGCGCGCACCCAGACCCGCGAGCAGCGACAGCAAGCCCGCGCCAATCTGCGCCAATCCGTTGGTTATCCAAGCCACTGTGCTGCCGTTGTCCTCATTCGCCCTTCACGGGTGGTCTACGCGCTGAGATAGACCCTTTTCGCGCGGCGCGAAAGGCTGGTCAGGATTTCGTAGTTGATGGTGCCTGCGCCCTCGGCAAAGCGTTCCAGCGGCAAACCCGGGCCGATGACGGTGGCCAGCGTGCCGACCTGCTGCAACGCGGAGGGCAGGTCGGTCAGGTCGAGCACCACCGTATCCATGGATACCCGGCCAACCTGGGGCGCCTCGTGGCCGTCGAGGGCGACTGACACACGGTCGGAGGCCGCCCGGGGCCAGCCGTCCGCGTAGCCCAGCGCCAGCACACCCAGCACGCTCTCCCGCGCCGTGGTCCAGGTACTGCCGTAGCCCACTGGGCTGTTTGCCGGCACCCGTCGGACCTGAATCAGCGGCGCGTGCAGGCTGACCACGGGCGTCAGCGGATGCGGCTGGCCGGGGCAGGGGTTTGCGCCGTAGAGCGCCACGCCCGGCCGGCCCAGTCCGATGCGGCAGAAATCCTCGCTCAGAAAGTGCCCGGAGCTGTTGATCAGGGAGGCCGTAAACCCTTCCGCGCCTGGTTCGGCCTGCTCCATGGCAGCGGTAAAGGCCGCCAGCTGGCTGCGGTTGGAGGGCGCAGTCGGGTCTTCCGCCTCGGCCAGATGCGACATGAGCAGGCGCCGGGATGCCGAGCGCCAGACCTCGCTGCCAAACAGGCCAGCCGCAGCCTCCGGGCTCAGGCCCAGACGGTTCATGCCGGTGTCGACGTGGACCACCAGTTCTGTGGGCAGGCTTCCCCGGACCTGCAACCAGGCCTGCACCTGCTCCGGGGTGTTGAGCACGGGGGTCAGAGCCGCCCGTGCGAAGGCTGACGGGTCGGACAGGCCTTCGAGCACCCCGATCCAAGGCGCCCCGCTGAGGATGGCGCGCAGGCGGCAGCCCTCCTCCAGCGTCGCCACGAAAAAGCGCTCGGCCCCGGCCGCCAGCAGCGCTGGGCCGCAGTCTGCCGCGCCAAGGCCATAGGCGTCGGCTTTGATCACCGCCGCCGAACCGCCGGCGCTGCGGGCATTCAGTGCGCGCCAGTTGTCGGCGATAGCGCCAAGATTGATGCTCAGAGTGGGTCGAAAATCGTCAGTCATGGGCGTCATTCTAGGCGGAATCGGGCATCGGATCGACAAAACAAAACTGCCCCGGGAAGTCTCACTCGATAAACAGGCCGTTCCAGGTGTCGACGAAGCCCCTAATCCGGACTTCGCGCCCAAGCCAGCTTTCCCGGTCAGGCCAGTAGCGTCGGACGGTCCGCAGCGCCTGCCCATGCAACGAGGCGGTGAAATCCGTCTGATAGTCCGCACGGAAGTTCAGGAACCAGCGCTCCCGGCCTTCGACCTGCAGGAACGGCGCGGGCGGCGTCGACTGCCCGGCCAGCGCTTCGGCGCGGTGAACCTCGCCCTCGGCTTCGTCGCAGGGCATGGGGAAACGATCGTCGCCGGACCAGTCCAGCGCCCCGAAGCGCGCCATGAGTGCACCCCGAAGGTCATTGTCCTCCAGCGAGGTCTCAGCCGTGGCCGCACCGGCTAGCCAGAGGTACCCTGAAAACGCTAGGGTGAGGATAGCTCTAGCGGAAGGACCGGGATCATTGAACGAAGACGCGAACAACGGACGCACACTCTATCTCGTTGACGGCTCAGCCTACATCTTCCGAGCTTATCACGCTTTGCCGCCGCTGACCCGTTCCGATGGCATGCCGGTCGGTGCCGTGCGCGGTTTCATGACCATGATGCTGCGGCTGGTCGAAGACCATGCGCGGGACTACTTCGCGGTGATTTTCGACGCCAGCGGAGTCACCTTCCGCAACGACATCTACGATCAGTACAAGGCCAACCGCGACGCCCCGCCGGAGGATCTGAAGCCGCAGTTCGTGCTGGTCCGGGACGCGACCCGCGCCCTCAATCTCTCCTGTATCGAGAAGGACGGCTTCGAAGCCGACGACATCATCGCCACCTACGCGCGGCAGGGTGCGTCAGTCGGGCTGGACGTGGTGATTGTCAGCTCGGACAAGGACCTGATGCAGCTGGTCGACGACCGCATCTGTATGCTCGACCCGATGAAGCAGAAGCGGCTGTGTCATGACGACGTGGTGGAGAAGTTCGGCGTCGGCCCTGACCGCGTGGTGGACGTGCAGTCGCTGGCTGGAGACAGCATCGATAACGTCCCCGGGGTTCCGGGGATCGGGGTTAAGACCGCCGCGCTGCTGATCAACGAATACGGTGATCTCGACGTGCTGCTGGCACGGGCAGGCGAAATCAAGCAGCCCAAGCGCCGCGAAAACCTGATCGAATTTGCTGACCTCGCGCGGATTTCGCGCGATCTGGTGCGGCTGGACGACGCCGTGCCGGACCTGCCCGACCTCGAAGATCTGCGCCACGAAGCCCACGACGCCGAAACGCTGCGGACCTTTCTCGAGGAGATGGAGTTCAAGTCCATCGCCCAGCGGCTGGGCATGGAAGTCGCGGCACCTGCGGGCAATGCCGGCATGGCAGCGGGCTCGACCGGTCCTGCCCCGGTGGTGGGAGCCGGGGGTGAAGGCGCAGCCCCAGCGGCTTCAGCCGGTGTCGATGCTGAACCGGCGATCGCCGACAACAAATATGAGCTGGTGACCTCAGTCGAGGCGCTGGAGGGCTGGATCGCCCGCGCTGAGGCCGCGCGACTGGTCGCTTTCGACACCGAAACCACCTCGCTGGATCAACAGCAGGCTGAGCTGGTCGGCGTATCGCTGTGCGTGGAACCCGGTGAGGCCTGCTACATCCCGCTGACCCACCGCACGGCCGACCTGATCGCCGAAATGCCCGAGCAGATCGCCCTGTCCGAAGCACTGCCCCGGCTCAAGGCGCTGCTGGAAAACCCAGCGGTGATGAAGGTTGCCCACAACGCCAAGTACGACCTCGCCGTGCTCCGCCATAGCGATATCCACGTCGCGCCCGTCGACGATTCCATGCTGCTCAGCTTTGTGCTCGACGGCGGAAAGCATAACCACGGCCTCGATGAGCTGTCCCAGCGGATGCTGGGTCATCAGACCATCCCCTACAAGGAGGTTGCCGGGGTGGGGAAGGCGCAGGTGACCTTCGACTACGTGCCGCTGGACAAGGCGCTCGACTACGCCGCTGAAGACGCGGATATCGCCTTGCGGCTGTATCGGCGGCTGAAGGCCCGGCTGGTGCCGGAGAAAATGACCACGCTCTACCAGACCATGGAGCGCCCGCTGATCGACACTCTGGTAGACATGGAACGCGCCGGGATCAAGGTCGACCCGCAGATCCTCTCGCGCATGTCGTCCGAGTTCAGTCAGGACAGCGCTCGGCTCGAAGACGAGATTTACGCGCTGGCGGGGGAGACCTTCAACATCGCCTCGCCCAAGCAGATGGGTGAGATCCTGTTCGGCAAGCTGGGGCTGCCCGGGGGCAAAAAAACCGGCAAGACCGGCGCTTATTCCACTGGTGCCGACGTGCTCGAAGGCCTCGCCGCGCGGGGGCATGCGCTGCCGCGGAGCATCCTCGACTGGCGGCAGGTGAACAAGCTGCGCTCGACCTATACCGACGCGCTCCAGCACCAGATCAACCCGCGCACCGGGCGGGTGCACACGTCCTACGCCATGACCGGCGCCCAGACCGGGCGGCTGTCCTCGACCGACCCGAACCTGCAGAACATCCCGGTGCGGACCGAGGCAGGGCGCAAGATCCGCTCCGCCTTCATCGCCGAGCCGGGCTGCAAGCTGGTCTCGATCGATTACTCGCAGATTGAATTGCGGCTGACCGCGCACATGGCTGAGGAAGAAACTCTGCGGCAGGCCTTCCGCGATGGCCTCGACATTCATGCCATGACGGCCAGCCAGGTCTTCGGGGTGCCGATCGAGGGCATGGACCCCATGGTCCGGCGTAACGCCAAGGCGATCAACTTCGGCATCATCTATGGTATTTCCGCCTTTGGGCTGGCCAACAACCTCGGGATTTCCAACGCCGAGGCCAAGGACTTCATCGACCAGTATTTCGAGCGCTTCCCCGGCATCCGGCACTTCATGGAGCGTGCCAAGCTATTCGGGCGCGACAACGGCTACGTCGAGACCCTGTTCGGGCGCAAAATCCACCTCAAGGGCATCGCCGACAAGAACTTTGCCCAGCGCGGTTTTGCGGAGCGGCAGGCGATCAACGCCCCGATTCAGGGTACGGCGGCCGATATCATCAAGCGCGCCATGCTGCGCATGCCTGCGGCGCTCGAAGCCGCAGGGCTGAGCGCGAAAATGCTGCTGCAGGTCCACGACGAACTGATTTTCGAGGCGCCGGAAGCCGAGACCGAAGCACTGGTCGCCACCGCGCGCGAGGTCATGGAAAACGCCTGCGCGCCGGCGGTGGAACTGGCCGTGCCGCTGGTGGCAGACGCCGGGATTGCTGACAACTGGATGGAGGCGCACTGACCCATGGCTGAGAACAAGGGCGCCGCCCAGAAGAACCAAGCCTATGCTATCAGCGATGTCGAGGGCACCCGCAAGCTCTACGCCGACTGGGCGACGACCTACGACGCCGACACCACTGAAGGCATGGGCTACGTCGCGCCGGACGTGGTTGCTGAACTGGCGGCGGAGTTTCTCGACAAGGGCGCGCCAGTGCTCGACCTCGCCTGCGGCACAGGGCAACTGGGCGTGCATCTGCGTCGGTTGGGGTTTTCGACCATCGATGGTCTGGACCTGAGCCCGGAGATGCTGGCCGTCGCCGAGGGTCTGGGCATCTATCGCAGTCTTGGCAAAATCGACATGACTCAGTCCTATCCGCTGAAGGAGGGCAGCGTCGAGGCCCTGACCTGCTGCGGCATCTTCGGCCCGTCGGTCATCGGTCCTGAGCATCTGGCGTTTCTGGCGCCGCCGATGGTTTCCGGCGCGCGCGCGGTGATCTCGATCAATGGCAAGGGCTACGAGGAGCGTCCCTTTGAAGACGCGCTGGAGGCGCTGTTTGACGACGGTCTGTGCCGCGAGATTTATCGTGGGTTTAACGACTATCTGCCGAAAGAGGGTATCGACGCGCTGTACGTGGTACTCGAGCGCTTCTGACGGATGCCGGCAGTGGCAGGTTGGCGGACCGGTTGGCAATAAAGCAAAGGTAGAGGGGCAGGCACGCTCAGGCAGGTCTGAGTGGGCATCCAGACCGCCCCGCCGCCACCGGCGGCGAACAGCATGGTGTGGCGTTGAGCGTACCCGCCCCTGACCCGCGTCTGTGCCAAAGAATAGAAATAAAAATAATTCTGAGAGAAGCGCGCTCCAATAAGGCTGGATTTAACCAGAAAATAGACTGAAAACAGATAAAACCTCCAAAAGATGACGGGATTAAAGATGAACATGCTGGCTTCCAGCGCCGCTCTGCTTGAAACAGAAAGCGCCTTCGATGTCCTTTCCCGGGCGCAGAAAAGGGCGGCTGCAGGGCATCCCGTCATCAATCTCGGCATTGGTCAGCCAGATTTCCAAACTTCGGCGTATATTGTTGAGGCTGCAATCAAGGCCCTGCGTGACGGCCAGCACGGCTATACCGCCGCGACCGGAACCGCAGAACTAAGGGCAGGGGTCTCGGCCTACTACGACCGTTTCTTCGGTCTCGCCGTCGACTCGGACAGCGTGCTGGTGGTACCGGGCGGGAAGGTCACCATGGCCTTTGCCATGATGCTGCTGGGCGAAGCGGGCCGGGAGATCCTTTACCCCGACCCCGGATTTCCGATCTATCGCTCCATGGCCGGCTATAGCGGGGCGCGACCCGCGCCCTACGCCCTGCACGAAGACAAGGGCTTCAGCTTCAGCGCCGATGAAATCCTCGAGCGCGTTAATGACAACACCCGCCTGATCATCCTCAACAGCCCCGGCAACCCAACGGGCGGCAGCAATCTCGAAGCCGAGGTCGAGGCGCTGGCCCGGGGGCTGGAGGCCTTCCCGAACTGCGCCGTGCTGTCGGATGAGATTTATTCACGGCTGTATTTCGACGGCGCCAGTCACCTGAGCCTGCTACGGTTCGAGGCGCTGCGCGACCGACTGATCGTGCTTGATGGCTGGTCCAAGACCTATGCCATGACCGGCTGGCGGCTGGGCTGGGGCATCTGGCCGGCGTCGATGATCGGGGCGGCGACCAAGCTGGCCATCAATATCCACAGCTGCGTCAACGCCCCGGCGCAGGCTGCGGCGCTGGCGGCGCTTGAAGGCCTGCAGGACGATGTCGAGACCATGCGGCTGGCGTTTCAGGCCCGGCGCGACCTGATCCATGCGCGGCTGAACGCGCTGCCGGGGGTGACGGCGGCGCGGCCAAAGGGGGCCTTCTATGCCTTTCCCAATATCAGCGGTCTGGGGCTGAGTGCGCAGCAGGTGCAAGATCAGTGGCTGGAGGACCTCAACGTCGCTGCGATTGCCGGCACGTCTTTCGGCGCGGCCGGAGAAGGTTACGTCCGGCTGTCCTTTGCCAATTCAACGGAGAATATCGAGGCGGCACTCGACCGCATCGAGGGCTGGGTCAGGCGACTTTGATCCGCTTTGCGGCTTGCCCTTGGGGGCGCTGAATCAACTGCACAAGGAAGCGTTCTCCCGGCCGTGGCGGGTCAAGATCCGCCTGCGCCAGTGCACGACTGTCGAAGAATACGTCTTCGGTTTCGCCGTCGGTCCCGAAGATCATGGCGAAGCCGTACCCTTTGGAGAAGTTGAAGAACTTTACCTCGGCCGCGATCCAGTCCGCGTCTGCGTCTGCGTTGTCGGGCTCTTGCGGCTCCTGAAATTCCAGCAGTTCTGACACCACCAGACCCTTCGGGCCTTCATCGATAATGACTTCGACTTCCGTGCCCTCGGGCAGCCAGCGCTTGCCCTGCTTGGCCAGCACGCTCGCGTGCAGGAGGGCATCACGCGGGGTGTCCAGCGCGGTTACGAACCCAAACCCCTTGGTCGGGTTAAACCATTTCACGGTAGCCGATACGCCTGAAGACTGCTCGGTCATTCATTGTTCCCCGGAGATTTCCTGTGGTGTGATTATTTCACCGCGCGCGTATCACTCTAGGATGACAGGATAGTTTGCCTTCATTACTTGCAGGCAAAAGTGGGAAGCGCCCAAAATTTAGGCGGTCTGTGCGGTTGGACCTGCGGCCCGACATGCTCCATAACGGAGCCATGACCGATAATCAGGAAAATACCAGCGCTGAAGGCGGCCCGAAGCCAGCTGCGCCTAAGTCTGGCATGGGACTCGGCTTCGGGGTATCGCGCGTCGATATCACCTCCCGCATCCTGCGGGGCGTCATCGGGCATTTTCACGCGCTGGGCTGGTCGGTGCTGCCCGAATTCACGCTGCCCACCGGGCGGCGGGTCGACGTCATGGCGCTGTCGACCAAGGGGCAGTTCTGGGCGATCGAAATCAAGTCGTGCCTCGACGACTACCGGGTTGATCACAAGTGGCACGAGTATCTGGGCTTCTGTGACCGCTTCAGTTTTGCCGTGGACCCGGACTTTCCACTACCCCAGTTGCCCGAGGACGTGGGCATTATTCTCGCGGACAACTTCGAAGCCTTTGAGTTGCGGCCACCGAAAATAGCCGATCCGCTGTCCGCAGCCCGTCGCCGTTCGTTGCTGATGAAATACGCGACCAACGCTGCCGACCGGCTCGTGCGGGAGCGTTCGGCCGTGTGATCTTTCGGCGCTTTTCGCCGGTGAAACTGGTGAAACCGGTAGAGCCGCGGGTAACCGCTAAAACCAGCTGAAATTGTGTCAAAGGCCGGCGCTGTTGCGCGGTCATGCGGGCAAGCGCCAGGGATCCGCCCGATGACGCAGTCGGATCCGGGATCGTGGG
>MDTG01035380.1_pt1 | contig 11013 bp, 10 predicted proteins | sample 811421 | NCBI WGS metagenome assembly MDTG01 (sample SAMN05326645, study PRJNA326480) | marine metagenome | isolation source: seawater | place: Pacific Ocean: South East | collected 2011 | reverse complement strand
GTTAAAATTTTTTTTCCTTTAATATTTTGCCCTAAAGAAACTAATGGGATAAAGATTAAAATAATAATTATTTTTTTCACTTTAAATTGATTTATGTCTACATCAGTACAATCTACCTAAATTATACAACATCTTAAAATCCAAGTGATATTAAATATGAAATAGTTTAACGCAGTGTTATTGCAGTAGCTATTTGCATTGTAATTAATATTTATCCTTTTATTTTTATTAAATGAAAATTCAAATTATTTTAAAATCATTTGCACTGTTAATGATACTTGGGGGTTTCACTATTATTTGGTTTGGCCTTTCATCCCAACAATAAAAAGCATCTACTAAATTATTAAAAGGGTTTAGAAATTATTTATGATTAGTAATAATAAATTTAATGTGGTTTTCTGTTACATTTCAATTTAAAAAGAGTAAAATTATTAATCAACTTAAATGTATCTTGCATTTTTTTTGAATGGATTTTATTGCGATTTGTATTGGATTAGTCTTACTCATAAAGGGTGGTGAGTTGCTCTTTGATGGATCAATTGCCTTTTCATTAAAAATGGACATACCTAAGTTTATTGTTGGAATGACTGTGGTTTCAATTGCAACTTCAGCACCTGAATTTATTGTAAGTATTCAAGCTGCGTTAATGAATTATCCGGATTTAGCATTAGGGAATGTCATAGGTTCTAATCTTGCAAACATAGCTTTAGTTTTGGGAATAATAATTATTATTACCCCAATCAAAGTAGACAAGTTATTCTATAAAATTGATTGGCCAGTAATGATGGTTGTTACATTAATTTTCGTTTTTCTTGTTAGTAAAGACAATTCTCTTGGTAAAATGGACGGAATAATTTTGCTAATATTATTGATAATTTATTTTATCTTTTTGTTTTTCTTCCAAAGAAATAGAATTGATGATAGTGAAGTAAATTCTTTTACTTCTGACTTTTCTTTTTCTAAAATATTCTCTCTTATGTTGTTCGGAGCCTTTTTTTTATGGCTCGGCTCAGAAGTTCTTATTAAAGGCTCAGTAAATTTAGCCTCCCAAATAGGCATAAGTGAGAGAATTATTAGTGTATCAATTATTGCTTTTGGGACTAGTATTCCAGAATTATCAACTTCAATTATTGCTATTATTAATAAAGAAAAAGGGATTTCTATTGGTAATTTAATAGGATCAAATATTATTGATATGCTTGGGGTTATCGGAATTACAGTAATTATAACCCCGATAACAAATTTAGATCAAGGGTTTGTTAATAATGATCTTATTTGGATGATATCCGTCGCATTTCTCTTACTTCCACTTTTATTTTTAAATAAAAAACTTGAATTTGGTAGAATTGAAGGTATTATTCTAATTATTGTCTACTTAGTTTTTATTGGTAAACTATTTTAAAAAAAAACATCTCAATACTATTGCATCGAGATGTAATCATACTTTAAAAAATATTTAAATATTAGCTGATTTAACCGTTTTAATAATTCGAGATGCAATTTTATAAGGATCTCCGTTTGAAGCAGGTCTTCGATCTTCCAACCAGCCTTTCCAACCATTTTCTACCGTCATAATGGGAATTCTAATCGATGCTCCCCGATCTGAAACACCAAAACTAAATTCATCAATTGATTGTGTTTCATGTTCCCCTGTAAGTCTTTGATCGTTGTAAGCACCATATACATCTATATGTTCTTTTACTACAGGTCTAAAAGCTTCACAAATTTTATCATATGTTTCTTTTGATCCACAAGTTCTAAGTATTTCGTTTGAGAAATTAGCATGCATACCCGAACCATTCCAATCTGTATTACCCAATGGTTTAGGATGATATTCTATAGCTAATCCATAATTCTCAGCAGTTCTTTCAAGAAGATACCTTGCAATCCACATTTCATCTCCTGCTTGTTTTGCTCCTTTCGCAAATGTTTGAAATTCCCATTGACCAGCAGCTACTTCTGCATTAGTTCCCTCGACATTTATTCCAGCTTCTAAACAAATATCAAGGTGTTCATCCATAATATCTCTCCCAAAGGCATTTTTTCCACCAACTGAACAGTAGAATTGACCTTGAGGAGTTTGATCTTTTGGAAAACCTAATGGTAAATTAGTTTCAGGATCCCATAAAAAATATTCTTGTTCAAAACCAAACCAAAAATCATCATCATCGTCATCAATAGTAGCTCTCCCGTTTGATTTATGTGCGCTTCCGTCAGCATTAAGAACTTCTGTCATAACAAGAAATGCATTTTTCCGAACAGGATCTGGATGTACTGCAACTGGTTTCAAGAGACAATCTGATGAACCTCCTTCAGCTTGCTGCGTTGAGCTTCCATCAAATGACCACATTGGGCAGTCTTTTAATTTACCTCCAAAATTTTCAACTATTTTTGTCTTACTTCTTAAGTTAGCTGTAGGTTTGTAACCATCTAACCATATGTATTCTAATTTTGTTTTACTCATGACTTTTATAAATTTATCAAAAATAAAATTTTAAACAACCCCCCCCCTAAAGAATAGCTTAAAGAAATCAACAATAATTAATTTTTATGAACACCCTATTTTTATATGGGTAAAACTTTTTTTTTAGCAATTTTTATAGAAATGAATGAAAAAAATTCAAAATCACTAACTTTATTTCATAATTCATACCCACTATTAAAAATGCAAACCTTACGCAAACAAAGTCTAGTAAAATTATCTGAATCACCTAAAGTATTTGAAAAAAGAAATGGTGATTCTGAAGAGTATGCTTCAAATGTTTTTAATAATAAACAACTTCAAAAATTTATCAGTGATAAATCCTTTAGACAAATACAACTTTGTATTGAAAAGGGAACTCAAATAGAAGCTTCACTTGCTGACCAGATTGCCTCTGCAATGAAGTCTTGGGCAGTTTCTAAAGGTGTAACCCATTACACACACTGGTTTCAGCCTTTATCTGGTACTACCGCAGAAAAACACGAATCATTTTTTGATTTAGATATTTCAGGGGATCAGATCGAAAAATTTGATGGCGATCAGTTGGTACAACAAATCCCTAATGCATCTAGTTTTCCTAGTGGAGGAATACGTAATACATTCGAGGCGCGAGGATACACTGCATGGGATTCAAGCTCTCCTGCTTTCCTTTTTGACAAAACACTTTGCATTCCAACTATTTTTGTGTCGTATACAGGAGAAGCATTAGATTATAAAACTCCCTTTTTAAAATCATTGCAAAAACTAGACGATGCGGCAACAGAAATTTGCCAATATTTTGATAAAAATATTTCTAAGGTTACCGCAATACTGGGCTGGGAACAGGAATATTTTTTAATTGATCGCAGTCTTGCTTTAACACGACCTGATTTAATTCTAACAGGAAGAACACTTTTAGGGCATGCTCCTTCTAAGGGTCAAGAATTAAATGATCATTATTTTGGTTCGATCCCATCAAGAGTGAGTGATTTTTTATCAGAACTTGAGCGAGAATGTTCATTAGTTGGAATTCCTCTAAAAACCAAGCACAATGAAGCAGCCCCAAGTCAATATGAGATTGCTCCTGTTTTTGAAAATGCTAATCTCGCAGTAGACCACAATACACTTTTAATGGATCTTATGAATAAGGTAGCTTATAAACATAATTTCCAAGTTCTTTTTCATGAAAAACCCTTTGATAAAATTAATGGTTCTGGCAAACATACCAATTGGTCTTTAAATACTAATAGTGGAATAAACTTACTTAGTCCAGGAAAAACTCCAATGAGTAATCTACAATTTCTTTCTTTTTTCATAAATACGCTGGCGGGAGTTTTAAATCATAAAGATTTAATCAAAGCATCTACAGTTTCTGCAAGTAATGATTTAAGAATCGGGGTTAATGAAGCACCTTCATCAGATCTTTCAATTTTTATAGGCCAGTATCTGTTGGGTGTTTTGGATGATCTTGAAAATGTTTCAAAAGGAAAATTATCTCCTGAAGAAAAAACAGATTTAAAATTAAATGTTATTGGAAAAATTCCAGAAATATTGTTAGATAATACGGATCGTAATAGGACATCCCCAATTGCTTTTACGGGAAATAAATTTGAATTTAGAACGGTCGGTTCAAAATCGAATTGCTCAAAATTAATCACTGTTTTGAACGCTATAGTTACTGAACAATTAATTGGTTTTAAAATAGCTGTAGATAAGCTTATTGAATCTAAAAAGATGAAAAAGGACGATGCTATTTTTAATGTACTACGAGAAACTATATTCTCAATAAAACCAGAGCTTTCAAAAAAAGAAAAAAGGATTGATCATGCGAATCAAGAGGCTACACCTAAAATCCTTCACAGTTATATTACTACAAAATCAATGGATCTTTTTAAGAACTTAGAAATTTTATCTGAAAGAGAATTAATGGCGCGATATCAAGTAGACCTAGAGGCTTATATATCTAATATTCAGATTGAGTCTCGTACTTTAGGAGATATGGCTAGAAATCATATTATTCCTACTGCAATTAGATATCAAAATTTATTGATTACAAACATCCAAGGGTTGAAAGAAATTTATGGAACTTCATATAAAAAACTTGCAAGTGAACAGTTGATTATTTTAGAACAAATTTCTGATCATATAGCGGGGATAAATGAGGGTGTTACCCTTATGATTAATGCTAGAAAGAGAGCAAATGCAATTTTAGATTTTCATAAAAGAGCAATACAATATGCAGATACGGTAATACCATTCCTTTCAGATATTCGTTATCAATGTGATAAATTAGAACTTACAGTAGAAGATAACTTATGGCCTCTTGCTAAATATCGGGAGATGTTTTTTGTTCGTTAATAAGTATAACTGCTCAAGCAAATTAACTTTATTCAAAAGCTGTATTTTTGAATAAATTATAAATATGTCAGAGAGATATTCCCATAGAGGAGTTTCGGCCCAAAAAGAAGATGTTCATAAGGCTATAAAGAATTTAGATAAAGGACTTTATCCTAAAGCTTTTTGTAAAATCATTCCGGATGTTTTAACGAATAGTGATTCCCATGCAATAGTCATGCATGCGGATGGTGCAGGAACAAAATCCTCTTTGGCTTATATGTATTGGAGAGAAACAGGAGACTTATCGGTTTGGAAAGGCATTGCACAAGATGCGTTAATTATGAATATTGATGATTTATTGTGTGTGGGTGTAACACAAAATATATTACTCTCTTCAACTATTGGTAGAAATAAAAATCATATTCCTGGTGAAGTTATTGGGGCAATAATTGAAGGCACTGAGGAACTTTTAGAAAATCTAAATAAGTGGGGGATATCTATTTTTAGTACTGGAGGGGAAACTGCTGATGTGGGCGATTTGGTAAGAAGTATTATAGTTGACTCTACAGTTACAGCCCGCATACCTAGAAAAAATATTATTGACAATGCTAATATCCAAGAAGGAGACGTAATTGTTGGTCTTTCATCTTCAGGCCAAGCAACATTCGAAAAGGAATACAACGGAGGAATGGGGAGTAATGGATTAACTTCAGCACGTCACGATGTATTCTCAAAAGATTTAGCTGTTAAATATCCAGAAAGTTTTGATCCTATTTTACCAGAAAACCTTGTTTATTCAGGCTCAAAACAGCTTACTGATCTTTTTGAAGACATGCCGTTAAATATTGGTAAATTAATTTTATCCCCAACTCGGACCTATGCACCTATAGTTAATCAAATTTTTCAGTCTATTGATCGATCTGAAATACATGGTATGATTCATTGTAGTGGAGGTGCACAGACCAAAATATTGCACTTTATTGATAATCTTCATATTATTAAAGATTCACTTTTTACAACGCCACCTCTCTTTGATTTAATCCAAAAAGAATCTGGTACTACAGGACACGAAATGTATCAAGTTTTTAATATGGGCCATCGTATGGAATTTTATTTGCCTCAGACTTTTGCAGAGGAAATAATTTCTATATCAAAGAGTTTTGATGTCGATGCTCAAATTGTTGGTAGGGTAGAGGCTTCATCAAAAAAAAGGCTAACTATAAAAACTGCGAATGAATCTTATGAATATTTTTAAAAAAATTATTATTAATCCTTTTTCTGTTTTAATCATCTTCCTTTTTTTTTCAACCTCTGTTTTTTCGCAAGATGATCTTTTTCAAATACTTGATGAAGAATCTGAAAAGAGTAAAACAGAACTATTACCAAAAAGGATGATATTCACACAGCGCATTCTATGGGGAGAAAAGGGCCTTATGAGAAAAATAAAATGGTCACCATTAAATATTGAACAACGTGAGAAAGAATTGAGGATTAGAAGAAAAATGCTAAAAGCCCACCAAGCTATTGGTTTTGTAACACTCGCAGGATTTATTGCTCAGGGAATAATAGGTGTTCAACTATATAATGGAAATTATTCGAATTATAAATTTCATAAGACCGTTGGACATTTAACTTCAATTAGTTATTTTACCGGGGCAGGTTTGTCTCTTTTTTCACCACCTCCATTAATCAATAAAAAAATCAAGGGATTTAGCTCAGCAAAGGCTCATAAGTACCTTGCAACTGTTCATTTTTCATCAATGGTTATGACAAATATATTTTCAAATAGTAACAGGAAATTACATAAATTATCAGCTTACACAGCTTTTGGAAGTTATGCCGCAGCAGTTCTTGTTTTTAAATTTTAATTATATGTTTTCTAGAATATCTACACTATTTATTTTTTTACAATTCACAAGTTTTGCTCAAGAAGTTAGACTAAATATTGATAATAAGTCGTCATTTATCGAATATTCAGGAAAACATCTGTTGCATGATTGGGATGGAATTAATAAAAAAATTAAAGGGATTGTACTTGCAGAAGAGGTTTCTGGAGAGTTTAATAAAATTGCACTTTTAGCCTATGTTAGGGATTTTGACAGTAATAATTCTGGAAGGGATTCACATTCATTAGAGGTGTTAGATGCACTACGATACCCTGAAGTAAAATTTTATTCAGAACAAATAAAATATGATTCCGATAATATTTCATTTATTGGCTCGCTTATATTTCATGGGGTAACTATCGATAAAATCATAAATGCTAAAATCATTGAATCAGATATAAAATATGAATTCTTTGGTAAATTTCAGTTAACACCCTCAGATTTTGACATTGAATTACCCTCTTTTTTGTCTGTTAAAATGAAAGATCTTTTAGATTTCAACTTTAGAATTGTGATTGATAAATAAGAAGCATAATCCCTTTACAATTTGTAAATTTGTATTTATATGTTAGACAAACTTCAAATAATCCAGCAACGCTTTGATGAGGTTTCAGACTTGATCATTCAGCCTGATATTATATCTGATCAAAAGCGCTATATAGACCTAAACAAGGAGTATAAAGACCTTATGGTATTAATGGAGAGAACAAAGTCCTACAAAACACTAGTCTCTAATTTTAAGGAGGCTGAACAGATTCTAAAAGTAGAGAGTGATGATGAAATGCTATCAATGGCCAAAATGGAGATGGATACAGCTAAAGAAAGTATTTCTAAATTAGAAGATGAAATCAAATTTTTACTAATTCCAAAAGACCCCGAAGATTCAAAAAATGTAGTTGTTGAAATTAGGGCTGGAACAGGCGGGGATGAGGCCAGTATATTTGCTGGAGACTTATATAGAATGTATACTAAATATTCACAGTCACAAGACTGGAAAGTTAGTTTTGTAGATTCAAGTGAAGGAACTGCTGGAGGTTTTAAAGAAGTAATTTTTGAAGTGTCTGGAGAGGATGTTTATGGAACTATGAAATATGAATCTGGCGTTCACAGAGTTCAACGCGTTCCCCAAACTGAAACCCAAGGGAGGGTGCACACATCTGCAGCTACCGTAATGATTTTACCTGAAGCAGAAGAATTTGATATTGAAATTGACATGAACGAGGTTCGAATTGATTATTTCTGTTCCTCTGGACCTGGTGGCCAGTCAGTTAATACAACCTATTCAGCAGTGAGATTAACTCATGAACCTACTGGCATAGTTGCTCAGTGCCAAGATCAAAAATCGCAACATAAAAATAAAGATAAAGCTTTAAAAGTATTACGGTCAAGACTTTATGAGCTTGAATTGTCTAAAAAATTGGCTTCTGATTCGGAGAAACGGAATTCGCTTGTTTCATCAGGTGATCGCTCAGCAAAAATAAGAACATACAATTACTCTCAAGGAAGGGTTACGGATCATAGAATCGGACTAACTCTTTATGATTTGCCTAATATAATCAATGGCGATATTCAAAAATTGATAGATGAGCTTCAATTACATCATAATACAGAAAAACTTAAAGAAGCCGGTGAAGTATTATGACACAAGAAAATCTTTTTGAACAAATTAAAATTAAAAAATCTTTTCTATGTATCGGACTTGATATCGATATAGAAAAAATCCCCAATCATCTAAAGAATACTGAAGACCCAATTTTTGCTTTTGCTAAAGAGATTATAGATGTAACTCATTCCTTCGCCGTAGCCTACAAACCTAATTTAGCTTTTTTTGAATTTTATGGAGTTCAAGGATTGATCTCTTTTGGTAAGATTATCAAATATCTTAATCAAAATTATTCAAATCATTTCATTATTGCTGATGCTAAACGAGGAGATATAGGGAATACTGCTTCACGCTATGCTAAAGCTTTTTTTGAAACCTATGATGTAGATGCTGTAACTGTTTCACCCTACATGGGTAAAGATGCTGTAGAGCCATTCTTAACCTTTGAAAATAAGTATGCGATTTTACTAACATTGACATCAAATCTTGGAGCTTTTGATTTTCAGTTAACTGAATCAGAGGGTGAAAACTTATATGAAAAAGTAATAAAGACCAGTCAGAATTGGAATGGTTCAGAAAGGCTTATGTATGTCGTTGGCGCTACCAAATCAGAATCCATAGCTTCAATTAGAAAAATTATACCAAATGCTTTTTTATTAGTACCTGGTATTGGTTCCCAAGGAGGTAGTTTAGAAGCTGTATCGCAAGATGGCATGAATCATCAATGCGGTCTTTTGGTCAACTCTTCAAGAGGAATAATTTACAAGTCGAAGGATATTGATTTCGCTGAGGCTGCAATGAATGAAGCTAAAAAGCTTCAAGAAGAAATGGCTATTTATTTATTTCAAAAAGGTCTACTTTAGTGTTGCATTACACCTCCTATAAAGCTGAAAATAATTCTAAAAAGTGGATAACTTTTATTCATGGTGCTGGAGGAAATTCCACCATTTGGTTTAATCAAGTTCGTTTTTTTAAAGGCTATTTTAATATTATGTTAATCGACCTTAGGGGACACGGGAAGTCTAAAATTCTTTCTGAAGAACTACATTATTCCTTCGATTTAATAATTAATGATATAATTGAGGTATTGGACCACCGAAAAATTAAAAAATCACATTTTGTTGGTATTTCTTTGGGTAGTATTATAATCCAAAAAATGATTCAGTCTCATCCGGAGCGTATCGAAAAAATTGGTCTAGGGGGAGCAATTCTGAATTTAAATTTTCAGTCGAGGATACTTATGTTTTTTGGAAAGCTTACGCAAAGTATACTTCCTTTCATATGGATATATACTTTTTTCGCCTATGTAATAATGCCCTACAGAAATCATAGAAAATCAAGAGCATTATTTATACGTGAAGCTAAGAAACTTTCTGAAAACGAATTTCGAAGATGGTATAAATTAACAGCTAAATTACTCCCTTTATTAGAAAGAATAAGAAATCGAGAAATTAAAATTCACACCCTTTATATAATGGGTAGCCAAGATTATATGTTTTTACCTTTTGTAAAGGAAATTGTAAAAATTCATCAATATTCAAAACTGCTTACTCTTCAGAAATCAGGTCACGTTGTTAATATTGACCAACCTGAAAGATTTAATAGTGAGCTATTAGATTTTTTCTTGTCTAAAAACTAGTTAAAAACAATAGTTTTATTGTTGTAAGTCATTATTTTTCGTTCGCAATGCAATTTTAATCCTCTTAACAATACAATTCGTTCTAAATCCTGTCCTTTTAAAATAAAGTCTTTTACCTCATGTCCGTGTGATACTCGAATTATATCCTGTTCTATTATTGGACCAGCATCCAATTCTTCTGTTACGTAATGACTCGTAGCCCCAATTATTTTTACACCTCTCTGAAATGCGGAGTGATAAGGTTTTGCTCCAGGAAAGGCTGGCAAAAAGGAATGATGAATATTTATAATTTTTGATGGGTATACTTCAATAATACGAGAGGAAAGAATCTGCATATAACGCGCTAGTACAATACAATCAACCTCATATTTCTTAAGTAAAATCAATTGTTTTTGCTCTGCTTTTTCTTTACTGTTGTTAGTGATCGGTATGTAATAGAATGGAATACCGAATTGTTTTGCAATTGGTTCTAAATCCATGTGATTACTAATAATGAAAGGTATGGTACATGAGAGTTTACCCGATCTTTGTTGAGCTAAAATATCATAAAGACAATGGTCGTATTTAGAGACAAATACAGCCATTTTAGGTAAAATATCTGCTAAATAAAAACTACATGAGATTTGAAAAATACTACTATGTTCATTTTCAAAACTAGTTTTGAATAGTTCAAAATTTGATAGATTATAATTTCCTTCAACTTCAATACGCATAAAAAAGGTGCTCTGAATACGATCTACATATTGGTCTATATAAACAATGTTTCCATTTTGTTGATGAACAAAATTTGTGACTGAGGCAATTATTCCTTTTTTGTCAGGACAATGCATTAGTAAAACAAGACGTTTCATTTTTTTGATTTCCTTGTTGATAATATCAAGTTAGGTAGCTTGTAAAGCTTTCTTTTTTATTTTACTAAATCTACTACAGTTTTTACTAATTGAACTATTTTTTGTATTTATTTGATACTCCATAAAAAACCCCCTGAATTTATATTCAGGAGGTGCAAAAACAAATCATTATTGATTATGGTTGAATTTTAAAATACTAATGTTGATTTAAACGAAAATCAGAATATGCATCCATC
>MDTG01153855.1_pt1 | contig 11014 bp, 12 predicted proteins | sample 811421 | NCBI WGS metagenome assembly MDTG01 (sample SAMN05326645, study PRJNA326480) | marine metagenome | isolation source: seawater | place: Pacific Ocean: South East | collected 2011 | reverse complement strand
TTCGGAGTCCTTCTTTTTGCAATTGTCCTCAGGTCCCAAACGGTCAGCGCAGATTCAAGCCGCCGCTTTTTCCCATTCAAAGTTGGAACCTTAAATTTCAGCAGAGGAGCTAGCTCCGCCGGCCTCGGGAAACGCCGCTTCGTCATCTAATGCTCCTCTCAATTAGGCGCAATAGCCATCTCTCTCTTGATTGGATAGCCTCTTGCGAGATTTGTGCGGTTGGGTGCGCTAGGTCGAATCCGTGGAAGGCGCCTGGCCAAATATGCAGCTCTACGGGGACATCGGCCGCTGCCAGCGACTCTCCGTACGAGATGATTTCAGATCGAAACACTTCTAAGGCCCCTGAATCGAGGAATGTTGAGGGTAGCCCTCTAAGGTCGCGTCTGTGTGATGGTGAACCGTAAGCTGGTGGTGAGTTGGATTTGCGTTTATCGCCGAGATAAGCGTTCCAACCTGTGTCGTTGCTTCCCTTATCCCAGAGCCCGAGGTTTTGAAATTGGTTGCTGGAGACACTGGAATTTCTATAGTCAAGCATGGGGCACATTAGCAACTGGCCAGCTATGTTGGGGCCTGCAGTGTCGAGGGCCATTTGAGCGAGTCCTGCGGCCAGGCCTCCTCCTGCGCTCATCCCGACCAGCACCAGCGGTGTCTCTTCATTGAGATTGCCGGCAAATGCGGTTAGTGCGTCATAGCAATCATGCAAAGGAATCGGAAACTGGTTTTCTGGCGAGAGTCGATAGTCCACGGTCGCGCAAACCATATCGTGGTTAATCACCCAGTCAGCCACCATCTGCATGCCGATGAAGCGATCCCCTGCGACCATGCCTCCACTATGAATATGAAAAAGTGCAGCTTTTGGACTGGTGGATTTTTTTTTGCGAATAGTTGAAACCGGAATATTACTACCGTCTCTCGCAACAACGGTCCAATCCTCTAAATCGAGTTCTCGGCCGGCTATCAGAGCGTCACCGCCCTCAGAAACGAATGCCTCGCGAAGCGGACCAATGTCTCTCGGTCCCAAACTAGTTCTCCCAACTTCGGGATTATCGTCCAGAAACTTTTGGAGATCTCTATCGTAGCGAGGTGAACGGGTTGCCATGGGCTCTATCCTAATCACTTTCTGAGCAAACCTATAGGATGTAGTATTACGGTACCGGGAGGTCGTATTGAAATCGAAAAATGACTCTTCGTGGGGACAGCATCCTCTCGACAGGCTGATGACCGTGCCCATGCTGTCGGATTCCTGCGACAAGGCGGGTTTGCGGAGTCAGGTTCTAGAAAATCGTCTCTCCCCGTTGAGTCCGCGCTCCCGGGCCGCAGGGAGGGCTCGGACGGCTCTATTCGTTCCCGATGAAATCAGCGAGCCAGAGAAACCGTATGACGATGCGATTGATTTTATAGATCAAACTTCCCCCGGAGATTTTTTGGCAATCGCCACGGGGAACTCGAATCAATCTGCTTTTTGGGGAGAATTGTTTAGTGCTGCTGCAAAAGGCCGAGGAGCGGAGGCTGTCGTAACAGATGGAAATGTTCGCGACTCGGAAAAGATCATGGACCTCGGTTTTCCAGTCTTTGCCCGGAGTCGGAGACCCATAGATTTTAGGGGCCGGATGAAGCTGTCAGAATCAGGCGGAACCATCGAAATTGGTGGGGTAGCAATAGCTCCGGGTGACCTTATTGTCGCAGATGACGATGGAATAGTGGTACTCCCAGCCAAGCAAGAAGAATTGATTTTGGGTTTTGCGAGAGAAAGGGCCAGGGGAGAATCGTCAGTGCTAGAGGAGCTACTCGGAGGCTCTACCTTGCGAGAGGTTTGGACAAAACACGGAATCCTATAGGGGGGAGAAAGACATGCAACAGGTACAGAGGGTAGCTTCGGTAATTAAATTAGATGAGGCGGGCGTCGAAGAGTACGAGCGTTTGCACGCCGACGTTTGGCCAGCCGTTCTTGAGAAAATTTCCGCATGCAATATTCGGAATTACTCGATTTATCGTTACGGGCTTTTATTATTTTCCTACTTTGAGTATGTCGGTGAAGACATGGACTCAGACATGGCGGCCATGGGAGAAGACCAAACGACTCAAGACTGGTGGGCAGTTTGTAAACCCCTGCAGAGACAAGTAGACGAAGTAGAGGGCGACGAGTGGTGGCACGGGATACCCGAGATTTTCCACCACGATTGAGGCCCTAAATGGTTACTGTAGATTTTTTTTCGTCCGAGGATGTGCGGTTCCCAACGTCAAAACATCTTGACGGCTCCGATGCGATGAATCCCGACCCAGATTATTCGGCAGCGTACTTGAGTTTCGGCAGCCAAGGAGGCGAGATAGGGCATTCCTCGGTTTTTACCATCGGCCGCGGGAATGATGTTCAGGTGGCGGCAATCAATAGCCTTAGCCACTTTGTTTTGGGAAAGAATTTGGACAACCTTTTGGATGACATTGGCGATCTATACAAAAAAATGGTTTTCGACTCTCAGCTCCGCTGGCTTGGACCCGATAAGGGCGTTCTGCACATGGCGATTGGAGCAGTTGTGAATGGCCTTTGGGATTTGAGGGCCAGACGCGAAAAGAAACCATTGTGGGAGCTGCTTGCGGACATGGAGGCCCAGGAGCTCGCTGGACTGATTGATTACAGTTACTTGGACGGAGCCTTATCTTTTCAGCAAGCTCTTGGACTTTTCGAAGCCTCCCAACCATTTCGGGACGAACGAAAAAAAGAATTGAGATTACGTGGTTATCCTGCCTACACGACGAGCCCCGGATGGCTGGGCTACAGCGATGAAAAATTAGAGAGGCTTGCCCGGGAAGCTATCAAGTCGGGCTTTGGTCGTATCAAGCTAAAGGTTGGCGCAGACAAGTCGGACGATATAAGACGTCTAGCTGTGGCCCGCGCGGTTTGCGGGAAGGATTTTCCGATTGCTGTAGACGCTAATCAGAGGTGGGGAGTTAGGGAGGCGATCGACTGGATATCAGAGCTTGCGAAATTTAATCCAGATTGGGTTGAGGAGCCGACGCATCCGGACGATGTGTTGGGACATCAACAAATTGCGCGAGCGGTCTCGCCGATTCGAATTGCGACAGGTGAGCATATGTCGGGTCGTGTTATGGCTAGACAATTGATCGAATCAGGGGCCGTCGGGATACTGCAAATCGACAGTTCCCGGGTTGCCGGAGTCAATGAAAATATTGCGATTCTTGCCCTAGCAGCTATCAAGGAAATTCCGGTGTTTCCGCATGCGGGGGGAGTAGGACTCTGCGAGGCAGTTCAGCATCTTGCCTTTTTTGATTTTGTTGCAGTCAGCGGCAACAAGGAAAACCGGGCTATCGAGTATGTTGATCACCTTCACGAGCACTATGTGGATCCTGTTCGAGTAAGCAATGGTCGCTACTGGCCAACTGATGTGCCTGGATCAAGCCAGGAAATGAAGAAAGAGTCGCGCATAGATTTCGGGTTTCCCGATGGGCCCAAATGGGTTGATTCAAATGCTTGAGCAGGGCGTGCCTCTTGGTAGGTTTGGACTTCAGGTCAGCCAATTGGCTTTCGGCACGGCTGCTGTTGGGAATTTGTACCGGGCGGTTTCCGATGCTGATGCGGGAAGGGCTCTGCGGGCAGCCTATGACAGCGGGATAAGTTACTTCGACACTGCCCCGCACTACGGACTTGGCCTCGCTGAGAGTCGGCTTGGTGATTTAGTGCGAAGTCTTCCCCGAGATCAAATTGTGATTTCATCAAAGGTGGGCCGTTTAATTCGGGAGAATCCTCATCATGACGGCGGAATGGATGACCAAGGTTTCATGGTTCCAAATCGCCTATACCGTGTTTTAGATTACTCCTACGACGGTGTCATGACATCGATAGAGGAGTCCATCGAGCGTCTTGGGGTGGACTACATCGATGTTGCTTTCGTTCATGATCCCGATGATTTTGAAGAGGAGGCCCTAGAGGGCGCATTCGTCGCATTGGAAAAACTACGGAGCGAAGGCGTAATCAAATCCTTTGGGGCAGGAATGAACCAATCCGAGATGTTGGCACGATTCGTCGAGAGGACCGACCTGGACGTGGTTATGTGCGCGGGACGGTTTTCTCTTCTTGAACAACCTGCACTTTTGGACTTGCTTCCGATTGCTCTCGAGAGGGGAGTCTCTGTTGTGGCTGCCGGAGTGTTCAATTCGGGGATACTCGCAACTGAAAGTCCGGAAGCGGGGGCGAACTACAACTATGAGCCAGCTTCCGAGGAATTGATTGAAAAGGCGCAGCGAATGAGCGAAATATGCCAAGAAAGTGGTTTTAGCCTGCCGCAGGTGGCCGCTCAATTTCCACTTCTGCACCCGGCCGTTCCAGTGGTTTGCCTCGGGGCCCGAAGCCGGGAGCAAGCTCAGCGAAATACTTCACTTTTCTCGAGTCCGGTCTCGAAGGATTTCTATCGACATTTGGCTGACGAGGGTTTCCTGAGCCTCGAGGGTTTTGATTACTGACTGTTTTCGAGTGCTGACATAGTTGGGGCGAAACGATTCCGAGAATTTTCAATGTGTTCGAGCATTAGTCGTGATGCCTTTGACTCCTCTCCCGCCATAACCGAATTAGCGATTTCTTCGTGCTCTTTGAAAGCAAGGAATCCTGAGGTAGGTCTGTAATACAGGTCGAACAGCTCTCCGACGACTGTAGCTCCCTCTCGAGATTGCCCGGATAACGTTTTCAAAACAGTGTAGAGGCGGAACAAATGTAAATGGCAGTGTGTTCTTGCATAGGAATCTCGCACGAACTCGCTGCCGGATAGTTCCGCAATAAGTGTATGAAATCTCGAATCATGCTCGCTCATCGCAGCGTATGCTTCATCAATCCCTAAATCTTCTGCAGATTTACCTCTCAGTAATTCCTGCTGGATTCTTTGCCGTCCTTCGTCGTCGATGAATTGTGCGGCTTTCGCTGCCGCCCAAGGTTCAATGAGTCCTCGGAACTGGAACAGGTCTTGAATCTCGCCAACGGTTAGTAAGTCAGTTGCCTGATAGCCACGTAGCGGTTCTTTGATGACTAGATCGTCAGATTCAAGCCTTGCGAGAGCTTCTCGAACTGGTGTCTGAGAAACATCCAAGTTGCGCGCTAAAGCGTCAATATTGATTCTTTCACCTGGGGCTATTTCGTGAGTGAGGAGCATTTCTCTAATTCGACCGTAGGTCTCATCCGAGAGAACAGTGCGCAGAGAGCGAACCGGCTTGCCTAATCGTGGTTCGACCATCAACCTAACCATTTCGTTTCAAAGGTGGTGATTCGAATTCTAACTTTATGTTTGAGAAAAATGTGGATCTTCGAAAACTTCTTTAGGTTCGCGCCCTCGTCCGGAGTCCATCCATTCCACCGTCGACGGCCAAAGAACTTCCGGTTGTCGAAGACTGTAAAGGACTGGCAAGGAAACATATAGCTGCGGCAACCTCATCTGCTGAGACCAGTCGACCCATCGGCTGCCGCGCGTTTAGCGCGATCCGCTCCGCTTCGGGATCCTTGGCTTGCTGAAGCAGTCGGGCCACCCATGGTGTGTCCGCTGTTCCGGGATTGACGCAATTAACCCTAATATCGTCCTTGATGTAGTCTGCAGCCATTGCCCTGGTAAGAGAGAGAACCGCCCCCTTGCTCGCGCTGTAAACGGCTCTATCCGGAAGCCCGACTGTCGCGGCAATTGAACATACATTAACGATTGCAGCCGACTGGCTCTTTCTAAGCAATCGACTGGCCCTCGAAGAAATTCTTGCGGTGCCAACCACATTGGTGTCGTAAACCCTGCGCCATTCGTCCTCCGTTGCGTCTTCAATCGAGCCGATGGCCCCAATGCCCGCGCAATTAATCACAATGTCAAGAATTTCTGTGGACCTCTCGAGCTCAGAAAAAGCTCCCTCAATAAGCTTTTGATCTGTCACATCGCATTCGTGCCATTGCATGTCTTTGTTCAATTGACCTCGAGAAATATCAAACCCGAAGACCTTTGCGCCGCTCGCATGAAGCATATTGGCCGTAGCGAGACCAATCCCAGAACCACTTCCGGTTACCAGCGCGCGGAGTCCTTCGAGCTGAAGGTTCATGCGACTCTCCGTTCCGTCGGGGTCTTAATATTCGCACGACTGTAGCGATCATTTCAGATTTACAATAGGATACACGATTTAAGGGTTCGAATATTGATTAGTTTTGTCGCGAACAAATAGGATCTACGATTAAATAGCATCTCCGACGGGGTTCGAGAGCTTGTGGCCGAGGGTGATTAAATGGAAAAGCTTCGAGGAATGGCATGGGATCATCCGCGCGGCCTGGCCTCCGTTCAGGCTTGTAATGATCTCGTCGAGTCTAAGTTCGGCGTGACTGTCGAATGGACTGCGAGAAGCCTGCTCCAATTTGGCGATCAGCATGTTCGGGAATTTGCGGAACAACACGACCTTATGGTGATTGACCACCCTCACGTTCCGGACGGCGCGGCAGATGGCGCATTGGTCCCCATGGAGGACCTGCTCTCAGGGGAACAGATGGAGGTTCTCGCCCGAGAAAGTGCAGGTCCGTCCCATGAGTCTTATCGATTCCAGGGGAAGATCTGGGCCCTGGCGTTAGATGCCGCAACCCAGGTTTCTGTCTTTCGGCCTGATTTGGTTGATGGGGTTCCACCCTTTTGGTCGGACATTATGCGCGATGCGAAGAAAGGCAAGGTTCTTTGGCCTCACAAGCCTGTGGACGCGTTCAGCACCTTCGCCACTTTGAGCGCCCAGAAGGGTTCTCCCATTGGGGCGTCGGAGGAATTTTTATCGTCGAACATAACTTTCGAGGTTATGGAATTCATGTTGGAATTTGCAAGATGCGTTCCCGATTGGTGTCGCTCAAGTAACCCCTTCGAAATCTCAGAAAAATTAGTCGAATCCTCTGAGTTTTGGTATGCAGCACCGCTATATGGTTATACCAACTATTCGCGCTCCGGGTTTCGCCCAGTTTTGTTGCGTTACGACGACGTCCCCTCTTTCGATGGAAGGGCTACCGGTAGTCAGCTCGGTGGAGCTGGCATTGCTGTATCAGCCCATTCCGGGCAGAAAGAATTGGCCGGTAAAGTGGCAGCGTATCTCGCTTCTGCGGATGCTCAGAATGGTCCGTATACAGAGCTTCACGGCCAGCCGGGTAATTTGCGCGCATGGCTGTCTCCACGAATGAACAATTTGACCGCTGATTTCTTTCGGAACACCCTTCGGTCCATCGAGGGGGCTTGGGTGCGTCCCCGGATAATCGGATGGCCAGATTTTCAGTTTGAAGTTTCGCAAATCATTCACGAGTCGCTTACGCAAGGTGCGTTTGACAACAACAATTTTGATGAGATGCTTCGGCATCGAGACCGCTTGCTTGGAGGGTAAAAAAATGAAAAAGTATTTTGAAGATTGGGAAATTGGCTCATCGGTATCGACACACGGAAGAACTATCACGGAAGCTGATGTAGTCCTACACGCCGGCCAGACCGGCGATTTTTACCCTCACCATATGGATGCTGAGTTTTGTAAAACTCACCCAATCGGCGAGCGAATAGCCCATGGAACCCTGATTTTGTCCGTTTCTGTCGGGATGTTCACTGGCGAGATTAACGAAGTGGCCATGAGCTACGGGTACGACGGAGTCCGCTTCACTAGGCCGGTCTATTTTGGTGACACAATTACCGCGCAGGCTACAATTCATGAGAAACGGGAGTACAAAAAAAGCCCGGATGAATTTGGGATCGTGGACGAAAAAGTTGAGGTTCTCAATCAGCGGGGAGAATTGGTGATGGTGTTTATCCATGTTTATTTAGTTCAAAAAAAACCTGCCAGCTAAACTAGGAGGAAAAATCATGGCACATAGTCCGGCTCATTGCGTCGACACCCACCAGCATTTATGGGTGATGTCGGAGAGATCGTACGACTGGATAGTTCCGGAGTACGGCGTACTTTATGCGGATTACCGCCCAGAGGATGTTGCTGAAGACATTAAGAAAGCAGGTGTCAGTGCGACAGTTCTTGTCCAGGCAGCAGATTCCTACGAGGACACGTTCTACATGCTCAGCGTTGGACGTCAATTTGAGAATGTGCGCGGTGTTGTTGGATGGGTACCTTTTGATAGAGCCTCGGAAGCCCGGGAGGCTCTTGATTTGTTGTGCGAGCATTCCGCGATAAAGGGATTTCGTAATCTAACTCACAATTATCCCGATCCTCGCTGGATACTTCAGGACTCAGTTCTGGAGACCTTGCAGGATCTCGCCTCGCGTGACATGGCGCTCGATATGGTTAGCGTAAATTCCGACCACTCAAAAGCAATAGTTGAGCTTGCGGATCGAATCCCCAGCCTGCGCATTGTGGTCGACCACATGGCCAAGCCAAACATCGCGGAGAAACAGTGGGACGATTGGGCTGAAGATATGTCAAACCTGGCTAAGCGAGACAACGTCTACATCAAGCATTCTGGTCTGAATACTGCCTCTGCTCAAGGTTGGACATCTTCGGACTGGCAGCCTTATGTTGATCATTGCCTGGACAAATTTGGATCAAATCGAATGATGATGGGCAGTGACTGGCCAGTTTCATTACTTGCTGGTGATTTTGTCGGAGTTTGGACGGCACAAATGGAGACTATCTCCGAGTTGTCGGCCGATGAACAGGACGACATTTGTTTCCAGACCGCTCAAACATTTTATTCCCTGGAGCTCTAAGGATCATGTCATCAATAAAGCCACTTGAGGGTTTTCTAGTGCTTGATTTCTCTCAGTTTCTTGCTGGACCCATGTCGGCAATGAGACTAGGAGATATGGGAGCCAGGGTTATTAAGATTGAGCGCCCTCCAGCCGGCGACATTGGTCGCGGGTTGGCTTTTGGGGGCATAGTTGAGGACGGAGATACGCTGTCGTTCCATATAACCAACCGAAACAAAGAGAGCTACGCGGCTGATTTGAAGAATTCAGATGACCTCGATAAAGTCCGTGATTTAGTTCGACACGCGGACGTTATTGTGCAAAATTTTCGTCCGGGGGTCATGGAGCGGTTGGGACTGGGCTATGAGGATGTGAAAGCCTTGAACCCTAAAGTGATTTATGGATCGATAACGGGTTATGGGCCCGACGGTCCCTTTAGCTCACGCCCGGGCCAAGACCTGCTGGCGCAGTCAATTTCGGGCCTCCCGTGGCTTAATGGGAGCGGAGATAGTCCACCAATTCCGGTGGGAATTGCGCTTGCCGACATAATCACGTCTATTCATCTTGCGCACGGCATCACTGCCGCCCTGTTGAAGAGGGAGCGTAGTGGTTTCGGTTCTAAAGTCGAGACTAGTCTGCTGGAGTCGATGCTTGACCTTCAGTTTGAACTAATTAGTGCTCACCTTAATGATCCGAAAGTCGGAGTCAAAAGGGGAGCAAAACATAGCGCTCATGCTTTTTTACAGGCGCCATACGGTACTTATCCGACTTCGGACGGGTACATAGCCCTGGCGATGGGATCGGTCCCTCTGCTTGGGGAGCTGATTGGTCTGCCAGCGCTGGCTGATTTTGAGGATCCGGAAACTTGGTGGACAAAGCAAGCCGAGATAACTGGGTTGCTAGCGGCCCACCTAGTGGGTGAGAGCACCGAGCATTGGCTCGCAATTTTGGACGAAGCTGATTTCTGGTGCGCCCCTGTTCTCACCCTCGAGAAATTGGTTGCCCACGACGGCTTCGAGGCAATTCAGATGCATCAGGAGTTTTCGAGAACATCAGTTGATGGCCAGCCGATAGATTTGCGAACCACTCGGGCGCCCGTGCGTTTTGATGGTAAGCCCCTGAGAGCTTCTGCAGGAGCTCCGCGCGTGGGTCAGCATACGGAATCAATTGATTCTGAGTTTAGAAAAGGAACATAATGACAAACCCAAATCCTGATGCAAAAAAAAGGTATGAGGTTCCAGTTTGGAATCAAGATGATAAAAAGTACGAAGATTACTCGGTTGGAGAAGTAGATAGGTCGATTCGCAGAACTATCTCTGAGGGCGAGATGATGCTGTTTAACTCGCTACTTCTCGACATGCACCCCTATGTGGCAGACGATATTTTCGCTAGGGAGGAAGGCCTGTTCAATCGCCGCATTGTCCCCGGCGCTCTTGTTTTCTCTTATGGGATGGGCTTGATGGCGCACAACAACGTGCATACCTTTAGTTACGGATATGACCGTTTGAGATTCATCAAACCAGTTTTTGTTGGAGATACCATCTACACAATGCGGACTCTTCTCCGAAAAGAGCCCAAATACGATGACATGGGACTATTCAAGGTGAGCTATGAGGTTTTTCGAGCCGACGACGAAGAGATCGTTCTTTACTGCGAACATTTGCAAACTGTCAAATACCACAACGCGGAGAAGGCAAAAAGCGGAGGAATAGAGGAGATGGAACAAAAAAATGATTGATCTTTTTTCAGAAATATCAGCAGCTTGCAAACTCTCAATCCCCGCGCACCATCATAAAACTGTCGGAATAATTGGTGCCGGAGGAATCGTTCAAGGAGCTCACCTGCCGGCATATAAGAAAGCCGGATTGCCGGTGGCTGCCATCACGGATATTGATCAGACTAAGGCGACCGAGCTCGCATCAGAATTTCAGATTCCAAAGGTTTATCCAAGCGCTGAAGCCCTTCTTGCCGATAAGAACATTGAAGTGGTGGATATCGCGGTGCCGGCATCGGAGCAACCTGCTCTTCTCTCGGCCGCACTTGAGGCTGGAAAGCATGTTCTTGCTCAAAAACCCCTTGCTACCTCGGTCAGTGCCGCTCAGGACCTGGCAAAAAAAGCTGAGGCTAGCGGGCTTCTAGTTGGCGTTAACCAGCAGCTCCGATTTGATGAGGGCATGGCTGCAGCTCACATGATGGTCCAGAAAGGTTGGGTGGGGGAGGTCTCCGGACTCTCAATAACGGTAAACATTGATACGCCATGGCATTTATGGGACTGGGCGCAATCGATGGAGCGCCTTGAGATTATGATTCATTCGATTCACTATCACGATGCG
>MDTG01348783.1_pt1 | contig 11015 bp, 5 predicted proteins | sample 811421 | NCBI WGS metagenome assembly MDTG01 (sample SAMN05326645, study PRJNA326480) | marine metagenome | isolation source: seawater | place: Pacific Ocean: South East | collected 2011 | reverse complement strand
GTAGAGTTTGGCTTTGATAAATAAGACCTCAATGCTTTGCTCTGAATGAGAAGTGTTATCGAGCAATTTTGAGACCTCAGAAAAATTGTCGTATTTTAAGTAGAACTCGGACAACGCAACAAATGAAGGAAGATGATTGGGCGAAACTTCAAGGGCGTGCCTTAAATGATGCACAACTTTTTCTTGGACCGATGAATTCAAATCTTTTTTGATTACGAAGATTTTTTAAATTTTCCCGCTTTCACTGGTGTTTTTTTGCGGGTTGTCGATTTCGTTTTCAAATTGCTTTTAGTATTTTCAGACTCGTTCATTAACAAAACTGCAAGATGATAATGAGCCTCTGCATACTTCGGGTTAATCGAAATTGCTTTTTCAAAATAACTAAAGGATTCCTGAACCTCTCCTCTTTCACTCAAGATAAGACCAAGTGTAAAATGTGCTTTGTAGAACCGTGGATCGATCTTTAAGGCACTTTTCAAGTGATATTCCGCTCTTTTCATGTCGGGTTCTTTCACAAGAGTGCCATCGTTCTCAAGTCTTTCGCCCTTTCTAAGTAGATTAGCGAATGCAAAGTGGCATTCGGTAATTCTTGGATCAATTTCAAGGGCAGTCTCAAAATTCCTTACTGCCTGATTATATTCAGATGGATTCTGTAAAATTCGTGCTAGATGGAAATAAGCGTATGCATAATTCTGATCGACGTCGGAAGCTTTCTGAAAGTGGATTTTAGCCTCGTTTAAATCGCCGCTTTCTTCAGAATGATGGGCTAGTTCATAGTAAGCCAAGGAATATTCGGGGTTAATCTCTAATGCTCTAAAAAAATGTTTTTTTGCCAAATTCGGGTCGTCCTGCTGTCTTAGAATCATTGCTAAGTAAAAATGTGATTCCGCATGATCAGAATCTAACTCGATTGCTTTCTTTAAATGAATCTCAGCCTCATCAAAGTTTTCTTCAGAGTATAATCTGACTCCCAGTAAATAATGCCCCAATGGATTTTCCGATTCATGCTTGATTGATAACTCAAGGTGCTTTTTAGCGAGTGAATAATTTTCGGTCTTATTATGGGCAAACGCTAAAAGATAGTGTGCTTTTGAATATCTCGAATTCAATTTAATCGACTTTGTAAGAAAAGACTTTGCTTTGGTTAAATTATTTTCGGCAAGAAAAATTCGGCCAAGGTTATAATTTGCTTTAGAATTTCCTGGTTCTAATTCCAGTACTCGTAGGAAGTGTTTTCGGGCCTCTGGTAAATTAGTTTTATCTACAATGGTTCCTTCTTTGTCGGTGGCAACTCCACCGGATAGCAATTTACCCATGTAATAGTGAGCATCAACATAGTTCTCGTCGATGTCGATTGCGGTTTCATAATTTTTTTGAGCAGATTCAAAATCGTCTGCATTAGTCAGAAGCTTGGCTTTATTAAAATATGCTTTTGAATAATTCTGATCAATTTCCGTGACCTTATCGAAATTATTTTTGGCTTCCTCGAAATCGTTTAGTTTAACTAAAAGAAGTGCATAATTAAAGTATGCGTCAGCATAGTTCGGATTAATCTCCAAGGAGTTTAAAAAATGGTTTCTGGATGTTTCTTCATCCCCATCTTCGCTGAGTGCAATTGCTAACTCGCACTCAGCTTCTGCAAACTCTTTATCCAAAGAGACTGCTTTTTTAAAATTCTCGATGGCCTTTTTGCGATCGTTTGAGCTCTTATGAAGTAAGCCGAGTTTATAATAAGCCTCAGAATAGTCGGGATTAAGTGCAATTGCTTTCTCAAGATGTAATTTGGGATTCATTTACAAAACAAATTGTTATTTGGAAGTCATTACCCAAACGCCCGTCCAAGGATCTTTTGGAGGATTTTTCTTCATATGATTGCACCGATCAATGTATAGTTGAGCAGATTTGTCGTTTGGATTTATTTTTTTGACTGAGTTGAACAACTTAATCGCTTGGTCCCACTTTCCGAGGTTCCAAGAACGATATCCGTCATTAAATAATCCCAGTGCTTCCACAAGATCCGGGTAAGACTCGTCATCATGAAAATCTAATACCTCGTAAACGCCGACAGGTTCGGTTTTTCCCTTAACTACAACATAATCAACCTGTCGAGTTCGGTAAGTGGCTTTTACCGCCTTGTAGGTAAACTCGCTGATTAGAATATGGGCACCGTATTGCTTGCAGGCACTCTCGATACGGGCAGCAAGATTGACGCCGTCACCGATTACGGTGTAGTCCATTCTTTTGGGAGAGCCAATGTTTCCTGAAACGATTGAATCTGTATTGATGCCCATGCCATGATCAATTGGCATTTTTCCTTCGGTGGATCTTTTGTCATTAAATACCTTTAAATCGGTCATCATACGGATTGCAGCACGTACCGCTCTGTCCGGATCATCATCATGAGGAACAGGAGTGCCGAATATACACATCATCGCATCCCCAATGAACTTATCTAACATGCCTCCCTCGTCAGTGATGCAATCTACCATGATTGTAAAATAGTCATTCAGCAACTTGACTGTTCCCTGTGCTCCTAACTCTTCAGTGATCGTTGTAAAACTTCTCACATCAGAAAACAGTACAGTACCAACGCTTTGCTTCCCTCCCATTACATCCTCGTCGCCACCGCCCGCCGTCATAAGTTGATCAGCAAGCTCGGGATCCATGTATCGCGACATAGTTGACTTCATCCGTTTCTCAGAACTAATGTCTTCGATCATTAGCATAGCACCAATGATTTCCGGCGAAAACTTTGGATGATCATTAGCTGGATTATCTTTCTCTGCTTGTTTATGTGCATTTGATTCTCGGTCAGGAGTTTTTCCTAAGAGAGGGGTTAAGGTTATATTGACTGAAAGAGTTTCTCCTTCGATTTGTAATTCCGCATCTAGAAACTCTTCATTTTCCTGAACTTCCTCGAGTTTTTTAAGCAGCCAGTCATTGGGTCCACCAAAAAGAAAGGATGCTTTCTGTTCGAGAATCGCTGCTTCATGAGGAATTTTGAGAATTCGCAGACCAGCGGGGTTGCATGTTTTAATAACGCCTTGTTCATCAAAAGTTAAGACTGCATCGTGCATACTCGAGAGAATACTCTGGGAATAATTCATCTGACTTTGCACATCGTCGAATAATTTTGCGTTCTCAATGCCCATGGAAATTTGAGAGGTAAATGCTGCTAGGCGTTTTTCGTCTTCAGAATTAAAAGACCCACCTCTTTTATTTAGCACCTGACTCACCCCGATTGCTTTTCCCTCCTTGTTAAAAACTGGCATGCAGAGGATTGACCTTGTGAAAAACCCAGTTTGCTTATCAAAACTTGGGTTGAAGCGAAGATCAGCGTAAGCATGCGGGATATTGACAGGCTTTCCAGAAGTGAAAACAGTACCGGCAATTCCAAGATGATTGGGAAACCTAATTACTGATTTTTCGTCCAAACCTTCTCCTACTTCTGTATAAAGTTCGTTGGTTTTTTCATCGTTGATGAAAAGTGTTGCTCGCTCGCAATCAAGCATAGTCGAAATTGTAGTAATGATCTTCTGAAGAAGGGGAGTCAGCTCAAGTTCAGAAGATACTTGAGAAACAACATCGAGAAATTCTAGCTCTTGTTTTCTCGCAGCTTCAATTTGTTCGACAATTATATTTCCCTGAATAGCAATTGCTGCTTGCTCAGTCATCGCTTCCAGTAAATCCAAATCTTCCTGTTCAAAAGAACCATCTATTTTGTTTAGGATCTGAGACACCCCAATTTTTTCACCGGACACTGTTCGGAGGGGTGCACATAAAATACTTTTTGTTCTAAATCCAGTTCTTACATCAACCGCTTTGTTGAATCTTTCATCTTTGTAGGCGTCATGAATTATTACACCTTGATTTTGGGTAAATACCCATCCCGCAACACCCTTTGTGTTAAGAATTCGTATTTCCCTTCGAAAATTACCTTGTGCGATCCTTGAATAAAGCTCACCTGTAGATGCGTCGTTGAGAAAAATTGTGCCTCTCTCAGCTCCGATTGTTGATGTGGTAATCTTTACAAGCGTTTCAAGTGCCTCGTCTAAACTTTTTGTTTTTGCAAGGTCGGTGGTGACTTGCAAAAGCATGTCAGAGAATCTTGCAGTTCTCTTAGACTTTGGGTTGTTTTCGTTTTTTTCTTCCATTTGCTTTTTCTAGTTCCAGGCGTAGCTGTAATATTGTCTCTTGTAATTGGTTAAATTCGGACGTCTTTAATTGAATTTGTGTCTGTATTTTGTCTTCATTAAGTGCATTACTTTTATCGATCTCGTTTCTTAAAGAAGAAACCATTCTTTTGAAATGACTCAATTCATTATGCTGAGTACTGAGAATGAGTTGGTTTGAGTCTTCCTTTTCGAGAGTAGCTTTTTCCAATTGCTCTCTTAATTTCGAAAGGTTTTTTTGAAGGTCCTTGATTTCATTGGTCGATTTGTGAGAAGCTTTTTGGACGGCATCTTCTTTAATGATTTTTTCTTGTTCAACTCGAGACCGTAAAGTTGAAACCGAGTTTTTAAGGTGGGTATTTTCTTTTGTTAATCGAAAAAGTGCTTTTTGTATAGCTTCTTCTTGTTGAACATTTTTCATTTCCACCTGATCACGCATTTCGGAGATGTTGTTTTTAAGCATTTTTATTTCGCCTTCTTTAGAAGCAGTAACTTTTTGGATGAGACTTTCTCCTTCAAGGGACAGTCTGTCGTATTTTTCTCTGGAAAGTACCAGAGAGGCTTTCAGGTTAGAAATTTCATTGGTGTATTGAGCAATTGTTTTCTGAATGGCATCTTGAACATTGATTTCCGCTTCATTAAGATCTTCTCGAAGTTGTTTGATGGTTTCCTTCAAAGTTCTATTTTCATTCTCAGAAGTCGAGAGTGCCCGTTGAATTTTATCGTCTTGGCTTTCCTTGAGGCGATCATACTTGTCCCTTGTATGCTGGAGGGATGACTTAAGAAGGTTGATTTCAGATTGAGCGTTGCTAAAAGCAATTTGGACTTGCTCTTCAATCTTGGCGTTTGAATGCTCTAATTCTTGCCTCAGTCCAGAAGATAGTGATTTGAGATGATCAATTTCATTTTGTTTGGCAGCCTCCACTTTTTGAATGGCTTCTTCTGTCTTTATTTTTTCTTTCTCCAGTTTTTCTCTGGTATTCATCAAGGACATTTTGAGCTGATCAGATTCCCTCTTCGCACTTGCTCCTGCTTGTTGAACGGCAATCCCTTTCTCATGAATTGAGTTTTCTAAATCCTCTCTCAATTCACCAATTGTATTTTGAAGTGATTTATTCTGAATATTAACGGACGACAATGCCCGCTGAATCTTATCTTCTTCGCGGGATTTGAGAGTATCTAGGTTATCTCTTGCCTTACCGAGAGCTAGTTTGAGTTGGTTAATTTCATTATTTGAAGCAAGTTCTGCCCTGTGAACTGCATCCTCTTTTTCAGTAATGCTTTTTTCCAATTCAGAACGAAGCCCAGAAACTGTCTTTTTCAACGACTTTATTTCTGAGTCGGAAGTTACCCGAATTTTTTGTATGCGGTCCTCTTCGTTTGATTTATGTTTTTCTAAAATTTCACGTGACCTAGAAATAGTTTTTTTAAGTTGTTGAATTTCGCTCGTGCTTTCTTTTCTGGATTGCTGAATGGCTTGTGCAATTTTTGCTTCAGATGTATCAAGCTCCACGCGCATTTTTTCAATTGTACTTTTATGATTAGAAATCTCTAAGGAGTATACAGAGTAGTTTTTTTGGGCGATCTGGCTTTCTCTTTCTTTTTCTGAATTTAATTTCTCCCTTGTTACTTGAAGCGAACTCTTCAGAGCAGAAATTTCCCTTGCGCTTGAGGATAGTGCATGCTGAACAGCTTCTTCTTTTGATAATTCCTCTTTTTCAAGAGATTCACGAAGAAATGACAAAGAGTTTCTCAGGTCCCGAATTTCGGACTCCTTTGAGGCTTTTATCTTTTGTTGGGAGTCTTCATGTTTGACGGCTATTCGATCGATTTTCTCTCTTAAGTTAGCGGATGATTCACGAAGAATTTTTATCTCCTGATTTGCTTCCCGAAGAAGTTCTTGTTTGAGATCATCTTTTTTAATTTGAGAGGCATCCAGTTCCTTGCGAAGTTGCTCGATGGTGAATTTGAGTAATTGAATTTCTTTATTTGAACGGGAAGAAGAAAGCTGAATTTTTTCTTCAGATTCGCCCTTAACTTTATCTAAGCTAAGTCGCAAGTCTTTCAATATTTTCTTAAGTTCCTGTTGATCTAATCGTGAAGTCTTTTTTATTGCTTGTTTCTCGTCTTCATGTTCAGAAATTTTGAGATCCAGTGCAGACCGCTGTTCCTCTACGGCTGTCTTAAGCTGTGAAACTTCTTTTTCATAATGGGTAATTCGTGCCTGCAAAAGCTTATCCGTTTCATAGTCTTTCTTAACCAATTCATCTCGAAGAGATAATATGGTTTGCTTTAAAAAGCGATTTTCGTGTAGCAGAACATCGGCCTCCTGTGGGGATACTTGAGACATGGGAATCTTCTAACTGAGATTTTTTTTTTTGTAAATAACAACTTAGTAAGATCTAATTGTGCTTGCAATGCATCGAACAGATAATTTTGTAGAAACTTTCCAATGATTCTAAGAATATTAAATTTCACGCTGTTTCTTTCATCAGTTGCAGCGTTGTTCATGGCAATCTCTTGTAGCGAACAACAGACTGAATCTACAACCGAAGAAACAAAAGAGCCAGACAATGCGATTGAAACGCTCTCTACGCTTTTGGAAAGCACAGCTTCTAGCTTTGGAAATAGTGATTTAGAGTCTTTGCTAACGGAGAGTAAATCGACTTTTGTTCAGGAAGTAATTGGTGCTGAAGTCGGTGAAATAATACCAGCGGTTAACTCAAATGATTTTGCACAAACTTCGACTCTGGACAACAACCAAGACTCTGATAATCTTGAAGAAACAATTAAGGATACAATGGAGGCAGAGAAAGCTTTACAAGCCCTTGAAGTGTCTGCCCTTGAACACCAAAAAAGTATTGTTGAACTTAGAAAAATCAATGCTCATAAAGACAAAACAATCGTTTCTCTATCTTCAATTAACGATGAACTACTTACCGAAATCAGAAGGCTGAAAAGCAGTTCAAAAACAGAAGTTGAAAAAATTAACTCCTTCGCATCAAGTCCAAATGGAAAAGTTTTTGATCTTAGGTCGGAAATTAAAAATTTAAAAAATAGTCTCCTTTTAAAATCGTCTGAAATCAAAGACTTAAGAATGAGAAATGATTCTTTAGAAGTTAGGATTACAAGTTTAGAAAAAACCCCGTCCCCTCAAATTGCCCTAGCAGAACCTTCATTTAGGGCTGTCGATCTGAAAACTAATGATGGCACTTCGATGCCTTCAGTCGATTTAAGACCAAGCTACGATTTTTCCAGTTTGGATTTTGACGCTGTCGTGACCTCTTACACCGGCAAGAGTAAAGAAGCATTCTATACCGAATTTTTTATTATTAAAGATGATTTGTATTCAATTTTATCTCGAGGGGGCTTGGATCTAAATAATTTTAGTGGACTTGAAAACTACGGTGAACTTTGGGCTAGGGCTCGGAAAAATTCCTTTTTGTATCCGAATGTACTTAAGCAAATCCGATCATTGCTCCTCGAGCAAGTTGAACTCGGGAATGGTAAAAGGATAAGAACCGACATAAACGGAGCAGCAAAAGTTGAAAACCTTTCACCCGGGAACTACTTCTTAATCGGAAACGCTTCACTTGGACAGGTGGGAGTCTCTTGGGATGTTCCGGTTGTTTTAGAAAGCGGGGCTAACAGAGTCTCATTAACTTTGGCTAATGCAAGTTGGAGTAAGTAGCAGTTTTATGCATTGCCAAAATCGTAAATTTTAATTTATAGCTCGTATAAAGTTTCTTTAACTCTATCATTGATATTATGGCTCCAGAACAATCATCCGACCAAAAAAAACTTCAACTAAGTTTTAATCAAAAAATAAGCATATTGTTTTCCTTTGCTAAGGATAAAGTGATCGAGCAAATACAATGCGTTTGGTTTATTATTCTTTATCTCATTGTATTTCAAGTCCTTATACTTGGTCTGCCAATTGTTTACTCTCTCATGATAGCTGCGGGAATAATTATTGTTATCATCGGATTAGCCTTTTTCATGGAGGGTTTGAGGCTGGGCTTAATGCCTTTGGGCGAGACTCTAGGTTCGACTTTACCTAGAAAAAAGATTCTCGGTATCCCGTGTCTGCCTGCGAGTTTAGCTTTCGGATTTATATTAGGTGCGTTTGCAACTTTTGCTGAACCAGCGATTGGAGTCCTGCGTGCCGCCGGATCTGGAGTCGATCCGACACTTGCTCCGCTATTATGGACAATTTTAAACACTGGTGCCGAAACGTTAGTATATTCAGTTGGTGTTGGTGTGGGAATCGCTGTTTTGCTCGGTGTACTCAGATTTTACAAAGGGTGGTCACTCAAGCCTTTTATTTACATTGGTGTTGTAGTTTTGTCTCTGGGCACACTCTATTTCCAATTTTCAGATGCAAGGCTCCAACATGTTCTCGGTCTAGCATGGGATTGCGGGGCGGTAACTACGGGTCCTGTAACTGTACCACTGGTTCTTGCTCTTGGAATTGGCGTTTGCAGAATAGTGTCTACAGGAGGATCCAGCAACACTGGGTTCGGCGTTGTCACCCTTGCTTCACTATTTCCAATTTTAGCCGTAAAATGTTATGCTTTATTTCTCTTCAGTGGGGACAATTACTACAGTGCAACCTACTCGAAAGCTGATTGGCATAAAAATGCCGGCGAATATGGATTAAATTATGATCCTGATTTACAACGTTTTGGTGATATTGTGGCAAAAAGAAGGCTGGAATCCGCTGGCAGTGCGACTGGAAGTGAGATGGCCCGATCCCTTTCTCCAGATGACCTAGTTAAAGTTAAATCCTCCCTCGATCAAACTGGCAATCTACCCGACGGTTACTCGTTACGGACTCAAATTTCAGGTAACTCACTCGATGCCAGTCCTCTAGATGCAGAAGATATAAATTCTCGATCCGTAGTTAAACCTCAGAATACTCAATCAATCATTGTCAGAGATGGGGTTTCCACCCCGGATGAAGTTTGGGATCCAAGCACTGAGATTATGACAGCAATGACTAATAATTTTGATTTCTTCCCAAATCTTTTCAAACCAGACGAGGACGCCAACGGAAACGGAATCCTAGACCCTGGTGAAGACATTTACTCTGTGAACGAAGAAGGGGTTACTGTATACAACAAGCCCGGGGAGAATTATCCAAACGCAGTACTTGATGGTCCTGATCAAGATAGGGGTGCGATTGAGGGTGCACTTTGGGCGATTGTTCCTCTTTGTTTAATATTACTGGTAGTTCTTGTGGGTGGACTCAGACAAAGCCCAAAACACTATGATGAACTGTTTGTTGGTATCACTTGTGCGGTCATAGGGATGGGTCTCTTTAACCTAGGTATTGCTCTCGGGTTGACCCCGTTGGGTGAGCAGCTTGGAGGAAATGTTGTTTCTAGTTTTGCTGCTATCGAGCCATGGGCGTCGGAGGGTTTTGTTGACCCAATGTTCGCTTCTTCAACTGCTGGGAAGTGTTTGGCAATATTGTTTGGTTTTATTCTTGGTTACGGAGCGACACTTGCCGAGCCAGCACTGAACGCACTTGGGGCTACAGTAGAAAAGATAACTGTCGGTGCGTTTAAAAAGAATTTGCTCATGCAAACTGTCGCAACTGGAGTGGCAATTGGAATTTCGACCGGAGTGGCAAAGATTGCCTTTAATTTGGATCTTTGGTACCTACTGGTTCCTCCCTATAGCATCTTGATAATTATTACCTACCTATCGAGCGAGGATTTTGTAAATTTTGGTTGGGACAGTGCTGGAGTAACAACTGGACCAATCACAGTTCCACTTGTTCTCGCAATGGGGCTAGGAATTGGATCTAAAACTGGTGCTATTGATGGTTTTGGTGTACTCGCACTAGCCTCGATTGGTCCAATCATTACTGTTCTTACTGTCGGTCTAATTGTTAGAAAAAAGCCGAAACCAACCGAAGAAGAACCCTTAACTGCATCGGAGGCTACATAAGATGAGTACCCTAAATAAATCAGAAGGGGTTTCTTTGTTGAATTTAATTCTTCCAAAGGAATCTGTCGTAAAAGTATCTGAGGCGATCATTAAAGCTGGAGCAAAAGGTGTTTTTCAAATTTCCGCTCGAGGTTCAGTCCTGAATGAAGGAGGATTTTTTCAAAAGATGTTTCCTCCTCCCGCACCAGAACAATTACTTTTACAAGCTCTTGTTCCTGACGATAATATTGATGCTGTTACAAGTGCTGCAATTGAATCAGGTAGTCTTGACAAGGTCGGATCTGGTGCCGTTTTTAGTATTAGTTGTAATGATGCTCATGTTAGCAATGCGTTCCCTACGCATATTTCTTCTGACATAAACAATAGTAATTCTTCTGTAACACCCGCTAATTTAGAAGCCATTTGTTGTATTTGCGAGAAAGGGGTTGCGGATGATATAACCAAAGCTGCATTGCAGAGTGGAGCACCTGGCCCCACTGTCACTTTTGGAGAGGGTGGCGGAGTTCGGGATAAGATACCTTTGTTACGAATTACAAAGGGTCCAGAGAAAGAGTTTGTTTGGTGTGTGGTGGAAAAGTCAGAAGCCGATGACATATTCAGTAACATGGCAAGGGCAGGGAAGATCACGGAGCCTGGTCGCGGTTTTATGTATTCAATTCCTGTTCACAATGGATTGATAAATGTATCCAGTACTGTTTCTTCATCCGCACATGGAGCAAATATGGAACAAATTATTTCCGCACTTGATGATATCAAAGGGAATAAAGAATGGCGTTCAAGTGTTGATACTGGGAAAACGAGTACGTTGAAAACTACTTTTTTAGAAAACTTAGTAGGGCTTTACTGCATAGTCCCTCGAGATTTTTACGAAGATGTTTATGACGCAGT
>MDTG01167187.1_pt1 | contig 11015 bp, 13 predicted proteins | sample 811421 | NCBI WGS metagenome assembly MDTG01 (sample SAMN05326645, study PRJNA326480) | marine metagenome | isolation source: seawater | place: Pacific Ocean: South East | collected 2011 | reverse complement strand
GTAACTTTTCCTTTAAATTCTAAAGTTTCTTGTTTCGCCAATTAATTTTCCTTTTTTAATCTTATTTTTACTGAATAAGCATGACCATCTAAATTCTCATGTTTTGCTAAATTTATAACCGATGAGCTTAATCTTTCAATACCTGTTTTTGTTATTTTTATTAATGACTGTCTCTTTAAGAAGTCATTTACGGATAGGCCTGAAGAAAATCTAGCAGATCCAGAGGTTGGTAAAACATGGTTGGGTCCAGCTATATAATCTCCTATTGCTTCGGGAGAAAATTTTCCAAGGAAAATAGATCCTGCGTTCTTTACACCTCTAACTATTTGACTATTGTATTTTGTACAAAGTTCTAAGTGTTCCGGCGCTATAATATTTACTATTTCTAAAATTTTTTTTTTATTGCTAGCGAAAATAGCTAAACCAAAATTTCTTAAACTTCTGGACGCTATATTTTTTTTTGGTAATTTTTTTAATTGTTTTTTTAAAGATAATTTTACCAATTTGATTAAATTCCTGTCATCAGATATTAAAATTGATTGTGCATTTACATCATGTTCTGCTTGAGCGATTAAATCTGCAGCTACTAAATCTGGTTCAGCAAATTTGTCTGCCACTAAGCTTACCTCTGAAGGCCCTGCCACCATATCTATACCTACATCTCCAAAAACTTCTTTTTTAGCACAAGCAACAAATGCATTTCCAGGTCCAACTATTTTATCTACTTTCTCAAAATTTTTTGTGCCGTAAGCAAATGCTGCTATCGAATGAGCTCCACCAGTTTTATAAATTTTTTTTACACCACATTTTTTTGCAGCATAAACAATTGCTGGGTTTATTTTTGAGTCTAGTGCAGGAGTGGTTAAATATATATTTTTAACTCCTGCAACAATCGCTGGTATACAGTTCATTAGAACAGTACTAGGATAACTTGCTGTGCCCCCTGGAACATAAACACCAACTTTTTCTAAAGATAAATATTTATAGGATAATTCATTTTTGTATTCATCTTTAATTTTAAACGATGAAAATTTTTGACTTGAGTGAAATTTTTTTATTCTGTTATAGGCTAAATCAATTGCTTTCTTAATTTTTTTATCTATTTTTTTAGAAATAATATTTATTTCTTTATTAGTAAAAAATATTTTATTAGTTTTCTTTTTGATCTTTGAAAATTTTATCTCATAGTTTAGAACTGCTTTATCTCCATTTTTCTTAACATTATTTATAATTTTACTTACTTGAGAGGTCTGATTTTTTTGATTAAGTTTTCTTTTATTCAAAAATTTTTCTAAAATTTTATAAGAATTTTTTTTATTATAATTTAAAGTTTTTAACATTATATCGATTTATGTTTTGGTTTATTTTTTGTATCCCAGGCCTTACCTTGATCGTCTAAAGTTACCTCTATTACTTCAGAAATTACTCTTATTATTAAGTCACCTGCGAATATTATTTTCATCTCATAGTTTTTATCAGGAGTAACATGAGTTTCAATAGCTAGAAAATCTAAAAACTTGTTTTTAGTATGTTGATTGATGTTTTTTGATAATACTTTTAAAACATTTTCAAATTTTAAAACAGTCCTTATGCGTTTATTTTTTCTAAATACCCCTTTTTCAACATCCTCCCACATGAAGCGATTTAATTGCATAAGAAAAATTTTGTTTTTTTTTAAATTAGCTATGTCAGAAACACTTGCAATCGAATCTTGAAGATGCGCAGAAACTACTCTTAAATCTTCTTCCGTTCTTGCAATTAATTTAAGGTTTTTGGCTTTCATACTAAATCCGTTTAATTTCGGCTTTACATCTTTTAAGCTTGCTTTCCAAAAATTCATAACCTCGGTCTAAATGATAAATACGATTGATAATAGTTTTATTTTCCGCAACTAACCCAGCTAAAACTAAGCTTACTGAAGCCCTTAAATCTGTAGCCATAACCTCTGCGCCTGTTAATTTCGTTGGTCCTTTAATAATTGCTGTTTTATTTTTAATTTCAATGTTCGCTCCCATTCTCTTTAATTCTGGAACATGCATAAATCTATTCTCAAATATATTTTCTCTAATTTTAGATACACCTTTTGCTTGAGTTAACATTACCATTAATTGGGCTTGCAAATCAGTAGGAAAACCAGGGAAAGGTTTTGTGTTAATATTTATTTTATTAAGTTTTTTATTCTTTGTAACAATTATTGATGATTTTTTTTTTTTAATTTGGACACCAATCCTTCTTAAAATATCAATTTCATTTTTTATTATTTTTGGATCTATTTTGTCTATTGTAATATTTTTTTTAGCTTGTAAAGCACTTGCAATCATATAGGTACCTAGCTCTATTCTATCAAAGATCACACTATGAACAATCTTTGAGTTTTTAATTTCGCCATGTCTTACAGTTATAGTTCTCCCTTTTACATTAATTTCTAATCCTAGTTTTTTTAAAAATATTATAAGATCCTCAATTTCTGGTTCTATTGCACAATTTTTGAGAACAGTTGTTCCTTTAGCCTTAGAGGCTGCTAGCAAAGCATTTTCAGTGGCTCCTACTGATATAGACGAGAATTTAATAGTGTTTCCTTTTAAACCTTTTTTTGCTTCTGCAATAATATATCCGTTTTTTATCTTTATTTTCGCACCTAATTTTTTAAGAGCAAATAGATGTAAATCAACTGGTCTTGTTCCTATTGCACATCCCCCGGGTAAAGAAACTTTTGCTTTTCCATATTTTGTAAGAAGTGACCCTAAAACTAAAACTCCGGCTCTCATGGTCTTGACAAGTTTGTAAGGAGCTAATGTATTTATATTTTTTTCATTATTTCTAATTTCTATAATATTTTTTTTTTTTAAAATTTTCGTTTTTAATCCTATAAATTCTAATAGATCAACCATGGTAAATATGTCTTTTACTAATGGGATATTTTTAATAGTTGCCTGCTTTGCAAGAATAGATGCAGCTAAAATTGGTAAGGATGCATTTTTTGATCCAGAAATTGAAATTTTTCCACTTAACTCTCTTTTACCTTTAATTACAAGTTTTTGCATCAAAGAGATTAAACTTTTGGAAGTGTTACACCTTTTTGCTTCATGTATTTGCCTTTTCTTTTAGCATAAGTTACATTCGGTTTTTCGTTACCTCTTAAAAAGATAAATTGCGCAACACCTTCATTAGCGTATATTTTTGCTGGTAAGGGCGTTGTGTTAGAAAACTCTAATGTGACATGCCCTTCCCATCCAGGCTCTAAAGGTGTTACATTAACAATAATTCCACACCTTGCGTAAGTTGATTTTCCTAAACAAATTACCAAAACATCATCGGGAATTTTAAAATACTCGATTGTTCTAGCTAGGGCAAAAGAATTTGGAGGAATTATACATTCTTTGCCGATTTTTGTAACAAAACTCTCTTTTTTAAAAACTTTAGGGTCAACTATTCCAGAGTTTACATTAGTAAAAATTTTAAACTCATTTGATACCCTGGCATCGTATCCATAAGAAGATAATCCAAAAGAAATTTTTCCTTTTCTTACTTGGGTTTCAACGAAAGGCTTGATCATGCCTTTTGATTTTGCAATCTTTTTAATCCATTTATCTGAAAGAACGGTCATTTTTTTTCTTTTTCTTTATTGATTTCTTTCTTTTTCTTAAATTTTTCTTAAGAGCTAACTCTCGGCTTTTTAATAAATAATCTTTTTTTTCAAAAGATCTCATTAAAAAAAACTAGTTTTTGTCTGGGTTTGTTAAGTCCTCAAGAGTGATTGGTTTGTCAATGTCGTGCATTAGTTTTTCTTTGGACTCTTTATTAATGCTATTGTTTGATCGCTTTGCTCTTCTTTGCTCTATTCTGGCTTTCCGCTTGGCTTCTTTTTTCATAGCCTTGTCACCTCGTGTAGATTTATAATCGTAGTGAATTCCCATATTGAGCGTCCCTTCATTTTTTTAAATTTACTTCTTGAACCTCGATTTTGCAAGTCTCTTAAATTTAATAATCTGAATAATTATAAATAATATCGACAAAATTACGGCAACGATTGCTCCTTGGAGTGGAGTTATGTTAAGAAAACCATAATTTTACAAATCACTTTGTATAAATTTAGCAATCTCATTAATTTTATACATCAGTTTGACAGCCTTGTTCATTGCAATTTTTACCCTCTTTATAATTATTGAAAAAATCAATAGCTCTAACAGCTGTCATCATATGGTTTTTGTAAACATTCAAGTACCCATTTAAACTGTTAGTTAATTTATTTGCTTCGTTAACCATTCCAAGTCTTACTAGATTAATTAACATTATTGCATTTCCATTCGGAATTGTATTATCCCCTATATCAATCGGTTTAAAAAAAATATCATTATTAATCTTTTTATTTTTTTGGAAAATATTCATCTCCTTAATATAAAATTTTGAGATGACATCCTTACATAGTTTTTTAGCTAAATCTTTATATCTGAAATTCATTGTTTTTTCTGAAAGATCATTTAAAGCATTTATTAAAAAAGCATAGTCTTCCAAAAAAACGACATCTTTTGTGTAACAATGTTTAATGTCATTTTTAATAAATTTTTCTTCAATTCTAGAGAAAAATTCCTCTGCTAATTTTAAATAATTTTTTTTTGGTAAAGCTTCATTGGCTGAAACTAAAGCACTTATCCATAAGCAATTTAAATCTAATTGAGTTTTGCTATCAAAAAAAGGTTTTTTTCTCTTTCTCCTTATTTCTAAAAGTTTATTTATAACTTCTTTTGGTGCTAATTTTTTCTCTATTAGAATTATCTTATTTTCCCAATTTCCCTCAGGTTTTAATTCAAAATAATCATTTATATTTTTAATATCTTTTATTTCAAAATAATCATAAACATAATATTTTCCTTCTTCTCCATCACTATCAGCATCAAAAGCAGACCCTAAAAGATTATCTTTGTTTAAAAATTGTTTTTTCAAAAATTCTGTAGTTTGTTCCAATTTTTTAATAAAATAATCATCTTTGAGAATTTTACAGTACTTAGACAAAAGGAGAATAAATTGAGTATTGTCATAAAGCATTTTTTCAAAGTGTGGGACAATCCAATTTTCATCTACTGAGTATCTTGCTATTCCACCCTCAACATGGTCATAAATTCCTTTTGATGTAATTTGTTTGACCAAAAGAGTTACTGGATCTAAATATTTCTTTTGTTTCGTTTTATTGTAAAAATATAAAAGTGTCTCATACAAATAAAACGTGGGAAATTTAGGCGCTCCTTTATACCCTCCATTAATTGTGTCTAGATAACTTAAGCAATTATCTATAATAGGTTCAAGGTCTTGACTTAAAACTGAGTTTTTTTTCAAATTTAAATTATTAACAATTAATTCTTTTTGTTTAATTATATTTATTTTTTGTTCTTGATATGCTTCGTGTACTTTTTGTAAAACTTCTCTAAATGATGGCAAACCGTTTTGAGAAACTTTGGGAAAATAAGTTCCACCCATAAAAGGAACTCCATTTTCGTCAAGGAACATTGTTAAAGGCCAACCACCTCCAGATTGATTAAAAAGTTGAAAAGAACTTTGAAACACAAAATCCAGATCGGGCCTTTCTTCTCTGTCGACTTTAATATTAACAAAATATTGATTCATTAAATCTGCTGTTTCTTTGTCCTCGAAACTTTCATGCGCCATTATATGGCACCAATGACAGCTAGCATATCCAATACTTAACAAGATAGGTTTTGAATTTTTTTTGGCAATTTCTATAGTATCATTTGACCATATTTGCCAGTTAACAGGATTATTTTTATGTTGTTGTAAGTAAGGGCTAGGATTATTAGATAAATTATTTTTTTTTATATTAATCATTGAAAAATTTTTTTTTAATTAATAAAGAAAATAGAAATAAAATTATAAATGTAAATAATGGTAAATAAATTTCTTTACTCATTATTAAACTAATTAGGCTGAACGTGTCTGACACTTCAATATATTTATTTATACCTGCTCCCACAGAGTTCCATATGAAAAAGTGGGGAATAAAACCAAATAGACTTGCAAAAAAATAATTAAAATTTTTAATATTAAAAATTACTGGTAAAAGATTTTGTAAGCCAAATGGAATTCCTAAACCACCAGCAGATCTGAAAGCTAGAAAGTAGTAAAATTCATTTTTTTGAAATCGGGTAATAAATTTATTAAATTTATTTTTTAATATTTGATGAATTAAGTCAGAAAAGAAATATTTCCCAATAATATATAAACATAAAGATCCAAAGGAAATTGAAATTAAAGAGATTAAAGTTCCAATCCATTTTCCAAATATTATCCCAGATAAAATTAGTATTGGTGAACCAAATCCTAATAAAATCACCCAAATCATTGAAAAAATAAAAAAAATAATTAGATTGAGATATAAATTTTTTCCAATTAGCTGTTCAATATTTATTCGAAGTTCTTTGTAGTATTGAAAATCATTTATTCGACCAATTTCAAATTCTGAGAATAAGAAATATAAAAAAGTCATTAAAATAATTAAATAGATTGAACCTAGAATAACTTTAATATTTTTACTCATAATTTACCTGTACAATAGACACCATTTAAAATATATACCTTAAAATATTTATGAAAAGAACTTATCAACCAAGCAATTTAGTTAGAAAAAGAAGACACGGTTTTCGTGCTAGAATGGCCACTAAAACTGGTAGACAACTTATTGCTAGAAGAAGAGCTAAAGGCAGAAAAACTCTTTCAACCTAAATTATTTTAATGGTTAAGCTTGAAAGCTTAAAAAAAAGCATCCAATTTAAAAAAGCTCTTGGTGAAAAAAAAGTTCATACAGAATACTTTTCTATTTTTGCGGCAAAAAACTTTTTAAAACCAAAACATAAAGCTAATTTACTAATAAGTTTTGTTATGAAAAAAAAAATTGGTAATGCAGTTAAAAGAAACAAAATAAGAAGAAAATTAAAAGCAAATGTTCAAAAAATATTAAAAAAAAGAGGTGCAATTAATAAAGATTACACTTATATAGTTTTCGGAAAGTCTAATGCTTATGCTCAAAAACAAAATGTGCTTTTGCCATTGATGGAGAAAAGCTTTAGTAAATTAAAAAAATAAAATGACAAAAACCCTAATTTTCATAATTAAAATTTATAAATATTTTATTTCTCCATTATTAGGGAATAGATGTAGATTTATACCAACTTGTTCAGATTATTTTATTGAAGCTCTTAAAACCCACGGTTTAATAAAAGGTTTGAGTTTAGGATCAAAAAGAATTTTAAAATGCCACCCATTAAAAAGTTTAGGGGGATGCGATGGTATAGATTATGTTCCAGGAAGAAATAAAAAGGAAAGTAAAAATGGATAACAAAAATGTTTTTGTAGCTATAGCACTTTCAATGTCAGTATTACTTTTCTGGGGAGCTTTTTTTGAAACCCCCAGAAAACCTGTTGATCAAAAAAATAATCAAAACATCGAAAAAAAAGTTGATCAAAGTAATATCTCTCCAACGATTCAGCAGCCGCAAAAAGATAAAAAACTAATCAGAGAAGAGTCTATAAGTAAAAGTAAAAGAATTAAAATTGAAAATAACAGTATATCAGGCTCTATTAATTTAAAGGGTGCTCTAATTGACGATATATCTTTTAAAAAACATAAACAAAAAGTTGAGGACGAAAAAAATATTATTTTTTTAAATCCATCTAACACGGAAAATGGTTTTTATATTGAAACAGGCTGGACAAGTATCGGTGACAAAATTAAAGTTCCAACCAAAGAGTCTGTATGGAAAGTAAAAGGAAATAATATTCTGAGTAGTAAGTCGCCGATTATTTTACAGTGGGATAATAAAGAGGGAGTTACTTTTGAGAAAAAAATTGAATTAGATGAAAAATATTTGTTTAAAGTATCGCAGCAGGTTAATAATAATACAAATTCATCAATAGATTTATATCCATACGCTCAAATGACAAGGAATAAAATTCCAGATGATATTCAAAATTTTTATATTCAACATGAGGGATTTATTGGAGTATTTGATGACGAATTAAAAGAAGATGATTATGATGACGTAAAAGAGAAAAAAATCGTTAGAGAGTCAAATGAAGGTTGGCTTGGTATAACGGACAAATACTGGATGACTGCTTTTGTTCCAGAGAAAGGTAAGAATTTTAAATCAACTTTTCTTTACGATAATGGGTTTAAAGCAAATTATATAATTAATAAACCCACAACTATAAATAAATCATCTTCCGGGATTAACGAATTAAGATTGTTTGTAGCTGCCAAGGAAGTAGAAACAATTGATGGTTATGCAGCTGACCAAAATATTAATAAATTTGACTTAGTAATCGATTGGGGCTGGTTTTATTTCTTCACTAAGCCTTTATTTTTTATAATAGATTATCTATTTAAAATTTCAGGAAATTTTGGTACCGCAATTGTTTTATTAACAATAGCAATAAGACTTATTTTTTTCCCCTTGGCAAACTTCTCTTTTAGATCAATGGCAAAAATGAAAGCAGTCCAGCCAGAAATGATGAGACTCAAAGAACTGCACAAAAACGATAAGGTAAAATTGCAACAAGAAATGATGGCTTTGTATAGAAAAGAAAAAATTAATCCTGCATCTGGTTGTTTGCCTGTTTTAATCCAAATACCATTCTTTTTTGCAATATATAAAATGCTTTTTATTTCCTTGGAAATGAGACACCAACCTTTCTTTGGCTGGATAAAAGACTTATCAGCCCAAGATCCCACTTCTATATTTAATTTATTTGGTTTTATACCATGGGATCCACCAGGATTTATGATTATTGGAATTTGGCCAATATTAATGGGGGCTTCCATGTGGATTCAGCAGAAGCTTAATCCTGCGCCGGCTGATCCAATTCAAGCAAAAATATTTGCCTTTTTTCCATTATTTTTAACAATTATACTTGCATCTTTTCCCTCTGGGCTAGTTGTCTATTGGACAATAAATAATATTCTAACAATCGCTCAACAATACGTGATTGTTAAAAAAACTACTGTAAAAACAAATTAAATGTCAAAAAAAATTTCTCTAAGCGAGATAAAAAAATTTTGGCCCGAGAAAGCTCCTGATATCAATATTGTTCAAAAATACATAAAAAAATACGAGAAAGAAAAGATTGTAATTAAGTATGGAGGAAACGTTCTTATAGATAGAAAAGTCTTTAACAATTTCATATCTGATATTAATGTTCTTGATAAATTAGGTTTTTCAATAATAGTTGTACATGGGGGTGGTCCAAGAATAAAAAGAGAATTAGACAAGAAAAAAATTGCTTCAAAGTTTATTAATGGTTTAAGAGTTACTGATAAAAATATAATTGATACTGTTGAAGAGGTATTGATTGATTTCAATAAAGATATTGTAAGTTCTTTGAAAAAAATAGGATCTGATGCTGCTTCGTTTCATACAAGGGCTGACAACATAATAGAGGTTGAACCTGAAAAAGAGGAACTTGGATTTGTGGGAGTGCCTAACAAGATAAATGAAAATTTAATTCATAATGCACTTAAAAAAAATAAAATTCCTATAATAGCACCTTTAGGTTTAGGAAAGCATGATCAAGCTTATAATATTAATGGTGATACTGCGGCTAGTGCTATAGCAAAAAAACTAAAATCTAGAAGGCTTATATTAATGACAAATGTTGAGGGTGTTTATGATGATCAAAAGAGATTGATATCAGAGATTAAACCTTTTGATCTTGAAAATCTTATAAAATGGAAAGTGGTTCAAGGTGGTATGATACCAAAAATTGAAAATTGTGTAGATGCTGTTCAAAATGGTGTGAGGGGGGTGGTTATACTTGATGGTAGGAAGCCACATTCAATTTTACATGAAATTTTTTCTGATAAGGGATCTGGAACACTTATTAGAGAATGAAAGATTTGAAAAAAATAAAGTTTTGGTTATTTGATCTAGATAATACTCTTTACGATGGTGCTACCAAAGTCTTTGATCAAGTGGATAAAAAGATGTCTAAATTTATTTCAAAAAAACTGAATGTAAGTCTAGATGAAGCGCGAAAAATACAAAAAAATTATTTTCAGGAATATAATACAACTTTAAATGGGATGATTAAAAATCATAAAATAAACGCTGATGAGTTCTTAGAATTTGTTCATGACGTGGATCTAAGTTTTTTAAACAAAAATAAAGATCTTGAGGAAGAAATAAAAAAATTGGAGGGAAAAAAAATCATTTTTACAAATGGATCTAGAGCTCATGCGCAAAATGTCACCAAAAGAATTGGTATAGACAAGCTTTTTGACGGAATTTTTGATATTCGGGATTGTGAATTTATTCCAAAACCTTCTAAAGAACCTTACAAAAAATTAGTAGAAAGTTACAAAATTGAGCCACAATATTGTATATTCTTCGAAGATATTGCAAGGAATTTAAAACCAGCATACGAATTAGGGATGAAAACTGTTTGGATTAAAAATGATGAGCCTTGGGCAGCAAAGTATTCTGACTCGAAATTTATTAATTATAAAACAGATAATCTAGCAAATTTTTTAAAGGAGATTAATGAGTTACGATAAACTAGAAAAAATAATAAACAAAAGTTTTGAGAAAAAGGAAAAAGTTGGTCAAAGATCAGATAAAAATTTATTAAAAGCTATTAATGAAACTGTAAATTTAGTTGATAGTGGAAAAATTAGAGTAGCCAATAAACAAAACGGTAATTGGGTTGTAAATCAATGGATTAAAAAAGCTATTTTGTTAAGTTTTAGAATAAATAAAATGCAGATGATGAAAGGGCCCTATACTACTTGGTACGATAAAGTTCCTGGAAAAACATTGAGATGGAAAGAGAGAGATTGGAAAAAAGCTGGATACCGTCATGTCCCTAATGGAGTTGTCCGAAAAGGAGCTTACATTGCGAAAAATGTAGTTTTAATGCCTAGCTTTGTGAACCTTGGAGCTTATGTTGATGAAGGCACAATGATTGATACTTGGGCATCCGTTGGTTCATGTGCTCAAATAGGAAAAAATTGT
>MDTG01123145.1_pt1 | contig 11015 bp, 13 predicted proteins | sample 811421 | NCBI WGS metagenome assembly MDTG01 (sample SAMN05326645, study PRJNA326480) | marine metagenome | isolation source: seawater | place: Pacific Ocean: South East | collected 2011 | reverse complement strand
TATAGAGGCGAGGTAGCTCAGTTGGTTAGAGCACAGGACTCATAAGCCTGGGGTCGGCGGTTCGAATCCGCCCCTCGCTACCAGTAAATGAACGTTAAAAAAAAATATAAAATAAACTATTTCTTTAACTTAGCATTTAAGGAATTTTTCTTTAAAAAAAAATTTTCTTTTAATTGGGATAATTACCCTAAAAGATATGAAATTATAAATGAAATTATTTCTTTAAAAAATTATAAATCATATTTAGAAATTGGTTGTTTTAATGATGAAAATTTCAATAAAATTAATTTAAACAACAAAGTTGGTGTTGATCCAGTTTCTGGTGGCAACGTCAGAAAGACTAGCGATGACTATTTTAAAAATTGTAAAAACTTTTTCGATATTATTTTTATAGACGGACTTCACCATTATGAACAAGTAAAAAAAGATATTTTAAATTCCTTAAAAGTATTAAATCCTGGAGGAGTGATCCTCGTGCATGATTGTTTACCTAACAAGGCAAGAGATCAAATGGTTCCGAGGTCACATGAAAAATGGAATGGTGATGTGTGGAAATCAATAGTAGAGATCAGAACCAGAGTAAATATTGATACTTATGTTTGTTTTGCTGATGAAGGGCTAGGTTTAATTATTAATAGAGAAAATAGAAATAGATTGAATTTAAATATATCTGATTTTAAGAGCTTAAAATTTTCTGATTATTACAAAAATTTCAAAATTTTCATGAATATAATAAGTCACAAAGATATCTCAAAAATATTAAATTCATGAAAAGTAAATTACAAATTTTTTGCACATCAATTAATTATCACAGAGTAATTGATACATTGCCAAATTATATAGTTCCATTGGGACTGGGAGAAAATTCCTTTCCAAAAAATTGGTATAATGAAAAAAATGGAAAAAATATTTCAAATTTAAATCAGTACTATGGAGAACTTACTGGACTATATTGGATATGGAAAAATAAATTATTAGAGATGAAAAGAGATGATTTAATTGGAAATTGTCATTATAGAAAATTGTGGCTAAACAAATTGTATCCTAATAAACAAAAATTCTCATTTTCAAGTTTGTATTCAAAGTTACTAAATCCGATGGATATTTCTAATGAATGTGAAAGTATTCAAGTTCAACCTATTTATTTCAAAAATAAAAATCTAAGCAATGATTTTCAAGAAGTTCATAAAATTAATATATTAAACGATTGTGTGAACTTTCTCGATGAGAATAATAAGGTTTTATTTTTAAACCATTTAAGCAAAAATTTACTTTATCCTTTAAATATGTTTATTACAAAAGTAGGCTATTTTGAAAAATATTGTGAGATTCTTTTTCCTTGGTTGGAAAAATGTCTAGATTTATGTTTAAAAAAAAATTTATGTATTGATTACAACACCAGATTACCAGCTTTTTTAGCTGAAAGATTTACTTCTTTTTGGTTTTCACAATTTAAAAAAAAACAAACATTATCTTATGCAAGGCTAGGAAAGGTACTATTATCAAATAATTTAAATAAATTTATTAATCCAATTAAAATGCCATTAACATTTAGGATGTATCCAACGTTACATCAATATTAAATTAGAAAAATGAAAAAATTTTTTAAAATCTAATTATTCTTATGAAAAATATATCCTTTTTTTGTTTAACAATGAGTCCTGATCATGAAGAGATAATTAAACAGCTTTCATATATTCCTGTTGGACTAGGAGAGAAAAAATTCTCAAATAATTGTTTTGGTGATAAAAAAGATATTAATATTTCGTCAAAAAACCCTTTTTATGGTGAATACACTTTTCATTACTGGTTGTGGAAAAACTATCTTGATAAAATTGAGTCTGAATGGGTAGGTTTTTGCCAATACCGAAAATTTTTTATAAAAAATAGAAACTTCAATGAATTGAATTTTCAGGATTTAAATAATTTAATTATTAAAAAAATTGATACACCAAATGTTGAATACGATTGTATATTAGGAACTAAATTTTCGGTAATAAATTACAAAATTTCAAAAATATTGAAGAATCACTTTGTTCAGTTTTTATTAAGACCTGATCTTTTATTAAATAAAAAAAAAAGAAGTCTTAAATTTCATTTTGATTTGTTTCACGGAAAAGGAAACTTAGACGCTGCTATACAACTGCTTGATAATGAGAATAAATTTGATTTTGGTGAATATATGAAAAGTAATAATGCTTTTAATCCTCACAACATGTTTGTGTGTAAAACTGAAATTTTAAAAAACTATTATGGAGTTGTTTTTCCGTGGTTACAGAAATGTGAGAAAATATTTGGTTTCAAAAAGGACGAGAATTATGGTTTAAAGAGAATATACGGATTTCTAGCAGAGCGTTTCTTGTCTTATTGGTTTAACAAAAATTATAAAGTAGTTGAGTATCCAATTCTTATTAAAGATCTTTCGGATTACAAAAATTTATAGACTTTACAAAAATCCTTAAAACTCTTTAATTTTTTATCTTTCAAAGAAATGTTGCACTTCTTTTTAGGCCAATTTATTTTAAGATCTTTATCTTTTAAATTTATTCCGCTTTCAAATTTTGGTTTATAATAATTGCTAAGTTTGTAATAAATAATATTTAATTTTTCGTAACTATAGTAGGCATGAGCAAAACCCTCAGGAATATAAAGGCTAAGACAATTCCTATCTGATAGAATTATCTTAAATGACTTGCCAAATGTTTTTGAGTCTTTTCTTAAGTCAACTACGCAATCTAAAATTTTACCTTTTAGTACATTTACATATTTTGCTTGTTGAAATTTATATTGAAAGTGAAAACCTCTAAGAGCATTAGCCTTTGACGTAGTGCAATATTCAAAAACAAAATTATTTTTTTTTAAAATCTTATTATTAAAAGTCTCTCTTAGACTTCCTCTTTTATCAATATTATTTTTTTGTTGAATAATTAACAAACCTTTAAAATTTGTTTTTATAATCTTCATCTTAATTTAGTCTCTTTATTTTTTGCAAGTTCATATCCATTTTAAGTGGTAGTTCTCCATATGACTTAACTTTTTTTATTCGATTATTATATTTTTTTGCAAATTGATAAATAGTTTGCGTTTTTCCACCAATGTTAATGACTCCTTTATGATTAATTACTTTTAAAAATATTTTTGCAAAATCGTCATGAAATATAAAATTTGAACGGACATTATTAAAAGCATGCTTATGTATAAAAGGTTTTTCAGTCATGCAGGCTCTAACAATTAATGAATTTTTATACATCTGAACGGCAGACTCAGCACCTAACTTAGACCATCCATAATTATTCCAAGGAAGCAATGCATCGCTCTCTTTGTAGTTTCCCTTCGTTCCTGGATAAACATAACTTGTAGAAAAAAAAATGATTTTAATCTTATGTTCGTAGCATGCCTTTACAATGTTTGCAGTCCCAATTATATTTAGATCTATACTCTTGTTGATTTTTTTATCATGAATTGGCATTGGTCTAGATAACCCGGCTAAATGTAAAACACAGTCAGGTTTAAACTTTTTGAAATTTTTTCTAATTGATTTAATTGATAAGATATCTAGCTCTTTTTTATTTAGAAATACAAATTTATATCTACTTTTAATTTTTTGAAGTGTTTTTGCGAATCTACCTTTTCCGCCTGTTACAATTATTTTTTTTATCATTTTATTTAAGAAGTTTTTTTAAATATTGCGAATAAAAACATTTCCCATAAAATCTAATAGAGTTTTTTATATCTCTTTTTTTAATCCAACTGTTTTTAAACGCTATTTCTTCTAGACAGGCAATTTTAAGTCCTTGACGATTTTCAATAGAGTAAACAAACGATGATGTATTATAAAAATCATCAATTGATCCAGTGTCTAACCAAGCCCCACCTCGTCCTAAAAACTCAGCTTTTAGTTTATTTTTAATTCTATATTTATTTAATAGGTCTACTATTTCTAACTCATTTCTTTTTGATGGCTTAAGAGATTTACTATAGTCGACTACTTTATTGTCAAAAAAATATAATCCAGTTATAGCTAAATTTGACTTAGAATTCTTTGGCTTTTCTTTTAAAGAGATAATTTTATTTCTGTAATTTATATTTGCAATCCCATAGTGTTCAGGATTTTTCACTGGATGTACTACAATTTTACACCCAGATTTAATTTTGACACAGTTTTTAAGTTTTAAAGTTAAACTTTGACCGTAGAAAAAATTATCACCTAATATCATTGCAACATTATCTTTACCAATAAATTTTTCACCTAGTATAAAAGCATCCGGTAATCCTTTAGGACTACTCTGCTCTTTGTAATTAATCTTAATGCCAAATCTATCTCCATTACCTAAAATATTTTTGAATTGATAAAGCTGACCTTTATTAACAACAATTAAAATATTTTTAATCCCAGCTAACATTAAAATTGACAATGGATAATAAATTAACGGTTTATCATAAATAGGTAGTAATTGTTTATTTACAGCTTTCGTCAAGGGACTCATTCTTGTACCCATTCCCCCAGCTAATATAATACCTTTTTTTATCATCTTTTTAAGCCAAGCCTCTTGAAAAATATTTTTTTAGAAAAAAAATTAAAAAATTTATGATTATTTAAATACCAATCAAACGTCTCCTCTAAACCTTTTTCAAATTTTATTTGAGATTTCCATTTTAATTTTTTCATAATTTTTTTACTATTCAAAGCGTATCTGTAATCATGACCAGGTCTATCTTTCACAAATTTAATTTTAACTTTTTTCCCTATATCTATTTTTTTATTAGCTATTTTTAATAAAATCTTGGTTAAATTAAGATTACTTATATTTTTTCCCGTTCCAATGTTATAATTTTCACCACTTACTCCCTTTTTAAAAATTGCTAACAATCCTTTACAATGATCTTCTACGTGTATCCATTCTCTAGAATTTATCCCCTTTCCGTAAATTGGTAAGAATGAATTATTTAAAATATTAAAAATTAAAGTAGGTATTAACTTTTCAGGAAACTGTCCCGGTCCATAATTGTTACAACAGTTTGAGATTACGGTGTCAGTTTTGTAGGTTCTTGTATAAGATTTTACAATGTGATCAGCGCTTGCCTTACTTGCTGAATAAGGAGAGCTTGGTTTATAGGGATGATTCTCACTAGATCTTTTTCTTTTATCTAAATCTCCATAAACTTCATCTGTAGAAACATGAACAAGTTTAATTTTTTTTTTATATTTTTTTTCAAAATTTCTTATTTGCTCTAATAAATTAAATGTTCCTAATATATTAGTTTTTATAAAATCTTTTGGTGAGTCTATCGACCTATCTACATGTGTCTCTGCAGCAAGATTGAAAATTCCTACTGGTTTATGAATTGATAAAATATTAAAAATTTTTCTATCACTTATATCGATTTTATAAAATTTATAATTTTTATGTTTTAGTTTATTTAATAAGAACGAACCTTTAGCATACTTGTTTATATCAATATTAATTACAAAAAAATTTTTTTTTAACAAAAAGCTTACGAGGTTGCCCCCAATAAAGCCATTTCCACCTGTAACAATAATTTTTTTCATTAAACTTTAGATTTGAGAGACATTTTTTTATATATATGTAATAAGGCAGATATGAGAGTAAATCAATAATTTTAAAAATGGATAATAAAGATATAACGATAATAATAAATACTTTTAAAAGTGAAGATAAAATTTCAGATTGCCTTAAGTCCATAGGACCGATTTATAAAGTAATAATTATAGAAAATTCTAATAATAAGAATTTTAAAAATAAAATTGAAAAACAATATCCTAATGTACAATGCTTTTTGACTGGAGAAAATCTAGGTTATGCAAAAGGTAATAACTTGGGCCTTTCTAAGGTAAAGAGTAAGTTTGCTTTAGTCTTAAATCCAGATGCATATGTGCTTGAAGAAACTATACAAAATTTTTTAATTACAGCTAATAAAGTTAAAGATTTTGCAATTATCGGACCCGCTAAACAAAATGAACAAAGCAATAAAGATGATTTTGAGGGAAAGGACGAGGTATTTCAAGTTGATAATCTTAAAGGTTTTGCGATGTTTTTAAATCTAGAACAATTTAATGATGTTGGTTTTTTTGATAGTAACTTTTTTATTTATTTAGAAGAGATAGACTTATGCAAAAGACTCAGGCAAAGAAATAAAAAAATTTATTTAGATAAAAATATAAAAATAAATCATTTAGGAGGTAGTTCTCATAATAAAAAAATTGATTTTGAGATGGAATTATCTAGAAATTGGCACTGGATGTGGTCAACTTTTTATTTTAATAAAAAACACTATGGTTTTTTTAACTCCTTAACAAAAGTAAGTAGAAAATTCTTGTCTTCATTTTTTAAAATGATTTTTTATACTTTAATTTTTAATAGAAAAAAAAGAAAAATATATTTTCAACGTTTTTCTGGTCTTTTAAATTCAATCATCGGAAAAAAATCTTGGTACAGACCTAAAATATTAATAAATTGATATTATTTAAATATTAGATATAAATATTTTATGTCTTCTAACAGTAAAAAAATTTTTGTAACAGGAGTTGCCGGTTTTCTCGGTTCACACCTTGCTGAAAAATTGGTTGATTTAGGACATAAAGTTATCGGAGTAGATAATATGCTTGGTGGCTACGATGACAATGTTCCAAAAAATATTGAATTTCACAAAGTAGATTGTTGTAACTATGAAAAAATAAGAATTCTAATGAAAAATGTAGATGTTGTTTATCATTGTGCAGCTACTGCTCATGAAGGGCTCTCAGTTTTTTCGCCTTTTGAAATAACTAAAAATAATTATCTTGCCTCTGTATCAATTTTTTCTGCGGCAATTAATGAAAAAGTAAAGAGAATAATTTTTTGTTCATCAATGGCTAGATATGGCGGTCAAAAAACTCCATTTACAGAAGATATGGTCCCGTCACCTGTTGATCCATATGCAATTTCAAAAGTTGCATCAGAAGAAGTATTAAAAAATTTATGTGAATTAAATAAGATAGAATGGGTTATAGCTGTACCTCATAATATAATTGGTCCTAAGCAAAAATATGATGACCCATTTAGAAATGTAGTTTCAATTATGATTAATAGAATGATGCAAGGAAAAGCTCCAATAATTTATGGTGATGGAAATCAAACGAGATGTTTTTCATATATAGATGATTGTATAAGTTGTTTAATACCAATGTTAGATCAAAAAAATTTGAACAAACAAATTATTAACATTGGCCCTGACGAAGAATTTGTAACTATAAATAAAATTGCTGAAATTTGTTCTAATATAACTGGTGTTAATTTGCCTCCAATTTATAAAAAGGATAGACCACAAGAAGTTAAACACGCAACTTGTTCTGCGGACAAGGCTAGAAAATTTCTGAATTATAAAACAACAGTTTCTTTAAAAGAGGGTATTAGTAAAACATTTGACTATATTAAAAAACGAGGAACTCGGCCATTCGATTACAATATTAATATAGAAATAGACAATGAGTTAACTCCTTCAACTTGGAAGAATAAAGAAATTTAATGACCAGGAAACTCAATCAAACTCTCAGTTTTATAACCTTTTTTTTTTAATAAATTATTTCCAGGTAAATCGAAAAGATTTATTACAAAAATAAAGCTTGCAACTTTTCCACCAGAAATTTCAATTAACTTTGCAGCTGCTTCTGCAGTTCCACCTGTAGCAATAAGATCATCTATAACTAGAATTTTTTCATTTTTTTCAATTGAGTCTTTATGAACTTCTATAGTTGCGTTACCATACTCAAGCTCAAAATCAATGGAATGTACATCAGCTGGTAATTTGTTTTTTTTTCTAAGAAGAATAAATGGTTTTCTTAGAAGATATGAGACAGTTGAGGCAAATACAAATCCTCGTGACTCGATTGCTGCAACTTTATCAAATTCCACTTTTTTTGCTAATTCTATTATTTTGTCATTTGTAAATTTAAATGCTTCAGCGTCTTTAATTAAGGTTGTAATATCTCTAAATAATATTCCTTTTTTTGGATAGTCTGGAATTGATCTAATATATTTTTTTAAGTCCATTATTATCTTCAAGTTTTAGCAAAAAAGCTTTAATAATAAAATGATGAAAAAAAGAAAACTTGGGATAATTGGTGGTAGCGGTCTTTATAAAATGGAAGGTTTTGATAAAACAAAATGGAAAAAAATTAATACACCATGGGGAAAACCTTCAGATGAAATCCTTTTGGCTCGTAAAGGAAAAGAAGAAATTTGTTTTATCCCAAGGCATTCAAGAGGTCACAAGATAAATCCTACCACTATTAACTATAGAGCGAATATTGATGCAATGAAACAACTGGGGGTAACAGATATAATTTCAGTTTCTGCCGTCGGTTCACTAAAAGAAGATTTGAGGCCTGGACAATTTGTTATAGTAGACCAATTTATTGACAGAACATTTTCAAGAGTAAAAACGTTTTTTGACGAGGAAATAGTGGCTCATGTATCTATGGCAAAACCTACAAGTCCTGGTCTTTCTAAATGTTGTGAAATGGTATTAAAAAAATTAAATATTAGCCATCAAGTTGGAGGAACTTATATTGTAATGGAAGGTCCTCAATTTTCTACATTAGCTGAGTCTAATTTATATAGAACCTGGGGTGCTGACGTAATTGGCATGACAAATATGCCTGAAGCTAAATTAGCGAGGGAGGCAGAGATAAGGTATTCCACAGTCGCAATGGTCACCGACTATGATTGTTGGCATCCTGATCATGACGAAGTTGATGTAAGCATGGTTATTCAAACCTTAATAAAAAATGCAGCGAATGCACAAAATATGATTAAGGAAATTATAAAGACTTTTAAAAATTATTCTGTAGAAAAAGATCCTGCAAATGAATGTTTAGATGTTGCGATCATAACAGAGCCAAAATCAAGATCAAAAAAAACAATAAAAAGACTAAAGAATATTGCTGGAAGAGTTTTAAATAAGTAAAAATAATTTAATGCCAACATATACCGTAAAATATTCAAACTTTAATCTTTCTCAAAAGCAAAAAAACTCACTTGCAAATGATATTTCTAACACTCATAGAAAATTCACAGGTGCAAATACTTTTTTTGCCCAAGTAATATTTCAAAAAAATGATAAAAATTCTCACTTCATGGGAGGTAAAATAATAAAAAATAAAGAAATTTTTTTAAATGGACAAATAAGATCTGGCCGTACTTCAAAAGTTAAAAAATTATTGATTTTAGGTTTAAGAAAAATTTTGATTAAAAATACTAATTTAAAAAAAGATAATGTTTGGGTGTATTTAGAAGATTTGTTGCCAAGTCAAATGATTGAGTATGGAGAAGTATTACCTAACTCAGGGCAGGAAAAAAAATGGTTCAATTCGCTAAAACCAAGCTTAAAAAAAAGATTAAAAAAAATAGAAAAAAGAAAATGAAAATAGAAGGAAAGTCTTATAAGACAATTTGGTTCGTAAATAAATTAGTAAAAATTATTGATCAAACTAAACTTCCCCATCAGTTTGTTATTAAAGATTTGAAAACCGTAAAAGATGCGATTAATGCTATTAAAACAATGGAAGTAAGAGGAGCGCCATTAATTGGAGCAACTGCCGCTTACGGTTTAGTCTTATCAATTATAGAGAAAAATGATTTATCCTTTTTAAAAAAATCCAGTCAAGAATTAATTGACTCAAGGCCTACTGCAATCAATCTTAAGTGGGCTATAGATAGAATGATGAAAAAGTTGTCTGGAGTTAATGATAAAGATATCCTGAGAATAGCCTTAAATGAAGCAAAGGCAATTACAGATGAGGATGAAAAATTTTGTAAAAATATCGGTTTAAATGGTCTAAAAATTATTGAAAAAATCGCCGACAAAAAAAAAGATACAGTTAATATTCTAACTCATTGTAATGCAGGTTGGTTAGCAACCATAGATTGGGGTACAGCTACATCGCCAATATATCACGCTCATCAAAAAGGAATTAAGGTCCACGTTTGGGTTGATGAAACAAGACCAAGAAATCAAGGTTCAAACTTAACTTCATATGAATTAAATGAAGAGGGAATTCAAAATACAGTAATTACTGATAATGCAGGAGGTATTCTAATGCAGAGAGGGCAGGTAGACATGTGTATTGTCGGCACTGATAGAACTTTATCAAACGGCGATGTCTGTAATAAAATTGGTACATATTTAAAAGCTTTGTCGGCTAAAGATAACAAAATTCCTTTTTATGTTGCTTTACCAAGTTCTACTATTGACTGGAATATTAAAGATCATAAACAAATTCCTATCGAAGAAAGAGACCCCAAAGAGCTATCCCATGTGGAGGGAATAGATAACAATAATGAAATAAAAAAAGTAAGAATTTACCCACAAAAAAGCAAGGCTTTAAACTTAGCTTTTGATGTTACGCCTGCTAAACTAGTTACAGGATTAATTACAGAAAAAGGTATTTGTGAGGCTTCAGAAAAAGGATTGAAAGGTTTATTTAAGTGAGTAAATTTAAAGCTGAAGTAATAAAATATTCAAAAAAATTAAACATAAAAAATTTATCTGCTTTAAGATCAGGAAACATATCTGTAAGATCAAAAGAAAGAGGAGTTGATGGATTTTACATAACTCCATCAGGAAGAAAATATGCTTCTTTGAAAACTAAAGATATTGTTTTCGTATCTCTAAAAGGTATCTATGATAAAAAAAAGGGAAAACCTTCATCAGAATGGAGATTTCATAAAGATATTTATGTGAATAAAAAAGAGGCCATGGCAATAGTTCATGCCCATTCTACTTGCGCTACTGCAGTTTCAACTCATCAAAAAAATATCCCAGCGTTTCACTATATGGTTGCAGTTGCAGGAGGCGAAGACATTAAATGCAGTAAATATGCAACTTTTGGGACAAAAAATCTTTCAAAAAATATTATTAAAGCCTTAAAAAATAGAACAGCATGTTTGATTGCTAATCACGGCCAGGTTGCTTTTGGAGAAAATTTAGAAAAGACTTTTGAGCTTGCTCAAGAG
>MDTG01264954.1_pt1 | contig 11016 bp, 15 predicted proteins | sample 811421 | NCBI WGS metagenome assembly MDTG01 (sample SAMN05326645, study PRJNA326480) | marine metagenome | isolation source: seawater | place: Pacific Ocean: South East | collected 2011 | reverse complement strand
GACGCATAAAAAGAATTAAGTAATAAAAAACCCGCTAATTAGCGGGTTTTTCGTTTGAGTCAGCTTCCTCTTGTGCTTCATTAACGGCATCTTCTTGAGCTTTGATATATTGTCCCAAAAGTCCTTCGAATCCTTGTTTAGCAATTTGCTGTTTTGTTAATTGCTTGTTTAGTTCATTTATTTCTGCTTCTATTTCTTGCATATAAACTAAACAGGATTGTGCTTCAGGAGCTAGCTCTTGAATTACGTAATCTTTCCCATTAAAGTTAAGAGTTGCTGGTTGTTGTGATATCTGTGTCATTTAAATATATCCTGCCAATTTCCAGTCGTACTAGCTTTAGCATACTCAGTAGCACGATTTTCAAAAAAGTTGGTATGCTCAACACCGTTTAAAATATAATCCAGCCAAGGCAAAGGGTTAGTTCTTGCATGAAATATTGACTTCATACCAATACCTAATAACCTTCTATCTGCAATATACCTAATATATTCTTTTACATCACTCGATGTTAAATCAGGTATTGTTGCACTTGCAAAACAAGTATCAATAAAAGCATCTTCTAGTTCTACTACTTTTTCAGCAGCGCAGTAGATGTCGTATTTTAACTCATCAGTCCATAGCTTTGGATTCTCTCGTATGAATTCCTTAAAAAGTCTACTCATACTTTCTACATGAAGTGTCTCATCTCGTACACTCCAAGTTACTATTTGTCCCATTCCCTTCATAAAGTTATGACGAGGATAGTTTAATAGTATAGCAAAACTACTAAATAACTGAACACCTTCTGTAAAGGCACTATAGACAGCCATTGTTTTTGCCATATCATATGGAGTATCTATGTTAAAATTACTTAGATACTCATGTTTTTCTTGCATAGCTTGTATTTCATGAAACAACTGATACTCGTCATCAGAGTACCCTAGTGTTTCAAGTAACAAAGAATATGCATCTTGATGTACTGCTTCCATATTCGCAAATGATGATAACATCATTCTTACTTCAGGTTGCTTAAATGTTGGTAGGTAATGATTAGCATAACCACTTGCAACATCAACATCTGCTTGTGTGAAAAATCTAAAAATATTAGTTAATAGTAATCTATTATCTTCACTTAGATTTTCACGAAAATCTTTTAAATCATCTGCTAAATTCACTTCATCTGGAATCCAATGCATCTGATTCTGTGTTTTATATGCTTCGTAAGCCCAAGCATAATTAAAAGGCTTATAGAAATCTCTTTCTTGTAATAATAAACTCATTTTATCCCTCACACGCCAAGCACTCATCTTCATAATCAAAAATGTATTCTCTGAGTACTTTGTCTGAGACTACATCTGCTCTTTTTATTGCTTCACTTCTTAAATAATAAAGTGTCTTTACACCATTTTTCCACGCACGCATATGTACGTTGTGTAATTCCTGTTTCGAAACATTTGAAGGGAAGAATAAATTACAACTTTGGGCTTGACATATATGCTCCTGTCTATCAGCCGCATGATCTACAACCCACCTCTGATCAAGTTCTACTGCAGTTTTAAATACATTTTTCTCCCAATCAGTAAGGAAGTCCAAATGTTGTACACTTCCATTATTAGTTATAATTGTTTTCCACACTTCTTCGGTGTTTTCACCATATTCTTCTAGCTTCTCTTCTAGAAATTTATTTTTAAGTAGTGAACTACCTGTTTTAGTTTTTTGAGTAAAAGCATTAGCTCTATATGGCTCAATACTAGGACTTGTATTACCACAAATAATACCACTACTAGCATTAGGAGCTACAGCTAACAAGTGAGCATTCCGAACTCCAAATCCTTTTCCATCAGGACACTCGCCCCTTTCTTCCGCCAACTGTTGGGTAGCCTTAAATGCTTTACTCTTAATATTATTAAAAGCACGAAGGTTAAAACCTTTTGCCATAGGCGACTCAAATGGTAAATTATTCTTCTGTAAGTAAGCATGGAATCCCATTGCTCCTAATCCAATACTGCGCTCTTGTGAAGCACTATATTTAGCTTTAGCTAATGAATCAGGCGCATTATCTATAAAATGCTGTAATACATTATCTAAAAATCTTACTAAATCGGGTATGAAATTATCATCTTTTTCCCACTCGTCAAACTTTTCTAGGTTTACACTTGATAGACAGCATACTGCTGTTCTATCGTCATTAGTAGGTAAAGTTATTTCAGAACAAAGATTACTTTGATTTACCTTTAATCCCAACTGTTTTTGAAACTCTGGTAATTTTCTATTTACAGCATCACCAAACATAATGTAAGGTTCTCCTGTTTCTACTCTATTTTGAATTAACTTAACCCATAATGTTTTTGCAGAGACAGTTTTCTTCACTTCTCCACTATGAGGGTCTATTAAATCCCAATCATCATTAAATCCTTCTTCTCTAGTAGCTCTATCTATAAGCTCCATGAAAGCATCAGGTATAATAATAGCATGATGCAAATTAATAGATTTTCTGTTAATGTCGCCGCCTGTAGGCTTGCGTACATCAAGAAACTCCTCAATCTCTGGGTGACTAATGTCCAAATATGCAGCATAACTGCCCCTCCTTGTAACGCCTTGACTAAATGCTAGCATCTCCGCGTCTACTACTTTCATAAAAGGTATCACTCCTGTACTCTCACTTCCATGAGATGTCTTAGAACCAACACTTCTTAATGCTCCCCAATAGCCTCCGATTCCTCCTCCTGCAGAGGATAACCACGCATTTTCTGTGTAGTGGTCAGTAATTCCACCACGACTATCGGGTATATAATTTAAGAAACAACTAATAGGTAATCCTCTAGTTGTTCCACCATTTGATAGAACAGGAGTAGCAAACATAAACCACAAATTACTTGCGTAATTGTAGATTCTCTGCGCCATAGCGTCATCATCTGAAAACGTGATTGCTGCTCGAGCAAATGCGTCTTGAGGAGACTTTTCTCCTGCTACCATGTATCTATCGTTCAGCGTTTTTATGCTGAAATCGGGAAGTAAACTATCCCTGTCATAATCTATTTGTAATGCCATTTTGTTCCTTATATGTATGTCGACATTGAACTGTCGATCTGTACTGTATTATCTCCTCCAATGGCTTCTTCGCAATATGCTAGTAAGTCCATGAGTTCATAATTTATTAGTAATCTATCAATGTGTTCGTTTAAGGACTGTATGTATTTATATTTACTACTAAATGGTGCCGCATCATAAATATCAAATGCACTACCAAACTCCTTAACTAATCCTTCCGCTCTCTTTGGTCCAATCTGAGGTATGCCTGGAATGTTATCTCCAGAGTCTCCCATTAGACACTTAATTGTGATATAGTCTTCTATCTTATAATTATGTGTAGATTTCCAATTTTCATACGTTGTTTCTTTTCTATTTATGTATGAAAATCTAGAAACATTAGGACTAATTAATAAATCCCAATCTCTATCTGTACTTATTAACCAAATATGGTCAATATTGTACTGTTCTCGATTTTGTACTACGTAGGCTGCTATATCATCAGCTTCTACACGATCAAATCTTAGAACACACCACTTTTTATCCATTAAATCCATTGTGCGTTCCATTTCTTTTATAAAGTTTTCAAAAGCAATTCTTTCTGCTTCTGTTTGATCCTTATATCTTTCTTCTCTATCAGCTTTATAGTCTGGATAGATACCTTTTCTATAAGAACTACTTCCTTTATCTGCAGCAATAACTATACTGCCACAGTTGTATGAATTTGCTAACGATTCTACAGTTTTCATGTAATCCTCAGCAAAATCCGTTCTGCCTTGATGCTTCCATCTAAATCCTAGATTTAACGCATCAATTATTATTGTTCTATTACGAGGAGCTTCACTCCCCATTTCCATAAAATTCTTAGCCATTTGTAAAACTCGGTTTTTCAAGAAGTAACCAATCTTGTGCAAGACTGACGTAACAACCTAAGAAATTTACATACATATAATCAAGCCCATTCTCTGGCTTATCCTTCTGTGCTACAAATATCTTAGAACGATTATATTTAAAGAATAACACAGGCTTTGCCCCTGCTTTCTTTGCTTGTTCTGTTGTTTGATTCCACCATTGTATGAATACATTTGATTTCTTTGCTGTAAGTACCTTATCGCTAAAATGACTATCTTTATAGAATTTAACTTCGATACAATAATTATTGTGCATATTCGGTAAGAATACGTCTCCTTTCATAAAATCAAGTGCACCTGACATTGGTACTCTTTGAAATTCTAGTTCTGTATGTTTTCTCAGTAAATCTCTTACTTGCCTTTCTCCTTCAGCTCCTTTTGCTCTTGGGTCAACCATCTTCTTCCTCTTTGAATAGTATTTCTTGTTCTGTTAATAATATATAAAATTCATCTTTTACTTTGAGTTTTCGAGTTGCGCTATGCCATTCAAAATAGACATAGTCTCCAACTTCTACTTCAAAGGGAACTTTATACCCTTTTTTCGTGATTCTACTCTGATCTCCTAAAGCGACAACCTCGCCGCTATTATCAAGTCTCCGCGAGGTGTCGGGTAAGATAATCCCTCCAACGGTCGTAGAATCCTCTGCTTCTCCACGTTTTATTAGGACGTAGTTTCCTACAGGGCGTGGAACCTGCTGTAATTCAATATAGTCACTTCTAACTTGTGCCATTCTTCTCCCTCTCCAAAAATTTTTTAACTAACCAACTTTCGTACTGTTTTTCATAGTCAGCTCTTTCTAATCTTGTCGCATGAGGACTGGAAGTTTCGTCTGAATAATCTAAATACATACGAGTGCAAAACTGCCTAAAACGTGTGTACCACTCTTGTTGCTCGTCCCATTCTTGAAAAGCTTGTATATGCCTATTCCAAAACTTACCTTCATAAACTTTTTCTTGTTGTATTATATCCATAATTGTTTTTGCTTTCTTCATTCTAATCTACTAATATTGTCTTCCTTAATTACTTCTATCTTTTCTAATAGTGGGTGTGTCCAACCATGAGAAACGATATATGTATTCAACCCTTCTTCTTGAAGTAAAACTTCAACAAGCTTCTCTCTTCCTTGTTCGTCTAAAACATTTATGACCTCGTCAAGGAATAAAACGTTTATACGACTTTTCGAAATACTACTCATCAATTTTCGTATTGCTACTAAAGTCGCTGTATTAACTCGAGTAAGTTCACCACTACTCAAAGCTGTAATATCAATTATTTTTCCATTATCTGTAACTTCAACGTTTAACTTATCGTTGGTTACTACGAAATTGATGCTAAACCGTCCATCGCTCAACTCTCCTAAATAATCATTGGCTAAATCCTCGAGGTCTTTTACCATATTTTCTATCTTATATGCAATCAAACCATTCGTGGAAAAAGCTTTCTTCAGTACTTCTATATGCCCTGATTTCTCTTCGATTTCAGATAGTTTGCTCGTAACTGCTTCAAGTTCGTCTTCAAATTCTTTTGTCTGTTCGAGGATAACTTGGATCCTCGTGTTTTTTCTTGTTGTTTCTTCATTTTCTTCTGCTATTTTTTGTATCTGCGATTTAGCGTCAGTAATCTTTCTTTTAAGTTCACTGATTTTATTTGATAAATCACTCCCATCAAGAGTTTCACTAGGAAGATCTCTGTCTATACGTGAGTGTAAATCTTCAAACTCTCTCTTTTCTGTCATGTATTTTTCATACTTGTTCTTTTCTTCTATTCGAGACTGTATTTCTATATCTAGTTCTTGTACTTGCTCTTTGTGGCTTACTACTTCTTGTTCCGCATCAATTATAAGTCTCTGTACAAAAACTGCATCTACAGGTTGTTCACAAGTAGGACAGTTTCCTTGTAAGTTTCTATACTTTGCTTCTTTCTTTTCCCACTCAGAAACATATCCGCCTACTCTTCCTTTTTTAGAAATTAAGTCATGATACGACTCGGGCTCTTCTAGCTTACTTTGTATTAACTTCATATCTAGCTGAGCAAATAGTCCCTTATATGTATTATTTTCATTAATTTTTTGATTTTTTTCTGCGATATTTTCAAAATTTATTGATAAAGAACGTAATTCCTTCTCATCAATTTCCGAATATTCGGGCAATTTTTTCATGGGCGCTATGGTTGTATCATCTAATTTATTGTCATTTAACCATTTTACAATAGTTTTTTCTTTTCCGTCCAGCGCAGATATTTCTTGCCCCATTTGTCGGGAAAGCTCACGAAATACATCATAGTATTCTACATAATCCTCTAAATTTAAGAGTTCGATTAGAAACTTTTTTCTGTTTGCATCAGTCGCAGTCAAAAACTGCAAAGATGCATTTGTGTTTTGATATACTAACTGCGTGAATGTTTTAAAATCGAGTCCTAAGATTTCTTGTACTGTTTTATATGTATTCGTTGCAGTATGACTACTAATATCTTCGCCATCTTCGTATAATTTTACTTTTATACTTCCTCTACTTCTATTTACATCAATTTCATACTCTCTATCATCAACAGAAAAGGTCAAATTTATACTATATCCAGCGTTTTGAAAACGATTCTGAATATCAGCTTTCTTTATGCCCTTACTATTTTTGTTGTAAAGTACTTCTTCGATAATAAGTGGTAGGGAAGACTTGCCTGTACCATTGGTACCCACCAGTTGAGTGAGAGTACTATTATCAAGGTCAAGGTTGTTTTCTTTACCATAGCTAAAACAGTTATCCCACTTTAGCTTCTTTAGAATAATCATGAAAAATTCCTATTATTTGTTTTACTGTTCCTTCCTTTAATTCCAGAATATAACTAAGATATTCTGCTAACTCCTCTTCCATTGACATATCATTGTCTAATAAAAGAGTAGCTTCTGTTTTTCTTTTGACTACTTTCTTATCAAGTAGTTCTGAATTTTTAACACCAGAAAGATCGGCGACATCCCCTTCGAGCTCATAGATCGTATGATTATAAGTAGTTGGGATCATGTCTTCTGGGTCTGTCACCGTCTTCCTAATTAATTGTGGCAATTTAAATTCTTTCCATTCCCAACTCCAATCGTCGTCGATAAGTAGATACCCAGTTTTAACTTCAGTTCTATGAAATTGTGTACTCATAGGACTACCTGGATATACTATATTTAACTGTGTATTAGAGTGACTATGTAAATCTCCTGCAAATACTACAGGAAACTGAGATAACCTTGCCAAGTCTATCTCTGGAGTCACGTGGGGTGGTATTGAACCTCTTACGTGTGTAAATAATGGTTTTCTGACGTCTAAATCGACAACAGGTTTCCACTTTTTGTGTAAGTCACAATAGGGAAGAATACTAAAATCGTCCCTTTTGTCTGTGTAATCCACTATTTCTACAAGAGGATTAAGTTTTGTACTTGCATTTTTTAACTGTGTAAAGAACGTTTTATTCTTTCTAGTTGCTTCATGGTTTCCATCAAATATTATTGTTGGAATTTGTACTCCACTTATAAAGTCAAAGTATAACTCTAACTCTGGCATTGAGGGGAGTCTATCAAATAAATCTCCCCCAATGATATGCAAATCGACCTCTGTTTCAAGTTCTTTGACTTGACTAAAGAACTCATAATATCTATTACGAGCCCATTCTACAGGCACATTTTTCTGCCCGAGTTTCAAATGCCAATCTGCTGTAAATAGGATCATGCTACGAAGTCATCTCCAGGTTGCCAGTCACAGCCAGTGAGTCCACCAGCTTTAAGTGCCTGTAATGTTCTTAAGATTTCTTCTGCGTTTCTTCCTGTATCTAACGCATTAACTGATACGTGTTGTATTACGGCATCTTCATCAAGTATGTAAGTAGCCCTATAACAGACTCCTTCATCTCTGTTTACTATATCTAGTTCTTCAGATACTGCTAAACCACAATCCGCTACGAGAGTGTGTTTGATGCCTTGTATAAGTTCATTGTCTTGTTTCCAAGCTAATTTACAAAATTCGTTATCACCACTAATACCAACTACGTTACAGTGATTAACTAAAGTATCAAATGCCGCTATCTCTGTAGGGCATATAAAAGTAAAGTCTTTTGGGTAGAAATAGATTACTGACCAATCGCCATAAAGACTATCGCTATCAAACGTAACCATACTATTATTTCTATCTACACCATTTAGTAGAAACCCATCAGGGAATTGTTCTCCAACTCCTAACATTACCACTCTCCTTCGTTTTCAGTTTTTTTAAATTCTGCTTCGACTTCTGCAGGAGCATCGCTTGATCCTGCTCTAATTCTGTCTAGCAATTCTTTTTGAGCATCAGCACTTGGTCTAGGGAGAACCTCGTCCATTGACTTGAGTTCTTCTATTTTACCTTTTTCTTCGTCTGTTAATGCTCTAGTTTTGCATCTAAGTACTTGTAATTGATACTCTACATTAAATGCCATTGGACCAGTTTTAACTCTTTTAAAGTGAACGTCCCAACCAGTTTCAGCGTCGGTAGGGTCGCCTAAATCTTCAGCTGCAAGCATGATTTGCTCAAGCAACTTTTTCTTTAGATTTAGAACTTTAACTTGTCCATCTTTGGGGTCAATACATTGTATTGCGTAAGACCAACCACACTTCATTTCAGGGTAGTAGTCTTTTACGTGATCCTTCTCTTTATTATCAAAGGTTTCTGTAGAACGATTGAAGGATAAACATTCCATAGGAATATTTTTTGCGTTCTCACCTTTTACCCAATATACATATCTAGGAAGTATGTCACCTACCATTCTGACAACATTGTCTCCGTCTTGATATTGAAATTGGTTTATGGAAGACTTCTTAGCCTTCCCTTCTAATTGTGCAAATTTTAATGCCATTTTATTTTTTCTCCGTTTGTGACTTCTCATAACGAAAATGAATATGTCCATCTTCAATTTTAAGTAGTCTGTTCTTTTTTATTATAGGCTGAAGTTGTTTCGGTACTCTTTCTACCTCAATTATTAATTTATTATGTATTATATATTCGTTGTAACTTCTATAAGATGCTACTCCAATATATGCTGCCCATTCCGAATCTGATGCAGTCTTTCGATACTTATATATTGCTTCGGGATTCACTAGAAAACTATCTCCTGTGTAATCCTTTCCGTAAAACTTGAATAATCTATCTCTCTTACTCGTAGGTGGATAATTATAGGTTACATACCATGTTATCAACAAGATGTCTGATACCTTGTTTTTACTTTCTTTGAGTATCTTATTCCAATTATATCGTATCATATATTATACTAAAAATTTCACCTGTTGTCAAGAAGTATTTTTTCATAGGTGGTTTACCTCGTAGCCTTGCTTCATGTAATATCCTTTCCTATTGTTAGCTTGTCGTCTTGCTGTTTTTCCTTGTAGGTTAATATCTACAACAACAGGCTGTTTTTTATCTTTTTGTACTCTTATTATTCTACCAATTAACTGAGTGAGTAAAGGCTCATTATTAACTGGCGTTCCAAGAACTAAACAGCTTAAGCAATCTAGTGAAATACCTTCCGAGAAAATAGACTGAGTTCCATATAAAATGTCTTTATCCTCCCATATCTGTTTCATCATACCAGGTCTTTCTGTATGTGGTATATCTCCTGTTATACAAATTGCTTGTTCTCCGCTTAGTCTAGCACAAGTTTTTAGAAACTCTACTCTATCAGAGACAACTAAAACTTTATGCCCTCTAGCTGCATAACCGCTAGCTATCATAGAGACAGAATGTATGTATTCCTCTTGATAGGCTAAGTGCGTTACCTTATTAGCCCACGGAATGTTCTGCCCGTCCATAAATCTTACGTCAGAATATATCACATCTATACTAGGTGTCATATAATTCTCTTTTGGTGGCTTATGTACTGTTTGTCCAAAGTAATCTCTAAACACTACATGTTTACCGTCTTTTCTTTCTATTGTGCCAGATAATCCAATCTTATATCTAGCTTTATTTTTATCTACAATCCTTCCAAACGTTGGACTACTAACGTGATGCATTTCATCAAGTATTACTGTTCCAAATTTATCAGAAATTGCTCCAATCCTACGGTATAAAGATTGAACACTTCCGATTACAATAGGACTATCAATATCGAATTTACCACTACCAATAATTCCAGCTTGTATTCCAAATACTTTTTTCACTTCAGTTTCCCATTGTTTTAATAGTGCTAAAGTGTGAACTACAACTAGAGTTTTTTGTCCAAGTTTACTTGCGATTGCTAACGCAGTAAATGTTTTGCCCCAACTTACCCAAGCGTTTATTATACAACTTTCATCAAGCACATCATAGACAGCTTGTTGACTTGGTCGTAATTCGAACTTAAACTCTGGAAACTCTACTGGCATAGTTATTCGTTTTTCAACTATCTCATAGTCTTTTGGTATTAAGTCCTCTCTACCACTTGGAACAGTTACTAAGCCTTGTCGAATAATGCCCATATTTTTAATAGTTATAGGGGGATCTCGAGGATCATGACTAGGAATACTATATGTTAGTTCCTTGTCTACATATTCTTGATGAGTTGGATCTACGGATAAGTAAATCCTATTACTTAAAACGGCTTTCATTGTGTAATATCATCATACCCTACGGTATAATATACTGTTAACTCCTGTCCTTCTTTTATTGGTTTTATTGTGTATAATTGTCTATCGTGTAAATTTGTTAGAATAAAACAGTTAGGTTCTTCACTATGATTTATGAATCCACCTAAAGGTGTTCTTATCCAATCATTTATTCTATCATTCCATACGTGCGTATCCCCTAAGAGTACGCCAGCTTTCCAATCTACTTGTGCATGCAAGCCTAAGCCATTTATGACACTCTTTTCGATAGTCAATCCTGCTAATAACGGTCTATAGTGGTGCATTCCGAACTTCATATCTTTAAAACTGCTCTAAGTAGTGCAAATACAAATATTGCACTAAACGTTGCAAATGTAGCTGTATCTTCTCCATATGTAAATACCATTCCTGCACCACATAAATATGTAACGAAAAGCCACTTATTTTCTTTTATCCATTTTCCCATTTATCATTCCTCTATGTTTTAATTCTCTTGCCAAACGTTTTT
>MDTG01315572.1_pt1 | contig 11017 bp, 11 predicted proteins | sample 811421 | NCBI WGS metagenome assembly MDTG01 (sample SAMN05326645, study PRJNA326480) | marine metagenome | isolation source: seawater | place: Pacific Ocean: South East | collected 2011 | reverse complement strand
TTAATTAGATTGCCTACTGTGATTGGACCAGGTTCAAAATTTAACTCTATATCTATCATAAAGAAAAAAATTCTAAGTGGAAAAAAAATTTCAATCTTTAGCCCGGATAGTAAATACAATAGAATTATTCATATAAGAGCTTTAAATAATTTTATTTATAAAACGATAGTAAGTAAAAATAAAATCAATGAAGTAATACATCTAGGCTCTTCACACCCAATTAAGTTTAAGAATTTGATTTTGCTTATGTTTAAAATTTTAAAAATAAGACCCAATATTCAACTTAGTAAAAAAAATAAAAGTTTTCTTTTAAATTTAAAAAAAGCAAAAACCCATAATTTTTTTCCAGAAACAGTAAAATCAACTATTAATTATTATTTGAAATATTAATAAACATTGAAAATAGTTTAATTATAGTTGCAAATATAAAAAAATATTAATAATAAAGCCATTAATTTAAACTAAATTAAAACTTAATAATGACAAAAATAATAAAACAATCATATAAAGTTACAAAAAATATACCTATATTATTAAAGTTATTTAGAATATTTTCAAAATTTATAGTTAAACTATTTTTCCCCTTTTCCAAAAGCCTGTTTAGAAACTCATTTCTTCAATATTTTCATTCGTTTGTATCAATAAACGTAAATAATATTCCAATGAAATTTAAAGATGGAAATGAAAGACTCTATTTATTTATAAACACCCAATTCATTATGGAAAAAGATCTTGTTAATTGGATTGATACATTTAAAGAAGATGATATTTTTTTTGATATTGGGTCTAATATTGGAATGTTTTCAATTTATGCTGCAAAAAAAAATATTAAAACAATATGTTTTGAAGGCCATCATTCTAATTTAGATAATTTCACGTACAATATCTATTTGAATAATGTAAGTGATAATATTACAATATTACCTATTTTATTAGGTAAAAAAAATGAGAGTCACAAATTTTTTTTGAGAGATCTGACACCTTCCACTGCAAGGTCTGAAATAGATCACGAAAAGAGTGAATTTAGATCTGGATTAAAAGAATCACTTCAAATGAATACTGTTACATTTAACTTAGACTATCTTATTGAAAACAAAATGATACCAAATGCAACAAAAGTCAAACTTGATGTTGATGGTGTAGAGTTTTTAATTTTAAAAGGTTATGAAAAATTTATAGATAATGTGGAAGAGATAATGATAGAGATGTATGAGAGAAGTTCTGATCAATGGAAATGTTTCAATGAATTTAATAATAAAAAATCAATTTTCACAAAAAATATTAATATTAATTATTTTGAAAATAACTTTCCTAAAAATCCTTATTTTGATGAAATTAGCAATTTTTTGAAAAACAAGAATTTTGAAAAAAAAGAAGAATTTGGGAATAATATAATTTTTAAAAAAAAGAAATAATTAAAACTTTATGAATATTCTAATAACGGGTGGGGCAGGATTTATTGGAAGCCATATTGCAGAAGGTCTGGTATCGGTTAATAAAATAAGAAAAATTATAATCATAGATAATCTAGAAGATGGTTCTAAGAAAAACTTAAAAAATATATTTAAATATAAAAAAGTTAAATTATATAAAAAAAATATAAATAATTTAAAATCTATAGAAAAACTATTTAAAAAGATAGATTTTGTTATTCATTTAGCTGCACTTTCGGATGTGGTTCCCTCGATTGAAAACCCAAGAGAGTATTTGCACACTAATATTGTTGGGACTATCAATGTTTTGGAATGTATGAGAAAAAATAATGTAAAAAATATTATTTATAGCGCATCATCATCTTGTTATGGTAACAAACCAAAAACACCAACTGATGAAAAATCAAAAATTGATCCAAAATATCCATACGCTTTTTCTAAGTATATTGGTGAAAAAGTAATACAGCATTATCATGATATATATGGATTAAATTATGTTTCCTTAAGACTTTTCAATGTATATGGAACTAGATCAAGAACAAATAGTGCATATGGGGCTGCAATAGGTGTTTTTTTGAGACAAAAAATCGCAAAATATCCTTTCACTGTGATTGGAAATGGTAAACAAAAAAGAGATTTTATTTATGTTACCGATGTTGTGAATTTAATCAAAAAAATTTTAAACAAAAAACTTAAAAATAAAATTTATAACGTTGGTGCCAACAATCCAAAATCTATTAATAAACTTGTAAGTATTTTAAAAGGAAAAAAAATATATATTTCAAAAAGACCAGGGGAACCAAATATTACACATGCTAATATAAATAAAATAACTAAACATTATTCATGGAAACCTAGTATTAGTTTAGAGGAAGGTTTGAGTAAAATATTAAACGAAATAAATTATTGGAGGAGTACTCCATTATGGACAACTAACAAAATTAAATTAGCTACAAAATATTGGTTTAAAGTTATGAGTAAGAGTAAAAATGGGTAAAAAAATTTTTATTACTGGAGGTGGTGGATATGTAGGTTGCGCATTATCAGATTATTTGGTTGAAAATGGATATCAGGTAACTGTCTATGATCTTTTTATATATGGTCAAAATGTATTTAGAAATAATGATAAATTAAAAATTATTAAAGGTGACATAAGAGATATTGAGAAGTTCAATGCATCTGTTAAAAATCATGATATAGTTATACATCTAGCCTGCATTTCAAACGATCCAAGTTTTGAAATCAATCCAAAATTAGGAAAATCAATTAATCTTGATGCTTTCGAACCAATTGTTCAGTCTTCTAGGAATAATAATGTACAGAGGTTTATCTATGCATCTTCGTCAAGTGTTTATGGAATTAAGAATGAGAAGAATGTTACTGAGGATATGGAATTACAGCCTTTAACTGACTATTCTAAATTTAAAGCAGATTGTGAAAAAATTCTTTTAAAATATAAAAGTGATAATTTTGAAACTATTATAATAAGACCAGCAACTGTTTGTGGATTTTCAAAAAGACAAAGATTAGATGTAATTGTCAATATTTTAACAAATTTGGCATACCACAAGGGTCAAATAACAGTTCTGGGAGGATCTCAATTAAGACCAAATATCCATATAAAAGATATGATAAAATCCTATGAAGTTTTATTAAATGCAAAAAAAAATTTAGTTAATGGAGAAATATTTAATGCGGGATGGGAAAATAAAAGTGTAGATAAAATTTCAATTGATGTAAGAGATGTAATTGGTAAGGATGTTGAAATTATAAGAAAACCCACAAATGATAATAGATCATATCATATATCCTCTGAAAAAATTAAAAGTATCTTAAAATTCCAAACTAAATTTACAATCAAAGACTCTGTTACTGATCTAAAGAATGCTTTTGATAGAAAGCTTTTGTATGATACTTTAAATAATGACTTGTATTTTAATATAAAAAGAATGAACAATATTAATCTTAAATAATATATGAATCATTTAATAAAAAGTTTTAAAGAAAAGGGTTATTTTATTGCAAATTTAAATAAATCTGAGTTAAAAAAACTTAATTTAGTTAAATTACATATTAAAAAAATTTTAAAATCAAAAATTCCAGAACAAAGTTTAAAAAAGAAGTATCTTTTTGAGAAATTTCACGAGCTTGTTTCAAAAGAAAATATAAATTTGATAAGACTAAATCTATTTAAAAAGATAAATAAGAATAATTTTAATTTTAAATATTACAGTCTTTGCTCGAGATTTATTGAACCTTTAGTTGGTGTAGAAAATGTAATCCAGAAAAAGGTCAATTTAAGTATTCAATTACCAAATGACAATACATCACTCTTACCTGTGCATGCTGATACTTGGGCAGGTGATTCACCTTTTGAGATTGTAATATGGATACCTTTGGTTAATAGCAAAAAAACTCAATCAATGTTTATTTTACCAAAAAACACTAAAAGATATTTAAATTTTAATAAAAAAGTCTTTAAAACTAATGATGAAATTATGAAATATATTAAAAAAGATATAAAATTTTTAAATATTAAGTATGGTCAAGTTTTAATTTTTAGTCAAAACTTGCCACATGGTAATATTGTTAATAAAGAGAAAACCACCAGGTGGAGTTTTAATGCTAGAGTGAAAAATTTAATGTCTCCGTACTCATCAAAAGGTTTAATAGATTTTTTTGATGTCATAAAAATAATGCCTGTAACTGAAATTGGATTAAATTATGAGTATCCAAAATTTAAGTAATAAAACATTAAGAGGATACATAAGCTCTAGAGATATAAATGGCTCTTTTTATCCACAAAGCCTTCAAAACTTGCTAATTAGAAACTTCTCGGTTGATAATAATATAAATTTACAATTATCAGGTACAGAGTGGAATATAAAAAAATCTTATTTAATGTTAAGATCAATTATTAATCAAAGAAATGACGGTATCATTTTTTTTAGCTTACTACAATTAACAGATAATGATAATAAATTTAAATACTTTGTTAGAAAAATAGTAAAAAAAAAAAAAATAATAGTTTTTTGTTTAGAAAATATTGTTATTAGAAACGAAAAAGATCTTAAAAAAATTATTAATTTAATAAAATTGAATAAATTCTCAAAATCAAAAGATATATTTAATTTTTTTAAAAAGAATTTTAAATCAAGTGAAATAAATTAATTCGTATAATCCTTTGTAATTATTCTTTTTAAAAACCCATTTCCATTCTTTTTGACTTAAAAAACTATTACAAGTTAGTGCCCAACATTGAAGATTAAATAACTCTTTTTCGTTTCTGTAACTTTCCACAGCAATATAATGCTTATTGCTTACTCTAACCATTTCTTTTACAGCTAAAAATAGATTTTCTAACTCAAAGTTATGAAAACAACCTATCGATATACTTAAGTCAAAAGAATTACTTCTGAATGGAAGTTTTTTTCTAGCATCATATATCCTTAGATCTTTTTTAATATTTGGATGTGAATGTTTAATTCCATATATTGAAATATCAATTCCTCTAATTTTTATTCCAGGAAGAATTTTTTTAATTTCATACAACAAATAACCTTTGCCACAACCTATATCTAAAATTGAGGATTTATTACTCAATTTAAATTTTTTAATAATTTTTATTGCGACTTTTTTCCATCTACCCTCAATAAATTTGTAGCCCCCGTAGCCAAATTTTCTTGGTCCATCCCAATAGTTTCTTCCATATTTTTTTGCTTCAGCCATGCATTTAACTTTTTCATTAAGCATTCTTTGGAGATAATTTCTTTTTGTACTCAAGTGAAGGTCTGTAATTAACTTTGTTAATTGAGCATTTATTTTCACCATTTTTTGCCAATCTTTTTGTCTGCTTTTAAACTAATAAAGCAAGGTGACTTTGATTTGTAACATTTCATTATTATTTTTTCGGTCTGAAAGCTATCTTTTGGAAAATAAGATTGAATATTTTTAAATAAACTCATTAGTTTCTTTCCGTTTAACTCACTATGAGTAGGTCCTAGAGTAGGATAATCTGCAAATCCTACTAATTTTACATTTGTATTTTGTTGATCAATATCAAGTTTAACTTGCTCAAATGGCCTCTCGATCAAAAAGGGAGTAATAGTATAAACCCAAGGTTTAAGACCCTCTAAAGCAAGACCAGAAGCAAAACTAATTAAACTTTGTTCACAAATTCCAATATTATAAAATCTTTTTGGATGATTTTTTCTAAAGTCATCGAATATTCCATATCCAATATCACCAACTAACAAAACAATTTTTTTATCTTTACTAGCAAGCTCAGATATTATTTTACCAAATTTTCTTCTCATTTATTATACTTTAAATTTTAAAATTTTTTCTCCATATTTAATATCTTTACCCTCTAATTTTCTCGCATGCCATACTGGATCATTTTCAAACTTTCTTAATCCTTTACCTTTAATTGTATTTATTATCACGACTATTGGCTTGTTCTTTAAAGCACCTACTTTCGCAAAACCTTTAGACAAAGATTTAAATGAGTGACCACTTTTAATGTTTATGCAATGACAATTAAAAGATTTGATTTTTTTTGATAAATTATCCAGAGGTAAAGCATCTTCAAGTTTTGATAATGCCTGTATTTTATTATAATCAATAATAATAACCAAATTGTCCAATTTGTGTTTAGAAGATATAAGTAAAGATTCCCAAGTAGTTCCTTCTTGGCATTCTCCGTCACTTATCATAACATAAATTTTACCAACTTTTTTTTGTAATTTTCTAGCAAAAGCCATACCAGTTGAAATTGGTAAGCCATGACCCAAACTTCCAGTAGTACAAAAAATTTTATTTTTTCTGTCAATTTCTAAATGCGTTTTTAATTTTATTTTGTAACCCATTTTTCTTAATATTATACATAATGGATATGAAGCATGTGCTTTACTAAGTACAAATTTGTCTTGTTTTTTTAAATATTTTTCGAATATTAAAATTAAAGTTTCTATTATGGAAAAACTTCCACCTAAATGAGCTTCACCTTTTTTTACAAAAGCCCTGAAGGTGTCTTGTCGAAGCTTAAGTGCTAATTTATTCAATTTATCAATCATTTTTTTAATTAAATTTTAGAATAAGTGAACTTTTTCATATATTACATAATTTAATTTTTCAATAATAATTTTTTAAATTAATAAATATCTAAATTATACCATCAAAAAAATTTTTTAAATTCTTTAATAATTTCATTTGAGCTAACTTCCAGGATTTGAAGATTTTTTTTCTCAATATTATTATTTCTTATTTTCTCAACAATATTTTCATCTAATATCTTAATTTTTTTACTTTTTCTTAAAAGATATCTTTTAAATAAAAAGGAGAAATTCTTTGAAATAAATCTTTCATCAATTTTATCTTTAGTTAAATCAAAAACTATTATTTTTTTGTTTAACACCCATAGTATTGGCATCATACCTGCTGCGCTTCCAATATAGCCAAGACTGTAATAGTAACAAAACATTTGATCCTGAATTGAATAATTTTTACTCAGATCATAAAAGAAATAAATATTTTTTTTATTTTGGAGATTATCTTTTAAAATCTTCAAGCTCTTGTCTTCTTTGACTCCAAGAATAATTATTTTATATTTTTTTCTTATAATATTTATTACATTAAAAACTTTTTTTAGATCGCAAGTTTGACGAGAATTTGCAAAATTCAAATTATCTACCTCATCACTATAATGCTTTACATGGATTAAAATATATTTTTCTTTTTTAAATTTAATTAAATTATCTGTGATTTTTTTTTTATTAGATAAAATTTTATTTTTTAAAATACTTCTACAAGAGGTAAGGTCTTTTTTTCTTATTAAATGATCCCATCGATCTTGATAGTTCTTTTTATATGGAATAAAATTTTTTTTATTTTTGAGTTTTCTAAAGACTTCATATGTAGGGAAGAAATAAATATAGCTTAATATTTTTGTAATTTTATCTTTACCATAAATAAATTCGACAATATTTTTATCAGTTTTACTGAAAACTAATATTTTATTTTTTTTAAACTTATTAAAATATTTTAGATAGTATTCAAAAGTATCTCCAAAGGAATTATTATCTGAGTAATAATATTTCTTTTTTTTTAAAAAAAATAAATTTAAATTTATTATTTCAGTAATAAAATTTATTAAAACTTTCTTTAAAAGATTTTTCATTTAAATATTTTATTTTAGTAGTAATTTGCCAAGCCGCATAAAGAAAGGCCTCTAACATACTTACTAAACCTTACAGGCGAGGTAAAACATTGATTTACTAATTTTAAACCATCAGCATACTCAAATTCTTCAAATTTTATCTCCATAATTATCTTGTTATCCATAAATTTATTGTTGAATTTTAGATCTTCGAATAAAGAAAATTCTAAGTTTTTATCAATAGTAATTCTTATTTTCCCAGCAGTATAATAATTTCTATTATAAGACACTTTTAATTTAGGTTCCAAATTTTTTCCTATCAATCTTTCTGAAAAAGTTTTGTCTAAAATATCCCGATTCTCATAAGAAAATAAATTTTTAATACATTTTATATTAAATTCTTTCACAGAACTAAATATTATTTTTTTAGAAAGTCTTTTTTTTTTTATTTTAATTTCATAAAAATTTTTTACTGTATTTTTATTATACCATCTTAATCTATATTTTTTTCTTTCAGAAATCCCATCTATGTTATCTTGAGCAGATGAATACATATTATCATCAAAATATATTGAGCTTACTTTTCTTTGTTTGTAAGTTGATCTTAAATTAGAAATCGAATTCAACCATTTGTCTATTTTATAAATTTGATTTTCAGCTATTGAATATTTTAATTCATATCTCATTAAAATATATCATTTATAATTTTTGTTGAATAATTAGAACTAATTATTTTTTCATTATTAACTTCTAGCAACGTATTTATTTGTGAAAAATATTTATTATTTGATTTAATATTATTAATTTTTACAACTAATTCACCATCAAAAAATCTTTTTTTTCTGTAAGTAGCAACATCATATTTTGATATATCTGTTATTTTAATATTCTTTATTTTTGATTTTCCACTATCTTTAACTACCAATCCAAATTTACAATTTTCTAAAATTATATTATCTAATTCGGTAAAACTATTCTCTCCAATTGAAATGCATTTGTCTCCTATATTACTGATGTCTATATTTTCAATCTTTAGACTACTTCCAGAAATATCTATTCCGTCGCCTTTTATATTTTTAGCCTTAAAGTTTTTTAAATTTCCCTGAACAAAATCTAAATCTAGTCCATCTGATGCAGCATTTTTGAAATTTAAATCACTTATATTCACTATACTTTTAGTGATATTTAAACAATCTTCAGAAATACAATTTTCAAAAAAAACATTTTTCATCTCTAAATCAACATTGTAAAAATTTATTCCCCCAGTTAAAAAGAAATTTCGATTAGTAAAAAAATTCAAATCTTTTATAAAGGTATATTTAATAATTGATTTACTCAAATCTTTAGATTTTACATATATACCATTCCAAAAATTTTTATGTTCATTATTGTTGGAACTTAGAAAAATTGGATTTTGTTTTGTACCATTTAACTTTATTGAACCATCTTTTATTAAAATATAACTTGAATTTTTAAATAATAATTCAGTTCCTTCGTTTATTATTAAATCATATCCTTTTGGGATAATTATAGGTTTTAAAACTAAATGTTTCCCTCTTTTTATAAAAAACGTATCTTTTTTTAAATTCAATATTGGATTTAAAGAAAATAATTTTTTTTCATTAATAGCTTCGTAATTATTATTAAAAAAAACTTGATTTAATTTTATATCTGAATTTTTTATATGAAAATTAACTTCAAATTTAAAAATTTGCTTCTTACCTATTTGATCCATCTTGATTTCTAATTCGTTAATAGAATTAAAGTTTGTTCTATTTAGAATTTTATTAATACTTTTTTTTTCAATTAAATTACCGTTATTATCAAAAGACAAAATATTATTTATGTAAATTTCATAGGGTATTAAATTTATAATTTTAATTTTTTCTAAATCTGATTTTAAATATATTTTATGAACTAATTCTTCAGCAACCCAATTTTCATCTAGATCAATTTTAGTTTCTTGCAAAATATTCTTTAAATTTTTTTCAGTAAATATTTTAGAATAATTTTTTTCTATAAAACTTAAATTTTTTTTTAACTCATCAAGGTAGTAAACTTCTTTACATCTACCAAAATCGTAACCTTTACACGCAGTTTTAATTTTTTTCTTACATGCTATTTTGTCATAATCACATATAATATTGAAATCAGTTTCAATATTAATTAAATTTTTTTTGAATTTATTAATCGATAATTTAATATTTTCATGAATATTGTCGTTAAAGAATAAAATTTTATAAAAATTCGGCATTCTGTTGATTTGATTTATAATATTAGTCATATCGACGTCTAAAATAAATGTATGAGCATGATCATTTGGAAATATTTCTATTAACTTTGTAAATGGGTTTAAGTAATATCTAGAATTGTGAGGTTCTAAAGAATGATAGTGCTGCTCACCCCAAACAATAGATGAAACCATAGCATCAGACATTGCTTGTATATTGAAGCTTCTTCTTACATCTTTATAATTCTTAATTTGATTTGAATTTGCTTTGTATAGGATAGTTTCCACAAGTTTTTGGTCTTTTAATAACGATAAATATAATAAATCTTTTTTATCAAAATTAGTTTGAGAGTAATTTGATTTCAAATTTAAAGTTTTCACTTCAAATTTCCCAAGCCACTTTGACAAGTTTTTTAATTGATCTTCCGTAATAGAGTGATTTTTTAATCCTTTTAATCCATTTTCGTAATACTTCCATCCTAGTAATAAATCATCTTCGTTTGTAAGTTTATAAATTGGTTTTTTTTTTAATTGTCTTTTTTCTAAAAATGAATTTGAAAATGACTCCTCAATTTGCATTAATCCCCAATTTTGACCGTTTAAATTTATTTTAGCAGTTTTATACACTGGTGCTCTTAGTCCCATTCTCTCAAGATTTTTTGTCACTATCTCAGAATATGGATATTCTCTTGTTCTATGCTGAACCATAGAGAATTCAGTAAATCCTAATACCGACTCACCCTCATTTAAACTTACTTTAAAGCTCCATTGTTTTGTGTTATTCCAATGATCTGGTAAGTTTCCTTTGAGACGAAAATTTGCTGAAAAATTTTCACCATTAAATTTAATTGAACCTCTGACTTCATTTGCATTTTCTAAAACTCCATAACGTAAAGCTTTTTCTCTGTCACTTTTGATTATATTAAATTCCTTAAATGGTATTTCAATTTTTAGTAAAGGATATTTTTTTGTATTTTTAAAAAAACTTAGATATATGTTTTCTATATTTGACACCAAGCTATTTTCGGGTAAATAGAGAAATTTTTCATTTAGAGCGGTTCTTAATTCTTGTTCTAAATTACTTTTTAAAGCTGGTGTTTTTAAAACAAATATTGCTGAAAGTAAGATTACTATGATGAAAGGTACTATAATGACTAAAGAATTTTTTTTTTTTAAATACATCTAATAAAATTTTAA
>MDTG01270889.1_pt1 | contig 11017 bp, 6 predicted proteins | sample 811421 | NCBI WGS metagenome assembly MDTG01 (sample SAMN05326645, study PRJNA326480) | marine metagenome | isolation source: seawater | place: Pacific Ocean: South East | collected 2011 | reverse complement strand
CTATAATAATTAGTTGTAATAGCTGTTTTTGAAGGTCTTTCTATTAAACATAAATCATCTGGTCTTAATCCAATAGCTATTGCAACCGGATCAAATCGAGATATTTCTGGAAACTGTGTTACATCTGAAATATTATATTTTTCAATAATATCTTTTTTTTGCATTTCTGATAAAACAATATGCCTTGGTACTTGCTTATGTTTAGTTATATCAAACAAAAGTCTAGTTATTGCTGTTACATTAATATAAATATTTGATTTTTTCCAATTTACAGATAAACTATCTAAAATAGTTTGATTTGGTTCGTCTTTTGTAATTATTAATAATTCATCTTTACTAGATAGAATTTTTTCGGTATAAAATATATCATCCACTAAATCAGATAAATTATTTTGTCTTAGAGGTTTAAAAAGTTGATGTTTTACAAAAATTTTAGAAGAATTTTTATTTACTAATAAAAGATCTAATTGATTATATTCAATCATTGTTGCTATTTGATTTATACTAAAATCATTATACTCAGAAACATCAAACCCTCTTTCCTCTAGCTGTTCTAATAAGATCTTTCTAGATTTATAAACTTTAGATACTGTTGTAATATCTACAGAACTCATAATATATAATATATAATTGATTAATTTTTAAATTATTCAATTCTATTTATGTATCATCAAAACTAACTGATCTAACTTCACTTTTTTTCTCTTCATTTTGTTCCTCTTTATCAATTGAATCCCCATCTTTTAAGGATAGAACTTCTAATTTAGGTTCTTCTTCTTTATCTTGAATTTCTTTTTCATCGTCTATAAATTTAATTTCTGGTTTTTCATCGATATCCTTTTTTTCTATATTTTCTCCTGGAATTTTATCTTGACTAGCATTTGTAGCATTAAAATCTGGAATAGGTATATTTCCGGTAGGTTGATACATAACAGTTCCTAATTGTATAGGTTTATTTTTTGAATTTTCATTACTTCTCTCCCATTCCTCTTTCATTTTTTTTTGATTTCCTGAATATTTTTTATTTAATTCATCATATTCCTCCTTAGTGGGACCTTCCCAAATTTGTCTAAAAGTTCCTCCTGGTGTAATGGTTTCATCAAATGGATTACCTGGTGTATATTTGGGTGAATAAGGAGATAAGTCTTGAAGTTTGAATTTAGGTGATTCTGGTGAAGGTACATAATTTTCATCTAACATAGCGCTTGTAAATGGTGGAGAATATTCGTAATTTTCATCAGACATTGTGGCTGTAAATGGTGGAGAAGATTCAGGTGGAGTAACTGCTTCTCTATCTCCTGGGTAATAGCTAAAATCAGGTGTAATAGATGAATTGGTTGAATCTATTGATTCAGTTGGTTGTAAAGTATCTAAATTTTCTTCTACTTGTGTATCGATAGGTACATTAGATAAGTTATTTTTTGGGAGTAAAGAAGAAATTTTATTATCTCTACCAAGTAAAGAGTTCTTACTCTCATCTATCATTTTATTAATAAGTGTAGAAACTTCATTGCTGGGTTCATGCAAGGTATTTTGTAAAGATCTAATACTTATTAACGATTGTAATTGATTAATATTACTACTAGTAATAAGTCTCATTTGTACACCCATAGTTTGTAATTCTTGTATTAGTAATTTACAGGAATAGGGAATATCAATTATACTAAAAGATATTTTAAATTTAGAAATTTTTTCTATGTTAAAAGAATTATCTACTGAATTTGTGAATTGTATTGGTCCATCAATATATGGACTAAGAAATAAGTTTTTTTCTTGATTAATTATAGCAATTAGCCCAGTAGAATTATCAATACCAAGTTGATAAGCATCTCCTCTAGTCATCATAGAATCTTGTAAAAAATTCGCCATACCATTTCCTAAAATACTATCTCTTTCCATCTCTCCTATTCGTAATCCTCCTTCGTTTGCTCTGCCTTGAACAGTTTGACGAGTTAATAAAGTTCGGGGTCCTTTATGTCGGGCATTTATTTTATCTTTTACCATATGTTTTAATCGTGTATAAAAGGTTGGACCAATATAAATATCACTAGCCATTTGAGTACCATCTATACCGTTATATAAAACTTCGCATCCTCCTCTTTCAAATCCACATTTGTTTAGTAAATCCCCAAATATTTTATTTTTTGGTCCTTTATTTATGAATGCAGTACAATCTCCAAATGCACCAAATTCAACACATACTTTTGCTATTATACATTCAACCATTTGTCCAATAGTCATACGTGTAGGTAAGGCATGAGGATTTATAATAATATCGGGTTTTATTCCTTCTGGAGTAAAAGGCATGTCTTCTTCAGGAATTATTAAGCCGCAAGTACCCTTTTGGCCAGCTCTAGATACAAATTTATCTCCAATTTCAGGAATTCTGTTCTCTCTAATTCTTACTTTTACAAGTCTTTTACCTTCTTCTGAATCAGTTACATAGGTTTTATCTACTATTCCTACTTGTCCTTTTTTAGGAACTACTGAATCATCTATTAAATAGGATGGATCTTTAGAATCGGTAATAATCTTGCCTATCATAACAGTTTTATCAGTCATTGGAGTACCTTCTTTTATAATTCCATTTGAATCTAAATTGCTATAGTCAAAGCCAGGTTTTAAATTTTTACTATCTATATTTAAATCATTTACATTTGCGAAGCGAGTAGATATATTTCCTTGGCTAGTACCTTCTTCATCCTTTTCAAAAGATTGATAACTATTAAAATAGGAGGTATTAAACATGCCTCTCTTAATAGAACCCTCATTAAAAATAATAGCATCTTCAGTATTATATCCTTGATAAATCATAATAGCTACAATAGTATTAAAACCATAAGGATTTTTTTCTTTATTTATATATTGGGTATATCTAGATTTTACAATCGGTGTTTGTCCATAATTTAAAACAATAGCACTTTTATCCATCCTATTTCTAAAATTGGAATTATATAGAGAGATTGCCTGTTTTCCTTGACCGCACGAAAATGTATTTCTATTCATAGGATTATTTTCAGGAAATATAATTTGATTTCCCATAACTCCAAATAAAAAAGATGGATGAATTTCCATATTACTACATCTGGAAGATGGAGCTTTTTCTTCATCAAATGCTAGTAATCTGGTTTCTTCCTCTGCAGTATCAATATATTCTATAAATCCTAGGTTTTTTTTTGATGTTTTTTCACTACTTTCATCTGAACTTGATTCTTCACCAAATAATTCATTAAACGTATAAACCGTATTTGAGGTTAGATCAATATCTATAACTCTTTTATTATAACCGAGAACCATATTTTTCCATGATATTTTATTAGTTTTTACTAATTCCAGTAATGAAGGGTTTTCATATTCTGGGCGTTGAGTATTCGGATCTAGACATAAAGTAGGTCTAACTAATCTTCCTCCATCTGTATAAATAAAGAGGATATTGGTTTCTTTATCCCAACTTATGCTGGTTAGTGGAGGAATTAATCCACATCTTTTTTTTAGAATTAAATTATTTAAACATTCTAATGGTTTTTCAATAATACCTTCCCAGCCCCCATTTATTGATATAATTACAGCATTTTTTATGGATTCAGGATTTAATTCAGATAATGGAATCATATTCATATCACATAATAAATTATAAATTTGTTGTTTTGGATAAAGATCAGATATTACTGCACTAATAGCAAAATGTTTATGTAGTCCAATATTACCTCCATCTGGACTGTCTACGGGATCAAGAAGTCCCCATTGTGATCCATTTATTAATCTAGGTCCAACTACTTTTGCACTATCATCCATTTGTAGATTACATTTTCTTAACTGACTAATAGTTGCATTGTAGCTTAATCGTGATAAATCTTGAACAATTCCATCTCTTTTGGTATGAACATCTGAACCCCATGATCCTTTAAATGCTTTTTGAAACCCTTTTTCGGTAATTCTATTTTTGAAACTTTCATTGGGATTTTCTTGGAATAAGGAAATAAAATTTTTTCGATATGTATCAATATGGAAGAAATATTTTTTATCTAAAGTTTGTGTAATATGTTTATGTTGTAAAGTATAGTATTCTCTAAAGAGAGATTGTAATAATTGTCCTGATAATTCAACTCTTTTATAATTATATGAATCTCGATTTGTAGCTTTTTCCAATCCTACAGTCATATTTAATAATTTTAATACCATGTGACCAACATAATAAGCCTTAGTTTTAAAATTAAGTTCTCCAATATGAGGTAAAAAATAATTAGCTAATATATCCATAACATTTGCGATTGATTTTGATTTTGTAAAGGTAGCTAAATATTTTAATGCTGTTGTTTGATTAAAAACCAATCCTGCATCATGTATAGATGGAATGAATAACTCTATCATTGAAGCTCTAGTTTCCATATTTAAAATGCATGTTTCTATAATTTCTTTATCAGATATAATTCCTAATGCTCTCATTACAATAAAAAGCGGCATTGGTTTTCTTACATTAGGAATTGAGACTACAATTTGATTATTACTGGAGTTAGGTGTAGGAGAAACTATTCTTATAGCAGTAGTTCTTATTGGTTTTGCAATATCTTCTGAAGCAGACCTAACTTCACAACTATATTTATAAATTTCACTATAATTGTCTCTCAAATAAATCATATTATCCGCAAATTTTTCTTGACTTACAATTACTTTTTCAGCCCCGTCTACAATAAAATATCCACCAGGATCTGTAGCACATTCTCCCATATTAAATCTTACAGATGAGGTCATACCATTTAAAATACAAAGATTTGATCTAAGCATAATAGGAAAACGGCCTAAAAATATGTCGGGAATTTCAAATTCTGTGATTTTTTCTTCCTCTTTTTCATCTAATTCAGTGATGATAACATCTATATTAACATGTATTGAAAATCCATAAGTCATATTTCTTAAACGGGCTTCATTTGGGTACATAAAATGACTTTTATGGTCATCATATATAATTGGTTTTCCATAAAAAATTTTATTTCCTTCTTTTCCACCAATATAAAGTTCACCTCTTAATTTAAATTTGGATGTTTTGGGATCTTGCTCTTTTAAAATTTTAATTGGATTTTTTTGTTTGAGAATTTGAGGAATATCAATAGTTATAAATTTATTATAAGAATTTAGATGGTGTTTTACTAAAAAATCTGGATTATCTTTAAAATATGTATTAATTATTTTCCATCTGTTTTCCATATTTTCTTCCATATTCTTCTATATAAATTAAATACAACATTATTCTAGGTTGTATTTAAATACATATTTTTTAAATATTCATTTTTATTCAATTAATTAAAAATATTTTATATATTTTTGTAGATTACGATAGCAGTAATACCTCCGGCAATTTGAGCTAAAATATATATTATAGTATGAAAATTATTTATTTCACTATTTATTCGTTTTCCTATGGTTACACAGGGATTTACATGTCCTCCAGATAAATTTTTATTTTCTGAAAGACAATATATAATTAATGCTAAAGTAATACCAGCTATGATAGGATTTTTATAAACAATAATTACATATACGAGAATTAAAGTTCCTATATATTCACCTAATGCTTTAATACCTATAGATAAATTCATAATATATTTTCTTTAGAAAAAAAATCATTGAATCATTCTCCTTGATTTCACCCAGGGTACATAAGCACCATTATTGGAACCTCCAAAACTAATATCATTATAATTTTTATTTTTAGCTAATAATCTTTTATATTTGATATAATCTGATGAATCATACACCCAATGTTGATTTCCTGAAGCTCCGTTACCTTTATTTACTGCTCCTCCTTGATTAGGTCGTGCACCTCTAGTATATCTAGTTTGTCCAGGACCAACAGATCCTTTAACTTGTTGAGATCCCCCTCCAGATCCATCTTCTCCATTTTGCCGCATAAGTAAATCTCCCGCATTCATAGCTACTCGGAAAGGAGTTTGAGGCCATTGTATTCTTTTATTTTTATTATTTACACTATTTCCTGTCATGACCCAATATTTATCTCCTTTATATCTAAAAGTGGAGGAAGCAGGAAAAGCTTCTCTAGTAGAATTTCTATCTCTAGGTATTTGACTAGCTTGTCCTAAAGGAGCTACATTTGAATTTCCTTGTTGGGTAGATATTAAAACGGGTGGAGAAATTCCAGGGAAGGCACCTTTTACAGTACCACCTCGTCCGGAAGTACCTGGGAAAGGAACAAACTTACTTTTTCCTCCTAAATCTATGGGTTTCCATGAGGTTCCTTTTGTAAAAACTAGATTAGACATCATATAAAGTAATTTAATATAAAAAAATATTTTTATTATAAAAATATATTTATATTCTATAGTAAATTTTAATTATTATTTTAGGTAGAGGGTAACATTCTCATTCCAATGTTCATCGTTCTTAGTTCTTGAATAAGAAGTTTACAAGCATAAGGTATATTAATTCTTTTAAAATTACTCCGATTATCACACATATGACAGCAATGAATATTTAATTTATTATTAAAGGCGGCTTGAATTCCACAATGATTACATATGTATATATAATATTTATCAGAAGCATCATACATTCTTCCCTTTGTAAAAGCTGCAGCACCATGAGCCATAGTACAATCTCTTTCCATTTCACCAAATCTAAGTCCACCGTCACGTGCTCTTCCCTCCGCCGGTTGTCTAGTTAGATTTACCATAGGTCCTTTTCCACGGCTATGGACTTTATCATCAACCATATGCTTAAGACGTTGATAGAAGGCTGGTCCCATAAATATATTTGCTTGCATCATTTCGCCAGTTTCACCATCATATAAAATTTCATTTCCACTTTTTTCCATTCCTAACTTTTGCAAATGTTTCGAAATAATATCGATATTAAAATCTGAGAATGCAGTTCCATCGCCAAATAATCCTAATTCTAATAAAACTTTTCCTAAAAGGGTTTCTTTTAATTGGGCTATAGTCATTCGCGAAGGAATTGCATGAGGATTGATAATTATATCAGGTTTTATACCTTCTGCAGTAAAAGGCATATCTTCCTCTCTAATTAAATTACCAATTGTTCCTTTTTGTCCGTGCCGGGAACTAAATTTATCTCCTGTAACTGGCTGACGTAAAATACGAAGTCTACCTTTCCAAAAAGGATAACCGTCTCCGTTACGATCTACATAATTTTTATCCATATATGTGGTTTCACATGTTCTATGACACCTACTAAGATCTTCATATTTAATAATTTTAGTATGATCATTTCTAGCTTCTCTAATAGGTATAGTTTTTCCCATAATTATATCCATATTTTCAACTTGAGTATTTTCAGGAATAAGACCTAAATGATTTAATTTATCATAATTTCCAAATTTGGTCCCTTTTGTTTTACTTGGATCAGGTTTACATCTGATTTCATCATCACCGTGTAATTTTTTATCTTCATCTTTTTCTGTATGAAGAAGAGTAGTTTGAAATAATCCTCTATTTACTGCAGCTTCATTCATTAATATACTATCTTCTTGATTATATCCAGTTTTTGTCATAATAGCTACAATAACGGTCGTTCCCGATGGAATTTTATTTAGTTTTAATAGACCCATTAATCTAGTATCAACTAAAGGACGATGAGGATAACTAAGTACAAAAGCAGTTTTATCCATCCTATTCATCCAATTGGTTACATATACACCTAATGCTTGTTTTCCCATAGCACACTGATAGGTATTTCTGGGTGATTGATTATGATCAGGGAATGGAATACAAGAAGCACAAATTCCAAGGATTAAACTTGGATGAATCTCACAATGTGTGTAGGCTTTATGATTAGAATTATTAATATCCGATGGATACATTGCAATCATTGATAAGTTTTGTTCATCTGGGTCTATATATTCAATTATAGAAGGGATTTGTTTTAAGCCTATAATGAGTTCATTCCATGTAGAATTATTTTTATTAATTTTATTTAATAAATCCTTTGTAAGAATTAATTTATTATTTTCCACTCTTAGTACCGGTCTAATTAATCGACCTGCATCTGAACAAATTTTTATTTCTTTAAACTCAATATTAAATGTTATAGATACTCGTGGATTAATTAAACCCATTTTTTTTTTATTCTTAAGTGATGTATAAAATTCAGTCGGATTTTTTGCACAGCCAATCCATGCACCATTAATAAATACTTTTACCATTTTATACATTGCTTCCGGGGTAAGTTTATTATGATCCATAATATCTTTTTCCACATAATCATATAAAGGTTCACTTAAAGTAGGAATAGTAATTAGAGCCATAGCACTTAGATTTTTAACTACTCCTACAGCACCACCCTCTGGAGTTTCAGCAGGACAAATATATCCCCATGTAGTACAATGCATTCGTCTGGGTTCAATAAGTTTACCATTTTTATCAACCGGTGTGGTAATTCTTCTAGAATGACTTAAATGACTTATACTTGTTAAGCGATTTACTACTTGGGCCACACCAACTTTAGATGAACTACTACCAGATTTTAAACCGAAATCACCTGTAGCTAATGCTCTTTTAATACCATTTTCAATAGTAGTAGATTTAATAATTTTATAAATATTAGTGGAATTAATAATATTTAAATAATCATCGGAATTTCGCCAACTTCCATTATTTATTTCCCTAACAATTTGTTTTTGCATATCTTTAACCATTTTGTTTAGAAAATTTCTATACAAATTATTTATTAATACACCTGATAAATCAATCCGTTTATTTTCATATGAATCACGATCGGTAGGCTTATTAATTTCTAATAAACAATAAATCAATTTTAAAGTCATATATCCTAAGAAATATTTTTTTTGAATTAAAGTCCTACAATGTGGGAATATATCATTTTTAAGTACCTCTTCTGTAAATTCTCTTTTCCTTTTTATTCCTGTTTCATGTTCTACATTTAATGTTATATAAGAAGCATGGCTAGAAATTTCATCTATTGCTTGTTCTTGAGTCATAATTGAATTACTTTCAATAGCGGATCCTTTTAAAATAGATAATATTTTTTCGCTATAGGTATTATTTATATCTAGTATAATATGTTTACAAATCTCTTTATCAGTTATTACACCAAGCGCCCTGAATAGAATAAACAATGGAATAGGTTTTTTTATTCTAGGAATAGCAACTGTAATTTGATAATCTGAATTAACGTTTTTATTTATATAAATAGAAAGCTGTTTTGGAGAGATACGCTTAAAATCGGGAACTGATTTTATTTCTGCCCAATATAAACATTTTGTAATATTTCTTGAAGCTTTAAAACAATAAACTTGATTTTCTGCAGCGCGTTCTTGTCCTAAAATAGTTTTTTCTGATCCATTAATTATAAAATATCCTCCTGGATCCATAGAACACTCACCAGTTTTTTTATAATCAATATGTTCATATTGAGAAAGTAAACAAATATCAGATTTTAACATAATTGGTATTTTTCCAATATTTATCCCTTTTAACATATTATGTAAACATTGCATATTTTCCAAATTTTCACCAGTTCTTATAACATATTGGATTCTTATATCTACTGTACTATTAGCAGCATAAGTAAAATTTCTTAGTCGTGCTTCTTGAGGAAACATTAATTTTGTAGCTCCATTATTTTCATGTATTTGTGGTCTGTTTAGTGCAAAATTATCAAAATGAAGAATTACTTCTAATGAATATTTATTTACTTTTTTTACATAAAATTGATCAGAACGAATAATTACAGGATTAAACATCTCAATTGTTCCTGGTAACTGAGTCGAAATTAGATTATTATAAGATTCTAATTGATGTGCAATAATTTTTTCTAAATTTCCCTCTTTAAAATATTTACCAATTATAGACCAGGCATCTTCAGAATCAATATTGTTATTTAGAGTCATATTTCTTCCATTATTTTATATTATTATTTTTAAATCAATTTAAAAATAATAGATTTAGGAAAATATATTTTATATTTATGATTAAACAAATAATTCGTAAGAGTCCAATTATTATTAAACCTTCAGCACATATTAAGTTGAAAGAATTGTATGATTTAAATTCTAAAAAATATATTTTATTTCATATAAAAGGCGGAGGCTGCGCAGGATTTAGTTATCAGTTTGAACCTACCGATGAGGAACCTCTGGATAATGATACCTTAATTAAAAATAATGATTTTTCATTATATATTGATTCTAATAGTCTTTTTCATTTGTTAGGTACGACAATTGATTGGAAAATCGATTTCATGGGTTCAGGATTTGTATTTAATAATCCTTTAGCAAAAGCTAGTTGTGGATGTGGAACATCTTTTACTAGCAAAAAAATTTAATTTTTTTATTTTTTTTTTTTGCCTTTATATTGTATAATGGCTAATTTTGATTCTATGCTAAATGGAATTTTCTCTCCTTTAGGAGGAAATAATTGTGTTGTTTTTCAAGTAATATCTATGATCGGTCTTTTACTAGCTTTAATTCTTATTATTATTGGTATATTTAATATTAAAAAGAAAAATGGTCTCCTTTCCGCTGTTTTAGCTGCTGTCTCACCTCTCATTATGTATTATTTGTATCGTTTATTTTATTCGGTTTGTGTTGGTTCTACTCAGCCTCGATAAATTTAAATATTTTAAAAAATTTTAAAAATAATAACGAAATTTTAAAAAGATAAACTCATTTCTCTTAATAATGAGTACTCAAAAAAAAATTAAAATTAATCCTGATTTATTTAATCTATCTAAATCAGGTAAAAATAAAAATAATTCTACTAAAAATTCTAATTCAAGTATATCTGATCCTATTGTACCTAATACATCTAGTTTAAAAAATGCTATTTCCTACAAAAAAGCATTGCTAAATAGGATTAAAAATAATTCTCGAAAAAAAATATCTAATTCATTTGAATCAATTAGTAATTCATTTCAATTATCTAATGAAAATAATCTGGAAAATACTATTGATTATCTTAATAAATCCTCTATTTTAAGTAGTAAAAGTAAAAATTCTACACCAGTTAATACAAATTCTATTCAT
>MDTG01121457.1_pt1 | contig 11017 bp, 11 predicted proteins | sample 811421 | NCBI WGS metagenome assembly MDTG01 (sample SAMN05326645, study PRJNA326480) | marine metagenome | isolation source: seawater | place: Pacific Ocean: South East | collected 2011 | reverse complement strand
TATTTTTTCAATTATATCACTTGAAGATGATGCGGGACCTAAAGTTGCTAAAATTTTAGCTTTTCTATTACGTTTCATTTAATTAAGATAATATATATATTTAATTTAAATGAATTTAAACTTAATTGAGTCATTATGAGTAAAAAATTTGATAGAGATTTATTAGCAGATGTTGCTGAAAGATTAATAACACATCTTCAGACGAGGACTGATGTACAAAATATAGATTTAATGAACTTATCTGGTTTTTGTAGAAACTGTTTATCAAAATGGTACTTAGCAGCTGCTGAAAAAAAGAATATTGTTCTAGATTATAAACAATCGAGAGAATTGATCTATGGTATGCCATATGATGAGTGGAAATCTAAACATCAAAAAGAAGCAACTAAGGAGCAATTAGAGAGTTTTAAGAATAAATAATATTAGTAAAGTTTCTCCAATTTTTCCCCATACTTATCTTTTACTACGAAGCGACGCACTTTCATAGATGGTGTCATCATACTGTTTTCAATTGTAAACTCGTGATCAATTAATATAAATTTCCTTACCTGCTCAATTACAGATAAGTTTTTATTAACTTTATTTACCACCTCTTTAATTATTTTATTAAATTCATCTTCTTTTATAATAGACTCCAATTTTTGATCTTTTGAATTTTCTCTAGCCCAGTTGATGGCAAAATCTTTATCTGGAACAATTACTGCTACTAAATAATTTTTAAAATCTCCGTACAACATTGATTGAGATATTTCTGGCTCAATATCTAGTTTTGCTTCAACTCTCGATGGTGAAATATTATCACCGCCTGCATTCACCAAAATATCTTTTTTTCTATCTGTAATTTTTAAATAATCTTCTTCATCAAATTCTCCAATATCTCCTGTATGTACCCATCCATTTATGAGTGTTTTTGATGTTGCTTCTGGATCATTCCAATAACCATTCATTATGTTTTCTCCACTAACTAAAATTTCTCCATCTTTAGCAATTTTTACTTTTACACCATGAAAAAGTGGCCCAACAGTATCTAATTTTACTTTTTCTGGAGGATTGGCAGAAACAACTGGGGCAGTTTCAGTTTGACCATATCCTTGCAATAAAGGTAAACCTAAAGCTGTCAAATAAAGACCTACTTCAAAGTTAAGAGCTGAACCTCCTGAAATAAGTGCCTTCAAAGATCCTCCAAACCTTTTGTTAACTTTTCTTCTAACTAATTTATCAAGAATATTATTTGTTAAATTTTCAATGAAACTTAGTTTTTCACCATAATATTTTTTCTTACCTAATCTTAAGGTAGTTGAAAAGAGAGTTTGACTTAATTTACCTTGTTTTTTTAAACCCTGTGAAATTCTAGTATGTAAGGAGTCATAAAATCTTGGAACTGCAGTCATAAAATGAGGACTGACCTCACCCATATTAATAACTAGTTTGTCTATTCCTTCAGAGTAGTATACTTGAGCGCCAATTCCTAATGTAAAAAATTGCAATGTATGCTCATATGAGTGAGACAAAGGCAGCCAAGAAAGAAATTTAATTTCATCCATACCTTCTAATAGATTTTTTAATAATATTTGTGCACCAGTGCAATTTGAAAGCATCGCTCCATGACTAAGCATGACTCCTTTTGGATTACCTCCAGTGCCTGAAGTATAAATAATACATGCGGTGTCAGTTCTTTTAATAGATTTAATTTCTTCATTAAAACTATAGTTTTCGTTTTCTTGATTTTTAATTAGATCATTCCATTGGGAAATATTAACAGGATTACTATACGATTGGCCATCATCATTAATCTTAATTACATTTTTGCAATCGGTAGAACCTTCTACAGCAGGAAGAGCCTTAACACAAAGTTCGTGAGAAGATATAATCATACATCTTGCTCCTGAATGATTGATAACATGACTATAATCATCAGTTGTGCTTGTAGTATAAACGGGCACAGTTATTGCGCCTATAGACATTATTGCTAAATCTGCAATTTGCCATTCAGGTCTGTTTTCAGATAAAATTACAACTCTATCACCTTTTAGTACACCCAAATCCATAAGTGATCTAGCTATAGATTTCACTGATAATGCAACATTCTCCCAGCTTAGAGACTCAAATATGTTATTATTTTTTTTCCATAAATAAGGTTTATTTTTCAACTTTTCTGATTTTTCAAAAAACATTGTGACAATATTGTTATAATCATCGAAATTTATAGACATTTGACTTTACCTCCCTACAAACACTATATTTAATACCTATATTTATTTCTTACTATGAATACAAAAAATAATCAAACTAATGCATTAAAAAGCTCTGAAAAATTACCTATTTGGAACCTCAAAGATTTATATTTATCTAAAAATGACAAGACTTTAATTAGAGATCTGAATAATATTAAAAATAGCGCTCTTAACTTTGAGAAAAAATATTTAAACAAAGTTAAGTTATTAAATGCAAATAATTTGCAAAAAGCAATTAATCAACTAGAACATATAGATATCTTAATGGATAAGATTTTATCCTATGCTCACTTGTTGGTTGCCGAAAATGGTAATAACGAAAAAAATAAAATTTTTTACCAACAAATGCAGGAAACAATAACAAATTATGCTTCCTCTATAATTTTCTTCACACTTGAATTAAATCAAATTCCAGAAAAACAAATAATCAAACTTGTTAAAAATAAAGATTTAAAAACATATAGAAATTGGATTATCAATAAAAGGTCTTTTAAACCCTATCAATTAGATTTAAAAATAGAAAAATTTCTTCAAGATAAAAACATAACCTCTCATTCTGCATGGATAAGACTATTTGATGATTTAATAGCATCTCTAAAATTTCCTTTTAAAAAAGAAAAGCTAAGTAGTGCCCAAATATTTAATTATTTATCTGATAAAAAAGAAACTAATAGAAAGTTGGCAGCTAAATCAGTTGGTAAAGTTCTAGGTAGTAATATTAGGTTGTTTACTACAATCACTAATACTTTAGCTAAAGATAAGTCTATAAACGATAATTGGAGGAATCTTCCAACCCCAGTTAGTGCAAGAAATTTGTCAAATGTTGTCGAAGACTCTGTAGTAGATAGTCTTGTTAATTCAGTTATTGAATATTATCCAAAACTTTCACACCGATATTATGCTTTAAAAGCTAAATGGTTTAATAAAAAATATCTAATGTATTGGGATAGAAATGCCCCCTTACCTTTTCAGAGCTCCAAAAATTTTACTTGGAAGGAAGCACAAAATACAGTCATAAAAGCATATTCGGAATTTAACCCGAATATAGGCACTATAGTAAAAAAATTTTTTGATGAAAAATGGATCCATGCACCTGTTCTTGATGGTAAATCACCTGGAGCATTTGCAGCATCTACTGTATCCTCTGTTCATCCATATATTCTTGTTAATTTTCAAGGTAAAACCAGAGATGTTTCAACTTTAGCTCACGAACTTGGACATGGTATTCATCAATATTTGGCTGGTAAAAATCAAACTCACTTTAATGCCGCAACCCCTCTAACTCTTGCAGAGACTGCTAGTGTATTTGGAGAAATGCTTACGTTTAAATTAATTCTTGAACAAGCAAACTCCAAAAAAGAAAGAAAGGTACTTTTAGCAAATAAAGTAGAGGACATGTTAAATACTGTAGTTAGGCAAATTGCTTTTTTTCAATTTGAGCAAGAAGTTCATATTTCTAGAAGAGATACAGAATTAAGCATTGAAAAAATATGTTCTATTTGGATGGATGTTCAAAAGAAAAGTTTGGGACCGTCAATCAAATATGAAGATGAGTATAAATACTTCTGGAGCTATATACCTCATTTTATTCATTCTCCATTCTATGTTTATGCGTATGCTTTTGGTGATTGTTTAGTTAATTCTTTGTTTAACACCTATGAACAAGGACTTGCTAATTTTGATCACAAATATATTACATTACTTAAAAGTGGAGGATCTAAAAAATATGATGAGTTATTTAGTCCATTTAATCTAAATTTATCTAAAAAATCTTTTTGGAAAAAAGGTCTGAAAGTTATTGAAGATTTTATTGATGAACTGGAAACTTTATAAATGGTAGATACTGAGTCAAGATCCATAGCAAAACAAATCAAAAGGTATGCACAAGTTGGGGGTGTTGTCGGCAAGTTAGCAACTAAGTTAGCAACTCAAAAATATCTTGGTGTTAAGCTTGATAAAGAAAAACATGCACTAGAAATTAGAGAAGCTCTTGGAGGTATAAAAGGACCTCTAATGAAGGTGGCACAGCTTTCAGCAACCATACCTGATTTGTTACCTGAAGAGTATACTAAAGAATTATTACACTTACAATCTAATGCTCCGCCAATGGGCTGGCTTTTTGTAAAGAGAAGAATGGCAACGGAATTGTCAGAAAGTTGGCAAAAACAATTTAAAGAATTTGACAAAGAGGCAACTAGAGCAGCTTCTTTGGGTCAAGTTCATAAAGCAGTTTTAAACAATAATGATAATGTAGCTTGCAAACTTCAATACCCTGATATGCAGTCTGCTGTTAGTGCTGACCTATCACAACTTAAGATGATCTTCTCAATTTATCAAAGTTATAATAAGGCAATCAAAACAAGTGAAGTTTATAAGGAAATAACTGCGCGACTAAATGAAGAACTAGATTATGAAAGAGAGAGAAAATTAATGAACGTATTTGGAAAAATATTTTCAAATAACAAATTTATACATGTTCCCAAAACATATGAAAAATTTAGCTCAAAAAGGTTGCTTACAATGTCTTGGTTGGAAGGTAAATCAATATTGGAATTCAAGAATGCTAAGAAAGATGTAAGAAATTCTCTTGCTAGAAATATGTACTATGCTTGGTATAAACCATTTTTTGATTATGGTTTGATTCATGGAGATCCTCATTTAGGAAATTATTCAGTACGAGACGATCTAAGTATCAATCTCTATGATTTTGGATGCATGAGAATATTTAAATCAAAGTTCATTCAAGGTGTTATTGATTTATATTTTGCCCTTCAAAAAAATGATGAAGCACTCGCCGTTCACGCATACGAACAATGGGGCTTTGAAAACATAACCAAAGAAAAACTTAACATACTCAGTAAATGGGCTAATTTTTTATATGCTCCTCTTATGAAAGATAAGATACAAAAAATCCAAGAGAGTGATAGTGGAGTTTATGGAGCACAAATAGCATCAGAAGTTCATAGAGAGTTAAAAAAAATTGGCGGCGTCAAACCTCCCAAGGAGTTTGTTTTTATGGATAGGGCTGCTGTAGGGCTTGGATCAGTTTTTATGCATTTAAGAGCTGAGGTAAATTGGTATAGAGTTTTTCATGAATTAATTGATAATTTTGAGCAAAAAAAACTAACCGAAAAACAACAAAATACTTTAAAATTGGTCAACCTATAATTATAAACCCTTATGCAAATATCAGCGTTAAAAGAAAACTCCAATAATGAAAATAGAGTAGCATTAACACCAGATGCAATAAAACTTTTTCAACGTCTAGGTTTACAAGTCCTTATAGAAGATGGGGCAGGTACTAAGTCTGGTTATCCTAATAAACTTTATGAAGAAAATGGTGGAAAAATTGTATCTAGAAATGATTGTTTAAAAGCAAATATTTGTCTTTGCGTTAAAATACCAGAAGAAGAAGATTTAAATCAATTAAATGAAAATACTGTTTTAGTAGGTATATTAAATCCTTATGAAAATAAAAAATATTTTAATACATTAAATAATAAAAAAATAATTTCATGTTGTATGGAATTAATTCCAAGAATAAGCAGAGCTCAAAGTATGGATGTTTTATCTTCGCAAGCAAATTTAGCTGGCTATAGAAGTGTAATTGATGCTGCAGAACAATTTGGTAAAGCTTTTCCAATGATGATGACAGCAGCAGGAAGAGTAAATCCTGCAAAAGTAATGGTTTTGGGAGTTGGAGTTGCTGGTTTACAAGCTATCGCTACTGCAAAAAGGTTGGGAGCTGTAGTATCAGCAACTGATGTCAGATCTGCCACAAAGGAGCAAGTAGAGAGTTTGGGTGGAAAATTTATTATGGTAGAAGATGAAAATTCTAATGACGCAGAAACTGAGGGTGGATATGCCAAAGAAATGAGTGATGAGTACAAACAGAAGCAAGCTAAACTTATTGCTGAGACAATAGCAAAACAAGATATAGTTATTTGCACTGCTCTTATTCCAGGAAAAACTGCACCAGTTTTACTATCCAAGGAAATGGTTGAGTCGATGGCTTCTGGTTCAGTTGTAGTTGACTTAGCAGTTGAGTCTGGTGGAAACTGCCCTCTCAGTAAAACAGGTGAGGTAATTGATCATAATGGAGTAAAAGTTGTTGGTTATGCGAATGTTCCAGGTAGAGTTGCAAAAGATGCATCAGCTTTGTATGCAAAAAATATTTTTAATTTTTTAAATTTAATTATAAATAAAGAAGATAAAAAAATTAATTTAAATTTTGAAGATGAAATAGTAAATGCTGTTGTATTAACTAATGATGGAAAACTAAGATTGGAGCAGTTTAAATAGTATGGAAGCTCACGGTTCAGAAATATTTGTTATAGGATTAACAGTTTTTTTTCTTGCTTGTATAATCGGATATTATGTTGTTTGGTCAGTTACACCTGCATTACATAGTCCCTTAATGGGAGTTACTAATGCTATTTCGAGCGTTATAATCGTTGGTGCAATTCTTGCAGCAGGACCATTGGGGTATGAAACATCAAAAATATTTGGGATAATCGGAGTAGTTTTAGCTTCAATAAATATTTTTGGAGGATTTATCGTTACATACCGCATGTTATCCATGTTTAAGAAAAAACCAAAAAAAGAAACGAAGGATTAAATAAATGTCAGCAAATATAGTTGCAGTGTTATATCTAGTATCAGCTTTATTATTCATATTTGCACTAAGAGGTTTATCTCATCCTGAGTCTTCAAGGCTAGGCAATATTTTTGGAATTACCGGAATGGTTATTGCAATAATTACAACCTTAATGTTTAAATCTGTTCTCAGCTATGTAGAAATTGGCGCAGCTATAGTTGTAGGAGGTGCTATTGGAACTTTTATAGCATTAAGAATAGAGATGACCGCACTGCCTCAACTAGTTGCTGCATTTCATAGTTTAGTAGGAATAGCTGCAGTTTTTGTTGCGGCTGCGGCTTTTTATGACCCAGCTTCTTTTGGTATTGGTAACATTGGCTCAATTGGAACAAGTAGTTTGATTGAGATGAGTATAGGGACTTTCATTGGGGCAATAACATTTTCAGGCTCAATTCTTGCTTTTGGTAAACTTCAAGGAACTGTCTCAGGAAAGCCTATAGTATTTAAGTTTCAGCATACAATTAATGCGTTAATATTACTTTTCATTGTTGTTTTAATTGTAATGTTTGTAATAAATCAATCACCAAGTCTTTTTTGGACAATCGTTATTGTATCAATAATACTAGGTTTTTTAGTTGTAATTCCTATTGGTGGTGCAGATATGCCAGTTGTTGTGTCGATGCTTAACTCTTACTCAGGCTGGGCAGCATGTGGTATCGGTTTTACTTTAAGCAATAACTTATTAATTATTACTGGTGCTTTAGTTGGAGCTTCAGGGGCAATTCTCAGTTATATTATGAGCAAAGGCATGAACAGATCAATAATTAGTGTTGTTTTGGGAGGTTTTGGTGGAGAGCAAGCAGCTAGTAATACAAGTGACAATTCTGATAAAATTGTCAAACAAGGTAATGCTGAAGATGCAGCATATATTATGAAAAACGCAGACTCAGTTATTATTGTTCCAGGATACGGTATGGCAGTTGCTCAAGCACAACATGCTTTAAGAGAAATGGGTGATATACTTAAAAAAGAAGGAATTAATGTTAGATATGCAATTCATCCTGTAGCAGGAAGAATGCCAGGACATATGAATGTTTTACTTGCAGAAGCAAACGTACCTTATGAAGAGGTTTTAGAATTAGATGAAATTAATCATGATTTTCCTATGACTGAGGTTTCATTTGTAATAGGGGCTAACGATGTAACAAATCCTGCTGCTAAAACAGACGAAACATCGCCAATATATGGCATGCCTATACTTGATGTAGAGAAGTCACAAACTGTATTATTTATTAAAAGATCCATGGCTACAGGGTATTCTGGAGTTGATAATGAGCTATTTTACAGAGACAACACTACAATGCTTTTTGGAGATGCCAAAAAAATGTGTGAAGATATAGTTAAAAGTTTAAATTAAGAATTATTTCTTCTAGCAGTTTTTCTTGCTCTTCTTATATTTTCTTCTTTTTCTCTAGCTCTTTTGAGACAGGGTTTTTCAAAGTGTTTTCTCAACTTCATTTCTTTATATAAACCTTCTCTTTGCATCTTTTTTTTAAGACTTCTTAAGGCCTGTTCAATATTATTATCTTTTACGTTAACATGTAATGTCATATTAAAAAGGCACTTATCACATACAATTATTTAATGCAAATACTGATATCTCCATAAAGAATTGGCATAATTCAAGTTTATGACTATATATTCTATGTGGCAATCTTAAAAATAGCAAAAATTGGTCATCCTGTCTTAGTAAAAAAAACTAAAGAAATTAGTAACTTAAGAGAATTCGATCTTAAAAAAATGGTTTTTGATATGTCGGAAACAATGATTGACTCAAATGGTATAGGATTAGCAGCACCACAAGTTCATTTATCCCACAGGTTTTTTATTTATAGAGACCCAGATATGGAAAATGATGATAAGATCAAAATATCAGTTTTAATAAATCCAGTAATTCAGAAAACTTCTGATGAAACTGAAGATGATTGGGAAGGATGCTTGTCTATACCCGGGATGTCTGGTTTAGTAAGAAGATTTAAACACATTAAATATTCAGCCATTGATTTAAATGGTAATAATATATCTGCTGAAGTGACAGGAATGCATGCTAGAGTAATTCAGCATGAGTTTGATCATCTTAATGGAGTTTTGTATACGTCTAGATTAGCAGACAAAAGAGCATTTGGTTTCTCTGAAGAGATAGAAAGATTTTGGAAAAAAAAAAATGAAGAAGACTCAAAATAAATATTTATTAAAAAAAAGGTTAGAAGTTTTAAAGTTTGCAAAAACTTTTATTTCAGAAACGGGTATGAGCTCTGATATTATTAGAGATATTTCACGAAAACATAAATTAGATTTAAATGAAACAGAATTATTATTCCCGGAAGGTAACAAAGATTTAGTAAAATTTGCTTTAGAGCAATTAAACAATGAACTTAATGATTATTGTAAAAAAATAGATTTAATCAGATTACCCATACATAAAAGAATAAGAATAATACTGTTATCAAAGATTTATTTAATGAATAAAGAAAAAAAATTTTATAAAATAATATTTTATAATTTATTAATACCTAAAAAAAATTTTTCTTTACCAAAGCAAATGTATGAAAGTGTTGATCAAATTTGGTTTATTGCTGGTGACTCATCAGTCGATTTTAATTTTTATACAAAAAGAATTATTCTGTCTGGAATTTATTCAAGAATTATACTTTTCTTTTTTAATAATAATAATCAAAAAGAACTCGAACGTATTTTAGATAAAAACTTGAAAAGAGTTTCTAAAATTCCAGAAATAAAATCGAAATTAAATATATTTAAAGATTATTTTCCAAAAATATTAAAAATTGTAAGAAATTCATATTAGGCAATACTGTCAGGCTCTAATTCATTTTTAAGCTGAGATATTTTATCTTTTAAAACTAATTTTCTTTTTTTTAATCTTTGAATTTGCAAGAAATCAACGGTATGTTTTTCCTGAAGTTGTATAAGAATTTGATCAAGATCTGAATGCTCTTCTTCATAACTTTTTAACTTTTCTATTAATTTGTTAGTACTGCTCATCAAATTTAAAATTTATATTATTTAATAATAGTATATAAGCGCGTCGTGGTAAAAAAAATAGGTATTTTAACAAGTGGTGGAGATTGTGCAGGCTTAAATGCTGTTATTAGAGCAGTAACTTTAAGAGCATGTAATGAATATGGTTGGAAGGTATATGGTTTGAGAGATGGAACACTGGGATTGATGAAAGATCCTGTTGATGTTGTTGAATTGAAGCCTGAGAAATTTGATGGCAATTTAATGAGAATGGGTGGGACTTTTCTTGGGTCAAATAATAAAGGTAACCCATTCGGAACCATTAATGAAAATGGAAAAAAAATTGAAGTTTCTGAACTCATTATATCAAGTTTTAAAAAATTAGAATTAGACGCTCTTATTGGTATTGGGGGAGATGGTAGTTTAAAATTATTACAAAATCTAACTAAAAAAGGAAATATTAATTTTATAGGTATTCCAAAAACTATAGACAACGATGTTAAGCACAATGAGCTTTCAATTGGATATGATACAGCAGTAGATGTTGCCACAAATGCTCTTGATATGTTGCAGCCAACGGCAGCTAGCCATAGAAGGGCTATGATCCTTGAAGTTATGGGGAGGGATGCAGGCCATATAGCTTTAAATGCTGGAATAGCTGGAGGGGCAGATGTAATTTTAATTCCTGAAATACCTTATTCTATTCAGGGAATAGCAAATCATATTGATAATATTAGAAGTAAGGGAAGGAACCATGCTCTTATTGTTGTAGCTGAAGCAGTTAAAAAAGAGGATGGTAAAAAAGCAACAGTAAAATTTGTTGATGGAGAGGTTAGATTAGGTGGTATAGGTGCTTATTTAGGAGATCAAATTTATAAAATAACAAATGCAGAAACACGTGTTACGGTTCTTGGTCACGTACAACGTGGTGCTCAACCAACTCATAGAGATAGACTGATTGCTAGTGCTTTTGGTGTTAAGGCTGTAGATTTAATTGCTAATGAAAAATATAATAGGGTGGTTGTGTGGCAAGACAGAAGCGTAAAAGATGTTTCTTTAAATGATATTGCTGGTAAATCTCAAACATTAAGTAAAACAGATCCATTGATCGATGTAGCTAGAGGATTGGGGATTTATATTGGTGATT
>MDTG01078686.1_pt1 | contig 11017 bp, 8 predicted proteins | sample 811421 | NCBI WGS metagenome assembly MDTG01 (sample SAMN05326645, study PRJNA326480) | marine metagenome | isolation source: seawater | place: Pacific Ocean: South East | collected 2011 | reverse complement strand
GTTTGATTTAAAAACATTAAAATTGATTGATATATTAAACAATAAAATGAACTTTAAAAATAAGAAGATTTTACATTTTGGTAATATTGCTAATAATGCATATTTAAATTCAAAATTTTTAAGGAAGAAAGGATATTTATCTGACGTTATATCAATAAATTACAAACATATCATGGGTCAGCCTGAGTGGGAGGATGGTGAAGTATTAAACTACCAAGATGATTTTAATCCAAACTTCATAATTTCTAATAAATTTCAAAAACCCAGTTGGTTTTACGATGGAAAAATAGATGAAATTTTAAATAAATTTAAAAATAAAAAAAAAATATTAACCAGTTTTTCTATTAAAAATTTCTTTATAGATAAGTTTTTTAAACATTATAAAACTTTTCTTTTATTTTTCTTAATATTTAAGACAATATATTTTTTTTTCACATTAAATTGTCCAAAAACTTTTAAAAATTTTCTAAATCTTCATAAGTATCATTTTGACAGCATGTTATTAAAAATAGTTTTCGAATATTATGATAATGTTATTTTTTATGGAGGTTCCTCTTTGTATGGATATTTAAGTAATATTCCATACTATTGTTATGAGCATGGAACCATTAGAGATTTTCCTTATCAAAATAATTTATTTGGTAGATTAGTTTACCAATCCTATAAAAACTGCAAACATCTTTTCATTACTAATTGTGATGCCATAAAAGATGCAAGAAAAATTGGTATTGAGAACTTTTCATTTATGCCTCATCCGATTAACGAAGACATACCCACTCAAATTGAAAAAAAAAATATAAATGCAATTCTTGAAATTTTGAAAAATAAAAGTTGTATTACTATATTTCATCCTCCTAGGCAACATTGGTCAAAAGAAAAAAGAAATCCAAACTTAGATAAAGGAAATGATATTTTTTGGGATGCATTGAAAAAATTACTTGATGAAGGTGTGGATTTTTATTGTATCGCAATTCAGTGGGGAGATTCTATGGTTCAAACTAATAACTTAATTAACGAACATGGTATTGGAGAAAAAGTTAAATTTATAAAGCCATTATGTCATTATGATTTTATAAGAGTATTAAATTGTGTTGATTGTGTAGCCGATCAATTTTTTCTTGGTGCATTTGGTAGTTTAGCTCCTAAAGCTTTAATGCATAACAAGCCAGTTTTGATCAATTATAACTATAATTTTCATGATTGGGTTTTTGATAATCATCCACCTTTTATAAATTGTAAAAATAGCTTTGACATTTATAAAAATATTTTAAATTTTGATAAAAATGCTAAGTTTAATTCTGTAGATTGGTATCAAAAAAATCATAGTTCAGATGTAATTATTAACAAATTTAAGAAGGTTTTAAATTTATAAATCTCTATTTTAATGAAAGAAAAAATTTTAGTACTTGGGGCAAGTTCATATATTGGAGAAAATTTATTATTTTTTTTAAAGAAAGAAAAATATAAAGTCTTTTGCACATATAATAAAAACTATAAAGCTATATTTAAATATTTTACATCAATAAAATTTAATATTGAGAAAGTTAATTTTTTAAATTTTCCTAAAGATGTTGGTGCAATAATTGTTTTATTAGACACAAATCCTAAAAATCAAAAAGACTTAAATAAATATTTGAATTTTTTAAAAAAATTAAAAAATTATTTATTAAGAAATAACGTAAAAAAAATTATATATATTTCCTCAGGGTCAGTTTATGAGTGTGATAAAAAAAACTTAAGTTTAAATGCAAAATCAAAAATTAGAGGTGAAAAAATTTTCTTGTATAATAAAAATCAATTTAAAACAATTGTTCTGAGAATTTTTTTTCCCTATGGGAACAATCAAAAAAATAGAATGTTACCTAATTTAATAAATAATCTATTATCTAAAAAAAAAGTTAATATTCTTCAAAACTCATACAAAATATATCCAACTCATGTAAGTGACATTGTTAAAGTTATAATTAAAGTTATGAAAAATAAAAATCTAAAAGGTATTTTTAATGTATACAATCCCAAAGAAAAAATGAGTATGTATGATATTTGTAAAATAATTTTAGGTAAAAAAATAATTAATAAATTATTTAATTTTAAAAAAATAAAAAACTTAAAAATAAATTATGCTCATCATAATTTACTTAAAAATTCAAACATTAAATTGTTCAAATTAGAATATAGAAAGTTTTTGAGATAGCAGTATAATAATGCTAAAAAATATTATATTAACTTTTGACGTAGACTGGGCTCCTGATTGGATGATAATTCCAATTTTAAAAAGATTAAAAGAAAAAAAAATTACCTCTCATTTTTTCCTTACACATAATTCAAAACTTTTTTCTAAAAAAAATAAATATATAAAAATTGGTCTGCATCCTAATTTTTTTAAAAATTCAACCCAGGGAAGTAGTGAAAAAAATGTAATTGATAATCTTCTAAAAATGTATGGTAAAGTAGATATTTTACGTACTCATGGTAATTTTCAATCTACAAATCTACATGTTTTGCTAACAGAAAAATATAAATTCAAAATAGATAATTCTATTTTAAGTCCTCGTTCACAAGTTTTTAATTATGATTTAATTTGGAAAAAAAGAAAAATTGAAATTCTTAGCTATAATTGGGAAGATGGATATGAAACTAATCAAATACAAAAAATTTTTTCTCTCAAAAATAAATTTTTTAATAATAATAAAATTAAACTTTATATACTGAATTTTCATCCTATACATATTTTTTTAAATACAAGAAATTCTGATATTTATAAAAAAATGAAAAGAGAATTTCCAAATATAAATAAAACCCATTATTCAGATCTTGAAAAATTTATTAATCGGAAAACAGTCGGTACAAAAAATTTTTTTGAAAATTTAATAACATCTAAAGATATAAAATTCTTTAAATTAAAAGATTATAAAAAAATTTTGAAATAATATATGTCATTTGAATTTTTTCTTATTCTAATTATAATTTTATTAATAAGATTAAAATTTATAAACTTATATTCAAATGATGATTGGGTTTATCACTGGTACATCAAAAAAAATAAAAAAAAAATTAACTATAGTACTAATGAATCATTTCTTGATGGCATTCATAGCAAGCCAGTTCTGCATTCTTTTATTATAAGTTTTTTCCCAGAGAGCAAATGGAAGATAATAGGTATTTTCCTTAATTTCATATTTGATTTTTTAACTATGGCAATAATGATATTATTATTAAAGTCTTTTTTTTTTTAATTCAGATAATTCAAAATATATTGAACTTTCTTTACTTATTTTTTTTTCCTCTCCAAATTTAAACCCCGCTATTGGTAGAATTCAAACTTCCTCGCCGAGAACATTTGGACTTTTTATTTTTTCCGCTTTTGTTTATTGCAGTTATTATCTGCAAATGAGTGATGGATTGAATTTTATAATACTATGTTTAATTAGTATTTTGGCAATAATGAGCTCTTTATTTGCAGCTCAAGCTATATTTTTTTTTTCAATAATTTTTTCAATCTTGATCAGCGATCCGTTTATATTCTTTAGTGTAATATTTAGTTATATTTTGCCTTTTTTTTTTAATTTTAAAGCTAAAGAAAATATACTTTACTCCTTTCATCAAAAAATTTGGTATTTTAATAGTATGCATCAAAATACTTCTGCACATTCTATAAATTTATTTTCAGGTCTTTTATTTTTATTAAATTTTAAATCATTATTAAACATTAATAAAAATTTTATTATTTCTATTATGCACCAGATTTTCAAGAACAATAGTTTATTTGTGTTTATAATTTATAATTTGCCATTAGTTTTATTTTTTTATTTTTTTTATTTTTTTAATAATAGCAATTTAATTATTATGGACGATAATCTTTTAATTTTATTTAATATAACTTTGTCTATGATCATATGTTTTTTTATTACCTCAATAAAATATTTTAAATTTTTAGGTCAACCACAAAGATATATGGAATATGCCCTTCCTTTTTATTCGATATTAGTTTGTTGGTTCTTTATAAGTATCAATCAAATAGAATTGATATATATTTTAATTTTATTAAACATATTTTTTTCAATTGTAATTTTTTTTATATTTGTAAAACGTGGTAATCAAAAAAATGAACGACAAAAAAACAGAGAGTTTAATTCTATAATAAAGTGGCTTAATAAAAATGCAATTAATAAAAATATTTTGACCAATCCCGTAAAATTGGCTTATTTATTTTCTTATCAACAATTAATCTATCGTTTAAATAAAAATATTTATTTTTATTTTAGAAACATTATCAGAAAAAATGAATATGGTTTTAAATATTACTTTGAAGATTGTTCATACAGTTTTGGTCCAGAATTTGAAGGATTCATTCAAAAAAAGGGTAAATATCTAAAAAAAAAATATAATATAGATTACATAATTTTAGAAAAAATATATCTTAAATTTATTTCAAATAAATCTTTTATGGAAAATTTTAGTGAAATTAAAAAAAATAAAATTATTGAGACAAAAAATTTTATAATTTATAAAACTTAATATAAATTCAATATTTTTCTTAATTCTTTGGGGGAAACAATTTGAATATCTAAAATTTTACAAATTTTATTAGTTTGCTTTACAAGTTCGTAATTTGATAAAAATTTATTATTGTTATAATTTATTAAATTATCTTCTAATCCTATTCTTATACTTTTGATGCCGGGTATAGTCAGAGCTGCTAGTGTTGATTGTATTTGTGATTTACCAATACCACCAAAAGAAACAATTGAATGTTTAGGAACATTAGTTAACAAGTTACCTAAAGTTACAAAATCGAATTGAGCTGATGCAATGTTTCCTAAAATAATATTAATAAAAAATGGAGGAGTTAATAATTTTTTTTTTATTAAGTAGTTCGTAAAATTTAACATTCCGATATCAAAAATCTCGATTTCAGGTTTTATATTATTTTTATTCATTTTTTTTAAAATTTTAATTATCATTTCTGGAGAATTTAACGACTCTTGATTTTTGAAGTTTAATGAACTCATAGTTAAACTAGCCATATCTGGTTTTAATTTTTTTTTTAAATTCAAAACATCAGTTCTGGATTCAAAATCCTTTTTTTTTCTTCCACTTGTACTTGTAACAATTACAATATCCTTATTATATTTTCTAATTTTTTTAATTATTTCTGAATAAATATTTTTCTCAGTAGATGGAATTCCTTTTTTATCTCTTGCATGTAGATGAACCATAGACACACCTAATTTTGAACATTCCAAAACTTGGTCAGCAATTTCATTTGGTTGTATCGGCACATTTGGATTATCTTTTTTAAATGGCACCATTCCTGTAGGTGCAAGATTAATAATTAATTTATTTTTTTTCATAAAATATGCTATTTTTTTTTATACTTTTAATAACTTTTGTCCCCAAACCAACAATAGAATTATCACCAATTTTTATATTTTCATTGATAGTTGAATTTGTACCTAAAAAACAAGATTTTCCAATCTGAGATCCTCCAGAGCAGGACGCAGATGGAGCAACAATTGAATGATTTCCAATTTTAACATTATGAGATATTGATGCTAATTGAGAAATAATAACATTATTACCGATAGTGGCATTTGGCAAAATAACTGCATTCGATTTTATAACTGCGCCTTTCCCGATTTTGGCAAAACTAGATACACTAGCACTAGGATGTATTAATGTTTCCAGATCATTTGGAGAAAAATTAAATGTTTTATAAATTTTTTCTCTATTAAACATGTTCTTAGCATTTCCAAAACAAAAAACAAATTTTGCTTTTTTTAAATTTTTTTTAATACCAATTTTAAGATTACCCAAGATACTATAATTTTTTATTTTTTTATGAATTTTACTTTTATTATCATCATAAATTTCAATATTTTCAATTCCTTGAAATTTTGCAATTTCAATAACATCTAACAATGTATTTCCAGCACCAAGGATTATCAATTTTTTTGTTAGCATAGCATTATTAGTATATATAATTTAAAAATAGATTTATATGAATAATGCAAATCATAAAAAATTAAACAAGTATTTAAACCTATTTAAAATTATTATTAGAGTTTCAATTAGAAAAATTAATATCTATTTCAAATTATTTTTTTGTAAACAGCCAAAATTAAAAATGAAAAAAAAACCAATTTTGATTATTGGATGTCCAAGATCAGGAACTACTTTTGTCTCAAATTTACTAAGCATTTCCTCAAAAGTGTATAACAATGGTGAGCCATTACCAAATAATCCAAAAGAAGCTAGGTATAAATATGATAACAAACTTTTTTTTGAGTCTTTTACTTTAAATAAATCTTTATTCTCTAGAATTAAAAATTTTAACTTAAAAGATAAAATTTATGCTGAAAAAAATATTAATTATTTACCATTCGTAAAAAGCATTCTGCAATATTCAAATTTAAAAATTATTTATGTGTATAGAGATGGCAGAGATGTAGTCAGCTCAATGATTAATTGGAATAATAGTATTTTTGGGAATTTTTATATAGAAGCAAAAGATCATGATTTAAATTTAAAACCCGATGCTAAAAAAAATAAAAAAAAATTATTTGAACAAAACAATCATGAAGATGATTTTGGTAGACCAAGACCAGATAAAAATGATCCTAATTATGGTTTATGGAGTAGTTATAATTTATTTCAGATGTGTTCATGGTATTGGTCTTTTGCAAATAGTTTTTTTTTAAATATTTATTTTAATTTAGATAAAAAATTTAGAAAAAGAGTATATCTTTTTAATTGTACAAACCCAAAAGTCGAAGATGTAAAAAAATTATTTTTTTTTAGTAAAATAAAATATAAAAAAAAAGATTTAATTAAGGTACAAAAGTTAATCAATAAAAAAATTAAGATTAATTCTTTAAAAGAAAGATTTAACATTGATAATCAATTTCCATCTTATAAGAGTTGGAGTGAAACTGAAAAATTTCAATTTGATATTTTAGCTAATAGCACAATGAAAAAATTAAATTTTTACAATGATAATTTTATAAGATTAAAACCAAAAAATTATGGAAATATTTGGGAATGGAAAAAACATGATCACTCATGGTACGAGTGGATGCATAATTCAAGATTGCCGGCACACGAAGATTTAATAAATTTTTACAATGTTCATAAGAAAAAAATTAACAATGTTCTAGAAATTGGATGCGGTATTTCATATTTTTATCAAAGTTTGTTTAAAAACATAAAATATTCTGGTTTGGATATTTCAAAACAAAACGTAAATTTTTGCCAAAATAATTATAAAAATCCTAAACACAATTATTATCACGGGGACATCACTCAATTTAAAAATAATTCTAAATATGATCTAGTTTTTTCCCAGGGAACAATTGACAATTCTTATGATATGAACAGTTATATTATTAAGATGATTAACTTATCAAAAAAATATGTTTATATAACTGCATACAGAGGATGGTTTCCTAAATTAGACGAACATCAATACTCATGGAATGATAATCATAAGTGTTGTTACAATAATTTATCAGTAAAAGAAATTTCAAAATTATTAAAAAAAATCAAAAATATTAAATTTTTTATTGATCCATTAAATACAATTAAAAAAGATATTACTAAGGAAACAAAAATAATAATTATTAAATCATGAAACTTATTAGGTTAAATGAAAGATTAGATAAAATTTATCATGCAAGTGATAAAATTTTGTTTCAAGAATATTTTTTAAAAAAAAAAAATTTTCTTAATTATTCAAATGAGATAAGAAAAAATTATAAAAAGAATAATTTCATAAATTCGATAAGTAAAATTCAATATATATTAAATTTCTTAAAAAAAGATAAATTCCACAAGATCGTAGATTTGAAAAATATAATTGATGTTAAAGAAGAAAATATAAATTTTGTTACTTTTAGATGTGATGTAGATGCTGGGGTGTGGTCTTTGGAAAAAATGTCAAAATTATTTAATAAATACAACTTAAGTGTGTATTTTTATATATTGATCAACTCGTATTATTACGGTCAATTATTTAAAAATAACATAGAGAGAAATACCTTTTTTTTTAAAAATTATCTAAGCAAATTAAAAAATGAAAATCAAAAAGTTGGTATTCACAATGATATTTATGGGTTAATCAAATCGGGTCATAATGGTGTTAGATTTTTAAAACAGGAAATAAATTGGCTGAATAAAAAAAATTATAATATTATTTCATCTTCAGCGCATAACTCAGCATATGTTTATGGAGCTGAAAATTTTCAGATATTTAAAGAATTTTCAAACCCAATTAACAAAAAATTTTTTTTAAAAAATTACAATATAAAAACTGGAATTATATCACAAAAAAATCTAGGTTTAAGATTTGAGGCAAATTTTCCTGAAATTGATTTAAAGAAAAAAGAATTAAGAAAATATTTTAAAAAAAGAAATGATCCAATCAGAAATAAATTATGGCTTAAAAATCATTTTTTACAAAACCCGATATACACCTCAAGATATGATGTTGATATTTGGGTTACAGGTAAAAACTCATGGTTTATTGCGGATAGAAAAGGTAAAAAAATTTATTTAAACAAAAATATTAATGAGATAATTAATTTCTTAAAATTTGAGAAAGGAAAAAAAATAGTAGTAAATTTGCATCCTGATTATTTTGAATAATTCAAAATCAATTACAAGATTTATTATTAGTACTATATTTTATTAATTTCTTTGATGAAATAAATATCATATGTTTTATTTATGATTATTATTTTGCTATAATTAGCTCAAGAAAAGATAGGTTAGAATGAAGATCAAATATTTTTTTTATTTTTTAGTAGTTTTGTCAATACCATTTCTTATTTTTAATAATATTGAAAAGGTGATTTTACCATTTAATAAAATTTTGAATTTAGGTGAAAATTTTAAGATTTTAGAGAGAGATTTAGATGAAAAGTTTAATACTTTAGAGAAAGAAAGAACTAAAAAAATTCCTTCATCAAGTAGTGGACTAAATTATTATGCTCAGGGTGGTGTAGTAGTAGATAATGTAGCTTATTTTACTGCAGATCATTCAAATCCCAATGATAATTTCGATAAAAGTAAATATTTCCCTTATGTTATTTCTTTTGAAGCTACACCTCCTTTTAAAAAAATAAGAACATATGCATTTGAAGACACTTATGATAGTTCTCCTATTGTTTTAAAAACTAAACATAATAAGACATTAGTTATCGCGCACGAATATAAGAGAAAAAGAACAAAGGCAATAAATGCCAAAACTGGAAATACTGAATGGGTTAGTGATGATAATCAACCAGGAGCAAACTTTTTTGGATATTCGTATTTTGATACTGGTGATGGTAAAATAATATATGGCGCTTTCCGTAATGGCATTCATGCTATAAGTCTAGTGGACGGAAAAGAAAAATGGACTATCAAGAGAAAATCAATAGGTGGAGCTACTCCAGCAGTTGATCAAGAAAAAGGTTTTGTATATTATCAGTACAACGGAGGTGTAATAAAAATAAATGCATTAGATGGATCTATTGTTAAAGAAATAAAAGTAGAAAAACCAAATAATGTAATTTCTTGGAATACTGTTTTAGTCAAGGATAAAAATCTTTATAGAGTTGCAACTTACTGGCATGAATTTAAAGAATATGACTCAGCAATTAGAGTTTATGATTCTAATTTGAACTTAAAATGGGAAAAGTTAGGATTGCCATCTAGCAAAAAAGGAACATTAACTTATGCAAATGGAATTTTAACAACAGGCGTTGGTAATTATTGGTTAGAAAACTATTTTGGAGATAAGTGGAAAGTGATAAAAGCTTGGTCAGTTTTGGATGGAAGTTTAAAATGGACTGCGGATTTAAAAAATTATGGATTCCGAAGTATTATGAATATACCATATTTTAATGGTTACTTTTATGCAGAAACTCAAGATACTTATGGTTTCAAAAGCAAAATATTCAAAATAAACTCAGAAAATGGCAATGTCGAAGAAGTTTTAGAACATGGTAAGTCTATAAATTCTTGTGCTCCAGCTGTAATTGCTAATGGATATATGTTTAGTGGTGATTTACATAGCGATAAAATAATAGTTACAAAACTAGAGGATAATGTCATATCTAATTGGAAGGGACCATTTGGGAATCCACAAACTAATACTAATTCAGTAAAGGGTTTGTTTATCAAAAGTAATAAAAAGATGAAAGCGATACACCCAAAACAAATACAAAACCTAATGCAGTAATTAAATAAGTGTAAAAAGTTTTAAAGCAAAAAAAATTTACTTATTTATCTTGTTCAATCATAAGTATTAAGATTTACACTCATTTAATTAACTAAAGCATACATGGTCAAATTAACGGATTAAAACTTTAAATGTTTAAAAAAAATATTATGAAGTTAATAGAGTTTTTATATATTTGATAACCACATGGTCTCAAATGGTTTTAGTTTAAGAGATTTATTTAAAGATTTAATTTTAGGGTCAATTATATTTTTCCATTTACAATACTTTTGGTCTAACCTTGGATATTGATTTACTGAAGAACAATTTGTAACTGATATAATAGATTGTTTTTTATCTAGACTAATCCTTTTGAAACAAAATAATTTAGGTCCTAGATTGATATTTAATCTTTTAGCGTTGGGATGAAATGCTTTTTGTTTTCTCTTGATTTTTAATAATTTTCCAAGACTTTGGTAAAAAATACTTTGTTTAGAGTTTGAGTCACTTAATTTTTTTGTAATATTTATGTGATTCCATTTATATCTATTAACATCTCTGTTATTCCCAGTTATGACATACTTTGCTTCGTCGTTAGACTTACCAAATAATGAGTTGAAATATATTGCTGGAATACCCTCAAAAGAAATCATTATTGCGTGAGCTGCAATATAGCGTTCTAAAAAAAATTTTCCATTAGGATCAAAGTCTGATTTTTTTAATGCATCAAAAACAGTAATATTTGCTTCATAAACCTTTCTAGATTTATTTTGAACTTTTCTATACGAAAATTTTGATCCATTTTTTTTTAATCTT
>MDTG01322709.1_pt1 | contig 11018 bp, 8 predicted proteins | sample 811421 | NCBI WGS metagenome assembly MDTG01 (sample SAMN05326645, study PRJNA326480) | marine metagenome | isolation source: seawater | place: Pacific Ocean: South East | collected 2011 | reverse complement strand
TCTCGAACTCGCGGCGGATGTGGCGCACGTAGCCCACGGGGATGGTCGACTTGATGACGATGGTCGCCTGCGGATTGGCGGCGATCACCTCGGCGATGACCGTCTCGACGCTGGAGGTGTCGAAGTAGTTGGTCTTCGGATCGTAGTTGGTGGGGGTTGCGACGATGACGTAATCGGCATCGGCATAGGCCTGGCCCGGATCCGTCGTCGCGGTCAGCTGCAGCGACCGGTTGGCGAGGAAGTCCTCGAGCTCGGCATCGACGATCGGGCACGTCCGGTCATTGACCAGCGCCACGCGCTCCGCCGAGACGTCGACGGCGGTGACCGGGTTGTTCTGCGCCAGCAGAACGGCGTTCGATAGGCCAACGTAACCAAGGCCCGCAACGGCAATCTTCATTCGGTTTCTCCTGATTGTCCCAGAGCGGCGAACCGGGTCCACGCGCCTCTTGCGGTATTGTTAGGACGTGGGAATCCGGTTGTCGAAGCCGAATTCCTTCAGCAGTTCCTCGTTCTGGCGGGCGAAGAGAGCCTCGATCCAGGCGCGGCGCTCGGCCGTCTTGCCAGCGTCAGGCTCGCCGGTGAGGGTGAAGGCCTGCCGGAAGGCCTCGCGCAGGGCGCCGGCCGGGGCGTCGGGATCGGCGAGCCCGGCGGCGAGCCGGTCGCAGTCCTCCATGCGCAGCGAGGGGTTGGTGCTGTCGCGCGGCACCTCCCAGACCATGCCCTCGAGCGCGCCGATCTGCGCCTCGATCACCTTGCGGATGTCGCGGTGGCTGGCGAGGATCAGCCCGGGCTCGGGGAACAGCCGGTTCCAGGCCTTGAAGTAGCCCACCGGGCTGAGGTTGCGGCAGCGGTCGACCGCGAACTGCTCGAAGCCGCGCCCGCCGTAGGGTTTGCGGTTCTTCAGCCAGACGTCGAAATGCTGCTTCATGAACTGCGAGTAGTCGCCGAAGATGAACTCGCTGAAGGGCCGCAGGAAGGCCAGCACCTGCACCTCGATCCCGGCCTGCCCGGCCAGATCGGCGAGCGTCTTGCCGCGACCAGCAACGGCGAAGAGATCCTCGTGGCTGAGGATCACCGTGTGCGTGTCGTCCTTGAAGAACCCTTCGAGCTGCGCGGCGCTGAGCTTGTCGATCTCGGCGGCGTTGCCCGGGTGGCGGCTGCCGTCATGCGGGTAGCGCACGCCGTTGGCGGCCAGCAGCCGGTCGTTCTTCAGCATCACCTGCTGCAGGTAGGTCGAGCCGCATTTCGGCGAGCCGATGTGAAGGAGGATACGTCGTGTCATGCGTTGTCAGCTTTCGGCTTCCAGCTCGCGTCGCAACGCGCGGGCAAGCTGCTCTACCATGGCGTCGGGAGAAAGGCCAAGCTGGCCGAGGTCGATCCGCCGCTCGGCCGGGGTGACCGGCGGCATCGTCCAGGCCCGCTCCAGCGCCTCGGCCACCGCCGGGCCGGTGGCCTCGGTGGACAGGATCGCCGGGCTGAGCGTGCTCAGGTCCTTCGGCCCGAAGTGGTTGGTGACCACCCGCATGCCCGATGCCGCCATCTCGATCGGCGGGTGGCTGGGGTGGGGCGAATACATCAGCGAGAGCCCGAGGTCGCAGTCGAGCAGGAAGCCCGGGTAATCCTCCCAGGCGAGCTTGCCGAGGCTGCGCACCACGTTCTTCTCGTAGACCGCCACGGGACCGTGGCGCAGCCCGACCGAGACGATCTCGATGTCGTCGGGGGTGAGGTCGAGCGACTTGGTGAACCGCGCCACCGCCTCGATGGCGGTGGCATACATGTTGCGCGGCACCTCGGGGCGCCCGTAGAGCGCCAGCCGCCGTGGCTTGCCGCCCCGGTCGGGCCGGGTGCCGGCGGCGTAGCGCGAGATGTCGATGGCGGGATGGAAGGCCAGCGCGTCGGGGGCATGGGCGAACCCGAAGCCCTGGGCCGCCACGTAGTCGCGGATCAGCGTGGTGTTGAACACCGGCCGGAAGTCCAGCTCGTAGCTCGCCCAGGCGTCGGCGAACTCGGGGCCCCAGGCGTAGAAGTTGGGCTCGAAATCCTGGATCAGGTAGCTGAAACGGGTGTGGGTGTAGCCATGGCGGCGGATCAGCTTGTCGGCGACATGGGCGCTCCACCAGGCGGTGGCGATGAAGAGATCGTCCCTGTGCGACGGCACCGTGCCGCCGGTCACCCCGCAGTAGAGCTCGATGCGGTCCGCGGCCCCCGCCGCGACCGCCTGCTCCGACAGCCGCCGTTTCACGAAGGCGCGCGAGGTCGAGAAGGCCGAGACCGGCAGGTCGGTGGCGATGAAGCGCACGTTCAGCCCGCGTTCCGCCAGCCCCAGGCCGATGTCCAGCGCGGTGACGATGCCGGCGAAGATCTCGGTCGGGTTCAGCGTCGGGATCAGCACGTTGACCGCCGGGCCGTCGGCGGTGAACTCCGGCGTCCACGACGGCTCCTTGCGCTGGTCGGTATAGAGTTGGAACGGCGCCGGTTCCTGCTCGCGCGGGTCGGGGGCGCCGGGGTCGCGGTCCTCGGGCAGGTTCGGGGCCGCCGGCGGCATGCCCGGCGACAGGCTGTAGAGCCGCGTGTCGAAGCGGTCGAGCGCCTCGTTCCGGCCCGGTCCCAGCGCCTCGCGCAGGATCCAGACGTTGCGGCCGAGCGCCACCACCGAGAAGCCGAGCGCGATGCGGGCCAGCTGCCCGTGCAGGCGCGCCGCCAGCCCCAGCGCATCGAGGAAGATGCGCCCGCCGCCGCGGTAGCGGCGCAGGAAGGGGCGCAACGGTGACAGCGTGGCCTGGCCTTCCTTCAGGCGACCGTCGGCCACCGCCTCGATCATCCGGTGATAGAGCGCATGGGCGAGGTAGCGCGCCAGCGCGTAGCTTGCCGCCTCGCGGCGCATCCAGACCTCGTCGAGCTTGCGCCAGCGCGGCAGCCGCCAGCGGCCGCCCCGGTCGACCGCGCCCACGACGTTGCCGCCGTGCTGGCGGTAGTCGACCAGCGGCCGGTCCACCAGCGTCACCCCGCCGAGGGCGGCGGCGATCAGCCCGAACCACAGGTCGTGGTAGAAATGCACGCCGCTCTGGGCCGGGAAGGGCAGGGCGATGCGGCCCACGCGGGCCCGCATCAGCAGGGTCATGCCGGTGATGTTGTTGCGGTAGAGCAGCCCGCGCAGGCCGGGATCCTTGCGGCGCCGCTCGAAGCGGAACATCGACTCGTGGATCACCGCGCCGGTGCCGTCGACCAGCCGCGCGTCGGAATGGACCATGTCGGCGCCGGTCTTCTCCAGCGCCTCGATCCCGGCGGCGAGCCGGTCCGGATGCCACAGGTCGTCCTGGTCGCAGGCGGCGATCAGCGTGTCGTCGTCCGCGTCCTCGAGCGCCGCCGCGAGCCCGGCCTCGAAGGCGCGCACCGCGTCGAGATCGCTGTCGGGCTCGACCAGCGCGCACGCCAGCCCGGCGGCCCCGGCGAGCCGTTCGGCAAGCGGACCCGAGCTGCGGTCGGCGATGACGAGGTAGACGCGTTCGGGAGGGTGGGTCTGGGCGGCCAGCGAGCGGATCTGGGTTTCGAAATGATCGGGGTCGGGCCGGTAAACGGCAAGCACGACGCGCACGGAAAACGGCATCAGGCGGTCACTTCTTCCACGAAGAACAAGGGGCCCCTTCGCAGAAGCCGCGTCAATCCGTGCGTTCCTAGAACACATCCCCGCCGTCGCGCAAGCGGCTTGTCCGCGGGGCTTCGGAGGCCGCGGAAAACTGCAGGTTTCCGGTCACGCTGGGCGCGCTTCGTGCGACCGGGCCATTGAGTTGCCATGCGTGTTCAGGAAGAAACAGCCCATAACAATGTAGGACGTGGCCTGCCGCCCTGTGCGCGGGACCCGAGGCAGCCGGAGCAGATACAGACATGTCGACCCACGCAGGAACGATCGATTCAACCGAGGCGGGAACCGCCCTCGCGGCACCCACGCTGACCGGCTCCCTGGCCGAGATGCGCGACTATCTCGTCAGCGGCTACTGGGCCGCCACCGGCGGCTACGCCAGCTCCTTCGACACCTCCGGAAGCAACCAGATCACCTACGACGTCTCCGGTCTCACCCCCGACGGGCAGCAGCTCGCGCTCTGGGCGCTCGGCGCCTGGGAGATGGTGGCCGACCTCGACTTCGTCCAGGTCTCCTCCGGGGCCGACATCACCTTCCGCGACGACCTGGGCGGGGCGTTTTCGACCTACATCACCTCGGGCGGCAACACCCAGTCGGCGGAGGTCAACATCTCGACCGGCTGGATCGCCAACGAGGGCACGCGGATCGGCGATTACGGCCTGCAGACCTATATCCACGAGATCGGCCACGCGCTGGGGCTCGGCCACATGGGGCCCTACGACGGCGGCGGCACCAGCTACGACGACGCGATCTTCACCAACGACAGCTGGCAGCTCTCGGTGATGTCCTACATCTGGCAGACCGCCAACCCCGCGGTCACCGCCAGCTACGCCGAGCTCGTCACCCCGATGACCGTCGACATCCTCGCCGCGCAGGCGCTCTACGGCGCCTCGACTGAGACCGCGGGCGACACGGTCTGGGGCGCGGGTAGCACGGTCGACGGGCTGCTCGGCACGCTCTTCGCCGCGCTTTACGACGGCGGGCCGGGCGCGGATGTCGCCTCCGGGGCGCTGGCCATGACGATCTACGATCACGGCGGCCACGACACGATCGACGTCAGCCCCTCGAACGCGGCGCAGCGGATCACCCTGGTGGGCGGGCAGGCCTCGAACCTCGAGGGCTACACCGGCAACCTCCTCATCATGCCCGGCACGGTGATCGAGGACCTCTTCACCGGCGCGGGCAACGACGCGCTCACCGGCAATGATGCCGACAACCTGCTCGACGCGGGCGCCGGCAACGACACGCTCACGGGCGGGGCGGGCAACGACACGCTGATCGGCGGCGCCGGCAACGACCGCGCGGTCTGGGACGTGCAGCAGTCGGCCGCGACGATCACCGTCAGCGGCAGCGGCTTCCTCGTCGGGATCGGCGCCGAGACCGACTACGTCGAGGGCGTCGAGACCTTCGCCTTCCTCGACGGCAGCCTCGAGGCGGCCGATCTCGTGGGCACGCCGAGCACCGTCACCGGTACCGACGGCAACGACATCCTGACCGGCGAGAGCGGCCCCGACGCGCTCTACGGCTACCTCGGCAACGACTTCCTCGACGGGCTCGAGGGGAGCGACACGATCTACGGCGGCCAGGGCAACGACTCGCTGCTCGGCCGGGCCGGCAACGACGTGGTCTACGGCGGCAACAACCACGACAACATCGCGCTGCACGAGGGCGACGACTACGCCGAGGGCGGTCTCGGCAACGACTCCATCGGCGGCAGCGACGGCAACGACAGCCTCTACGGCAACAGCGGCAACGACGTGATCGGCGGCGGCAACGACGACGACTACATCGACGCCGGCGCCGACCAGGACGCCGCCTCGGGCGGCTGGGGCAACGATACCGTGCTCGGCAACGACGGCGACGACACGCTGGCGGGCAGCTACGGCAACGACACGGTCGACGGCGGCACCGGCAACGACTTCCTCGGCGGCGGCGAGGGCCAGGACCTGCTGCAGGGCGGCGCCGGCCACGACGCGCTTGGCGCCGGCAACGGCAACGACACGCTGCAGGGCGAGTCCGGCAACGACTTCCTCGGCGGCGGTGCCGGCGACGACCTGATGATCGGCGGCGGCGACAACGACACGCTGAACGGCGGCGCGGGCAACGACACGCTCACCGGCTCCGAGGGCGCGGATCTCTTCGTCTTCAACACGCTGGTCAGCGGCGAGCGCGACGTCATCACCGACTTCGGGAACGGCAGCGACCTGATCCGGCTGGGCGGCGTGAGCTTCGACATGCTCGACATCGCCGACGTCTCCGGCGGCGCGCGAGTCTCGGTGCTGGGCCACGAGATCCTGCTCGAGGGGGTCGCTGCGGCCGAGCTCGACGCCTCGGACTTCCTCTTCAGCTGACCTGTCGTGGCCGGCGCCCCGGGGGTCCGAGCGGATCCGGGGACGTCGGCCCGGTGCCTCTCTCCGGCCGCTTGCAACCGGGCTGGGTGCAGGAGCCTTCTCTCCAGTGGCGGGCGGAGCCGTGCAATTAAGTCGCAATTGCGCCGGAAGTGTATGAAAATGTTGCAAAAGAGAGAGCGTTAGGCGAATTTCCGCTGACCACATGCGGGACCGGAAGGCCGACATATGCCTCTCAAGCCACTCAACTGGCAAGGAAAAGACTACAGCTTCTCAATACGGAGGCGCATGCGGTCCTTCTTCCGCTATGCCACCGCCTGTCACGTCCACCGCCGCAACATGACGATCCCTCTGCCCGACTCCGCGGGCCTGCACATCCTGCACTGTCACGCGCTGGCCATGGACGCGGTCGAATATTTCGACACGAAGGCGCATTGGCAGACGTTCCACCAGCGCCTCTGCGACCAGTATGCCGACTTCTACGTGATGGCGCGGATCAACACGGACAACGTGTTCTCGGCCTATGGCGACCGTGGCCTGGGCACCTACTCGGTCCAGGAACTGGCCAACAGCTCGGAGGGCTACATCGGCCCCAGATGGTGGCCGCTCGGCGCGTGAGTGGTCCTGCCGTGGTGATTATCCCGCTGACACATCAGCTACCAGATCTTGTGGTGGCCTGACGGCCGCCTGATCCGGTGCAGAAGGTCTCTGGATCTTGTCCGCCGCGGTGAGAGGTGTCTCTGCCTTCAGTCTGTCGAGGGCATTCCGGTAGTTGGGATTGGACACGATCGCCGCACGGTCCGAAGCCACCCAGCCCCGGGTCTTGAGGCGCTCCAGGTGACGGTGAACCGTCAGCCGGAGGCTTTCCTGCTTGGTGAGGCGCGCAGCCCGATCGAAGGCGGAACGTCCGCTTTCCAGATTGCGCGCCGCGTTCACGTCGGCATGGATCTTGTGCCCGCAGGCGCCGCAGACGAAGTCCGCCTGCGCCTTACGGTTGTTCTTCGCGACATAGCCGCAGTGCTCATTCGAGCATGTCTGGCTCGAGTAGGCCGGGTTCACCTCTTCCCAAGTAATCCCGTAGCGCTCGGCGAGGTCGTTGAGCTTTGCTTCGATCGCGCCATGCCCCATCCGCGCGAGGATGCGGTTGAGGCGGCGCGAGAGGCAAGGGGCGGTGAAGTCGAGGCGCTCGATGACCACGTGCGCAGGACGCTTCATCAAGATGAGTCGGTTCAGCACCCGGCCGATCTCGGTCTTGAGGAAGCCGCGGAAGGCGGCGACTCGGGCGCGATAGCGCTTCGACAGGTTGGGGCGGATGCCCTGCTTTTGGAGCGCGCGTGCCAGGCCGGAGATGCGCCGGTCATGCCGTTCGAGCTGCTCGCGCCAAGCGCGTCCGAGAAGGTCTCCATCAGGCGTGGCGAACATCGTGGCGAGACCGAGATCGAGCGTCAGTTCCTCTCTCAGCGGCTGGTAGGCCGCCTGGCTTTTCGCGAAGACTTCTTCCATGTCGGTGATGACACCGATGACAATCTCACCGGGGCGGCCGCGGTCGGCACCACGCTCAATGATCTGGACGGTCTTCGCGACCGTCCCGCCGCGTTCCTCGAAGAATGCGTAGGACTTCAGCGGCACCTTGATGGTGACTTGGGATTTCTTTGGCCGACCGTTCTTGCCAATCTCGAAGGCCATCCCGCGGATACCAACCCAGAGCGGCGCGTGGGTCGCCTTATCGGCGGGACCGAGCGTCGCCTGCCGCTGGTCGATCCATGGGTTCAGGCGGCGGAACCGCGGCCGCCGGTGGCGCGCCAGCACGCCGTGCATGATCCGCCGCGCGAGGTGCCGGACGTCGTCCGGGATCTCCTCGCCGGTCTTCTTCATTACCACCGGCTCGCGTCGGAACCATGCGTGAAGCTTGTTCACGACCAGGAGATGATGACGGGTGCCGTCGTCGATCGACGATGCCATGACCGCATCGCGAAAGTCGTTCGCTCGGTTCTCGATGAAGCTCTCCAGCTGGCCGACCACTTGGTAGCGCAGCATCTGCATCCGCTGCGACCCGATGATCGCCTTCGCCCGGAACAGGCGCGCGGAGTGCGCCTCTTCCTTGGCGGAAACCATCTTGTGGAAGCGACCAGTTTCGAAGAACCGCTGCCATTGGTCGGCAGCCACGTCCGGCGCGGCGCGACGGAAGGCGCGCAGCACTTCGCGCAATGCTCGGATCTTGCTTGGGTTAGCCTCCAGCAGCGGGAGATGGTCGCAGCGCTTCATGCAAGTAATATTGGCCAAAAGCATCGCAACCGAAACCATTTATGCGGCGTCTCCGTCAATGAGAGCACGAACCGGTAGCGGTCGGCCAGCCGCGAGCAGAACCGCTGCGATGCGCCGCAGGTGGCCGATATCCCTTCGATTGTGCCGCCAGGAGATTTCATCAAGATAGCGATCGAGATGCTTTGGCGAGATCCAGTGCCACACGCCGATGACGGCGCGCCGGATCTCGGCATGAACCGCCTCGGCTGTATTCGTGTGCGCATCGACGCCGGGACCTCCGGCATCGCGCCGGACGAACTCGGCGGCGGAGTGCTTGACCGCCATGTGTGCCCGACCGGACACCGCCTTGCGGTAAGCCGGTAGCGCGTCCGTCGAGACGACGGCATCGCCGGAGATCCGGTGATGCGAAGCACCGCGGATGACGGCGATTGAATGGCTGGTGATGCGCTGGAAGGCGACCGGGCCGCCGCGCTCTGCCATCGTGAGCACCAGCGGGCGACGTGGACCGCACCCGGACTTCACGCCGCTCGGACCGGCTCGACCAAAAGCGCCGCGAACATCGGCTCCTCCGCCGTCTCGGCCGCCAGCGCCAGTTGCCCGGCGCGAAGCTTGTTGCGCCAGTCGTAAACCTGCCAACGTGTCACACCATGCCGCCTGGCGATATCCGCAACCTTCGCTCCCGGCACCAGGCTCTCCGCGCCTATCCGTGCCCGTTCCGCCTCGCTCCGAAGCCGGCGGCCGGACCGCCCCTCCAAAACCTCGATGGTGCCCCCGTAGCCGTCCGTCGAGCCGTCCAAATAGCCGCCCATTTTGCCGTCCAATCCTGCCTCTTCACAGGAGAAGGACTCTCACAGTCAAACTCAGCATGGCAGGAGGGGAACGGGGTGGCGCTTACGAAGCACGCGCCCCGAGGCGAGAATTTCTGGCGCCACGGTCTGTCGTCCATTCCACCGCCGGGGGTGGCACCGCGACCCGCGCTCACCGGTATCTGAGGCTGCTGTCCGCGCGCGGTACAGCGGCAGCTGACTGGGAGCCCTTTCTGACGATCCAACGGCCACCCAGATTTCGCCCCTGCGCTGCCTAAAGTGGAAGCTGCGTCGTGTATTTCAGCTCATCAAGGAGCACGGAACTCTGGAGCTCCTGAACTCCTGGAAGCAGAACGAGTTGGTCCTGCAAGAGGGCATGGAAGTGATCCATGTCGCGGATCACAACGCGCACGTTGAAGTCGTAGTCGCCGAGCATCAGCTGAACCACCTGTACCTCAGGAATGCGCAATACGGCCTGCTGAAACTGTTCGAACGACTTGCGACCGTGAGACGAGAGCTTGATGCGCACGAGGATGATGGCATTGAAGCCAAGCTTCTTGCGGTCGAGGATAACCGTCTTTCCAAGAATGATGCCGTTTTCCGTCAGCCGGGAAATGCGCCGTGAGCAGGGCGACTGGGACAGACCGATCCGCTCGGCGATTTCCGTGACCGAAAGCGATCCGTCCGCCTGCATGACGCGCAGAATACGGCGGTCAGTCTCGTCAATCTCGTGCATGGGTCTATCCGAGTTTTGCTATACTGTGAATAAGCTATGCCCTATCCACCGAATTTACAGGCAATAAAGCAATGAGATCCCCGTAATATAGCATATCATGCCCGTCGAGAATGTACCGTTCGGCGCAGATGTCCGGCCGAGCGGTCGAGAGGAGATGCCCACCGCCAGGGTTTTCGTCGGAGGCAGGAACCGCTCGGAGGAGATCACGTGAACACCATGCCGTCCCGCGCGCTGAGGCCACAACTCCAGGGCACACTTCTGATGTGTGTCGGGGTGGCCTGCCTGAGCGCCAACGACGCGATAGCGAAGATCCTGACCTCCGGGTATTCGCCCCTCCAGATCCTTTTCCTGCGAAATGTGATCGCTCTGCCGTTCACCGTGGGCATCGCGCTTTTCATGGGCGGGCGCGCGGCCCTGCGCTCGCATCGGCCTGCCGCGCATTTGCTTCGCGGTGCGCTCTGGGTCGGTGCCACGATGATGTTCTTCACGAGCTTCATCTATCTCCCTCTGGCCGAGGCGACGGCGCTGATCTTCGTCGCCCCCTTCTTCATCACCCTGATCTCGGCCCTGTTCCTGGGGGAGGACGTTGGGTGGCGGCGCTGGCTTGCCGTGCTGGCGGGTTTCCTCGGGGTTCTCGTGATCATCCGCCCTGGCGGCGCGGCATTTCAGCTGATCTCGCTGCTGCCCGTGGCGACGGCACTTGTCTACGCGCTTCTGATGCTCAGTGCTCGCTGGGTCGACCGGCGCGAGAGCGTTTGGACGCTGCTCGTGTATCTGACTGGGACGGGGGCGCTGCTAAGTGCGCTGATTGTGCCTCTCGTCTGGGTCCCGCTCCGGGCCGGCGACCTCTGGCTTTTCGCTGGGGTCGCCTTGTTCGGCACTGCGGGGATGACCATGATGACCCAGGCCTTCCGCCTCGCCCCGGCGGTCATCGTGGCGCCGTTGGACTACACCGGCCTGCTCTGGGCCACGCTTTTCGGATGGCTCATCTGGCGCGAGAGCCCGGACGCGATCATGATTTTCGGCGCGGCGATCATTGTCGCGAGCGGTGTCATCACGATCCGTCGTGGGCAAAAACAAGCCGGTCCATAGCGTCCTGTGGTAAGACTTCGGAGTGCACGCGTGTGTAGAGCGTCAACCTTCTTGGCCGCCACCGACAACCTCCTTGGCCGGTTTTGACCGCTGCGTTCTTCGTTGATGCTACTGTGCGGTTTCCTCCTCGA
>MDTG01315670.1_pt1 | contig 11018 bp, 12 predicted proteins | sample 811421 | NCBI WGS metagenome assembly MDTG01 (sample SAMN05326645, study PRJNA326480) | marine metagenome | isolation source: seawater | place: Pacific Ocean: South East | collected 2011 | reverse complement strand
TAACGCAGGAATGATTACATTTGAAACATGAAATGATCTTGCAGAAAAGAATAAAAGCAACTCAGCAATTTCAGGAACTTGTTCATCGCATGGATTTAACAGTATGTCGCGTATTTTTTCTGCATTCTCTGTTCCTCCAGGCTCTCTTGTTACAATTGAATCAATACTGTTCTCATTCAAGTAATTTAATATGAATTCGATATTAGTAGTTTTGCCTACCCCTTCTGTGCCTTCAATTGATATCAACTTTGCTTTATTTAACATTTTTTATTCTTGATTAATTGGCTTTTATTTTAGATAGATATTCTCTTACTGCTAGATCATGCTCATCTATTGTTTGAGAGAATTTATGACGACCATCTTTATCACCTGTAGCAACAAAATAATAATTTTTTTCATTTGAAGGATTAAGAGCCGCAGCAATTGATTCTCTACTTGGAAGAGAAATTGGTGTAGGAGGCAATCCATATCTTGTGTAAGTATTGTATACGGTGTCAGTTCTTAAATCTTTTCTTGTTAGATTACCATTAAAATCTTTGCCCAGCCCATATATAACAGTTGGGTCTGTTTGTAGTCGCATATTACTCTTGAGTCTTTCTATGAAAACACTCGAAATTCTTGGTCTTTCATCATCCACAGCTGTCTCTTTTTCAATAATCGATGCCAAGATTAAGGCTTCATAGGGTGACTTTAGAGGTAAGCTAGGAGCTCTATTATCCCATTGATTATTTAATTCCTCAATCAACATTTTATGGGACATATCATACAACATTTCTGGGGTTGTTCCTTTAGCTATAAAGTAAGTCTCAGGTAGAAATAATCCCTCAGAAGTAATTTCTGAATGATCTAAATAAAATTTATTTGTGAACTTATCGTGATCTAGTGATGTATTACTTTTTTTAATAAATGATGAATTTGATATCGCGTCACTTAAATCCATTAACGTCCATCCTTCAATAATTGTAAATGGATGAAGATAAACTTTTCCTGAGATAAATTGATTAATAATATCTAGATGCGAATCATCTTTTGAGATTATATATTCACCTGCTTTAATCTGATTGCTTTTATTAAATAGTCTTATGTATATATACATCCAGTTTGTATTGGAAATTATGTTTTTTTTCTTCAAATTGATCAAAGTTTTTCCAAAACTATCGCCCTGATTAATATCAAAAAGAATTGATTCGCCTTCTATCTCGACTTTTTGTTGAAGGTTTTTATATGGCAAATATAAGCACAAAGAAATAATTACGATGACAAAAAATAATATTCTTTTATTAATTAGATGCTTCACAAAATCATCATATCATTTTATTAATTTGTAATTTATGAATAAATTGAATGATTATATAAAAAAACGCCTCATGAAGAGGCGCTTTTATTAATTATGAAATAACTTAGTATTACTGATTTTTTGTATTCACAAAGTCAATTGCCTGCTGAACTGTTGTTATTTTTTCCGCTTGTTCATCAGGAATCTCAGTATCAAACTCCTCTTCAAGAGCCATGACCAACTCAACTGTATCTAGAGAATCAGCTCCGAGATCATCTACGAAAGATGCTTCATTTGTTACCTCTTCTTCTTTCACGCCAAGTTGCTCTGCTACAATACTTTTGACCTGCTCTTCAATATTACTCATTTTTATCTCCTTAAGGATCAATATAGAAATCAAAAACACAAGAACTGACTTTTCTATTGATCAAAAATTTAAATCATTAATTACTATCTAATCAGATTATTAATGGTGCGTGATTATAAGGTAAAGTTACGAATCATTCTACTAATTCATTAACATACCGCCATTTATATTAATTGTCTCGCCAGTAATGTATGAGCCCCCTTCTGAAGCTAAGAATACGACAGAATTGCTAATTTCTCTCAATTTACCAAATCTTTGCAATGGTATGCCGCTCATTAAAGATGATTGTATATCATCCGAAAGGTCATATGTCATATCTGTTGCTATAAATCCTGGAGCGATACAATTTACCGTAATGTTGCGTGAAGCAACCTCCTTAGCAAGAGATTTAGTAAAACCGATCAGGCCTGCTTTGCTTGCTGCATAATTTGTTTGACCTGGATTCCCAGATATAGCTACAACAGAACTGATATTTATTATTTTACCGTATCTTTGTTTCATCATAATTTTAATAATTGATTTGCAGATTTTGAATGATCCTTTTAGGTTTGTATTCAAAACATGATCCCACTCATCATCTTTCATTCTTATTAACAAATTATCTTTGGTTATACCGGCATTATTGACAAGTATGTGGATACCATTATGCTTTTTGTTTACATCATCAACTAATTCAGCTATTTTTTTAGTATCGTTTACATCAACGACCCTGCCTTCACCTTTATCCTGAAGAGTCTCTTTTATTTTATCGGCGCCAGTCTGTGAGGTAGCTGTTCCCACAACATAAGCTCCTGACTCAGATAGAGCTATTGCAATGTCACTTCCAATACCCCTGGATGCACCTGTAACAATAGCTACCCTGTCATTAAGGATATCTTTAGAAAAAATACTCATAACGTTTCCTTCTCAAAAAATGATTGATTGATCAATTTCATAGAATCGGGAGAGTCGTATTTTATAGATTGTATAGAACGATCAATTCTTTTATTTAGTCCAGTCAAGACCCCGCCCGGACCGAATTCTATGTAATTATTAATATTCTGTTTAATAAGAAACTGGATTATTTGTGTCCATTTGACTGGTTTTCTAACTTGATTAGATAGTCCGTCTAATATGTGTAATGAATTCTTGTAAACTGATGCCTCTATATTATTCAATACCGGTATTTTGGGTTCATTAATCTTAATTGAATTTAGTTTTTCTCTTAGTTCACTCGCCACGCTGTCCATCAAACTGCAATGAGAAGGGACGCTTATATTAAGAAGTAATGCCCTTTTGGCGCCAAAATCTTTTGCGTTCTCTAGGATTTTTTCTATTCCTTTTTTTTCTCCGGCTATAACAACCTGACCTGGTGCATTAAAATTAACTGCATCAACAATATTATTGTCTTTATATCGATCACATAATTCAATTACCTTTTTATCTTCAAGACCAATAATTGCTGCCATTGCACCCTCATCATCAGGAACAGCATTTTGCATTAACTCTGCTCTGATTTTCACTATAGATAAAGCGTCTTTAAAATCAATCGCACCACTGCATACAAGGGCTGTATATTCGCCCAGACTGTGTCCTGCCATATAAGAAGCTTTTATATTAAAATTATCAATATAATGGTTCCAAGAAGCGATGCCTGCAACAAGCATTGCTGGTTGTGTATATATGGTACTGCTTAATTTATCGTTGTCGTCTGAGGATGTTAACTTCCAGAGATCATATCCTAGGAATGCTGATGCTTGTTCATATATATTTTGTATGGTTGTTGACGATTGGTATAGCTTTTGCATCATACCTACCGATTGTGACCCTTGTCCTGGAAAAATTGCAGCGAACACCATATAACCTCTGAAATAATTTATATATATGATTTAGACAAAATTTTAACATAAAATTAATACATCTATACTTTCTTTGAGAGCCTATCTTGGATATTATTTTTGTTGGTAAATAAATATTGGGAACTAGATGGAACAATCTAAAAAAAATAAAGGCTTCACACTGATTGAAATTATGGTGGTTGTGATCATTCTTGGCACATTAATAGCCATCGTTGCTCCTAATTTTATCGGTCGCGTAGGAGACGCTAAAATCACCGCTGCTAAGCAAACGATTAGGAGCGTTGAAAGTGCTTTGAGAATGTATCGTCTAGATAATTTTAATTATCCAACAACAGAGCAAGGCATTAATGCACTCGCCAGTAAACCCATAGGTCAATCAGCAAGAAACTGGAAAGGTCCATATCTTGACAGGATTCCAGATGACCCATGGGGAAACAGATATCAATATATGTATCCAGGAATTAATGGTGAGTTTGATATTTTTACATATGGGAGGGATGGTGCTCCTGGTGGAGATGGAGAGGATGCTGATATTGGTAACTGGATGAATTGATTGCTTCTTATGCACAAGAAGTTACAAGTAAAAGCACTTAGCGACATAAACCCACTCGAACGTGGATTTACTCTCATAGAGATACTGGTGACTATAACTATCATTGCTGTTATCACATCGATGTCCTTGTTACTATTTAATCCCCCTTCAGACCAGACATTGAAGAATGAATCAAGCAAACTTCAATCATTAATTCAGATGGCAAGTGATGAAGCAATAATACAAGGCAAGGAAATTGGGATAGAGTTCATACACAGAGGTTATCGATTTTTGGATCTTGATCCTTTTACAGAGATATGGAATACAAGAGAAGATGATCACATTTTCAGAGAGAGATATTTCTCAGAGGGTATTAATGTTGATATTAAGCTTGAAAATAATGAAATTGAGATCAGGGGTAAGAAAGAAAATAAATTACAAAGACTTTTTCCTCATATTATTCTCTTTTCTAGTGGAGAAATCAGTCCATTTTTGATCACATTAGCAGGTGAAAACGGTGAGTTAATGATTGAAGCAAAAATAAATGGCACCATCACTACCAAAGAATTATAAAAAAGAGTTATACACATTTTAAATTTAGATAAAAAGAAGCATTCAGGATTTACACTAATAGAGGTTCTCATTGCGTTGACTGTTGTAGCCGTCTCTCTTGGCGCGCTAATAGCTGTTTCAACACAAGACATAGTAAGGGCAGAGTTAATTCAAAAAAGAATGTTTTCAAATTGGATTGCTCAAAATCAATTAGCCGAAGAACGTTTGTTTAATAATAAAGTCTCAGTTGGCTCAAAAAAAGGTGCACTGAGATTTGCAAGTTATGATTGGGAATGGGAAACAATTACCTCAAAAACAACTGTTGATAAATTCTATAGGTTGGATGTTTCTGTTTCTCTTCTTGGTGATAATGTTCCCTCTCGATCAATTGTTGGTTTTATCTTTGATGGTAACGAAATAGAAAATGATTAATAAAGTAAAAGGTTTTACTCTCATTGAAATCCTTGTTGCTATTTCTATTTTTTCTATTCTTTCTGCCCTGGCGTATGGCACTTTAAATCAAGCTATCATCTCCTCTGAAAGGCTAGAAAAAAAAATTACTAGAATGCAATCACTGCAGAGAGGTTTCAGTCAAATTAACCAGGATTACATCCAGTTAGCAAAAAGATCAATAAGGAGTGAAATAGGTAATACACAAATTGGTGCAATGACATCAAATCTTGCTAATAGATATTTAATTGAATTTTCAAGGCATGGCTGGCCTAATCAATTAGGTATGAATAGAGGATCGATTCAGAGAGTGGCTTATGATCTTATTGATTCAAAGTTAATTAGATATAACTGGAATGTATTAGATAAAACATACAGTAATGAGTTAATTCAGAATGACTTATTTGACGGAATTGATAAATTACAAATGTTGTTCTTAAAAAATAATAATGAATGGACTGACCAGTGGCCTCCAATTGATATGACAAAGGAAGAAGGATTACTCGCCCTTCCGAAAGCAATTAGAATTTCTATAACTTTTAACGATATTGGTGAAGTAGATCGTATCATTGAGATTAATACATAATGTTAAAAAACAATAAAAATAGCGGAGTAGCAATGATAACAGCAATGATGATTGTTGCTATTGTGAGCCTCATAACCATTAATCTTCTTTGGGAAAATACTCTAAATACAAGAAAAACTATATCGATTATAAATAGAGATCAAGCTATTCAAGTTGCTATAGGTGTAGAAAGCTGGGTTAAAGAGCTATTAATTCAAGATGCTAAATTTTCAGAATCTGACCATTTAGGTGAATTCTGGGGGAGACCATTGCCAAATCTACCAATTGATGGCGGATTGATTAAAGGGGAGATATATGATCTGCAGAGCAATTTTAATATCAATAATTTAATTAAACAAAATGGTGAGATAGATCAAAATCAACTTAAATTTTTTGAACGTATACTATCAAATCTTAATCTTAAACCTATAATTGCAAACGCGATAATTGACTGGATTGATTCTGATCAATACACAACCTATCCCGATGGTGCAGAAGATGATATTTACATGAAGTTGAATCCGGCCTATAGAACAGCTAATCAAAAAATGATATCAGTAAGTGAACTTCTAGCTATAAGTTCAATTAATTTGGAAATATATGAAACAATAAAACCTTATGTGACCTCAATACCTGGATACTCAAAAATTAATGTAAATACTGCATCGCCGCTGATACTTAGGTCTCTTGATAAAGGTATTTCTGAAAATCAAGTCAAAAGACTAATAGAAGAAAGGCGTGGGACTGGATATGATGATATTTCAGTTACATTTAAACCAATACTTAATTCTGATAATTTGCTCAACGTAACAAACAAATCAGATTACTTTCAACTGAAATTGCAGGTAAATATAGATAATTTTTCGATTTTAATGTACAGCACGATTAAGAGAGAATCACAAAATTCTGCTTCAACGGTTTATAGAAGTTTTGGGACAATTTAGATTATGGCAAAAAATTTTACAATAATAAGATTCCATCATAGCAATAAAAATCGATGTGAATATGTCGTAACAAATGAAAGAGGTGAGATAAAAAATTCGATCAAGTATGGAACTTTGAATGACATTCCAGATCAAGAGAAAAATAATACTGTAGTTATTATGCTTCCTGGTGAAGAGATATTGAGTAAGTCCTTAAATTTACCAATCAAATCTAATGTGAAATTGAAACAAGCTATCCCCTTCGCACTGGAAGATGATATTGCAAATGATATAAATGATTGTCATTTTGCATTCAAGAAATCTGAGATTGATGAATCAATAATCATAAATGTTATCAATAAAACACTTTTCAAAAATTATTTAAATCAACTTAAAGAGGTTAATATCAATCCATCTTTTGTTGTATCAGAAAATTCATGTGTCTCTATAATTGAAAATACTATTAATTTAATCGTAGAAGATACAAAAGTACACGGCAGAAGTGGGCTCAAAGATTCATATACATTGGACAGAATGGAGCTAACCAATATTATAAAAGTATTGGAAAGCAACAATAATATTAATCATTTACAAATTTCACTCTCTGAAAATAAGGGTTCACTGGCCAAACAAATCAAAAGTTTAACCGACGCTTATAAAAGCGTAAATACCAAAATACTTTTGAAAGGAGCTTTTCAGGAGTTTATAAAAAATTACTTCTTACAAGATCACATAAACCTTCTTCAAGGAGATTTCAAACCTAAAATCAGATTTGAAGAAGTTTTAAAGCCTTGGAAGAAATCTGCTGCACTTTTTGCTCTTCTTCTGTTATCACTGATAATTAATAATGTTCTTAATATAAATAAGCTTGTTAATTATGAGGCAAATTTGTCTACTTATTTTCTGAATGAATACAAGTATTTCTATAATAATGCACGTAATGTTGATGACCCCATAAGAATAGTAAATTCCATCAAGAATGGTGCTCAATTAAACATGAACAATTCAATTTTTTTGAACGGATTAAATTTAATCAGTGAGTCAGTTGCAAAACAGAATAATATTCAACTATCTTCAATTAGTTTTGATGATAATCAGTTTAATTTGATAATACTTACATCAAACCTGACATCACTGGATTCATTGATTAGAGGTATAAACAGTAATAATTCTCTCAATGCAATAATCCAAAATACCAATCAGTCTGATAGTAACATTGAAAGTAGGATTGAAGTACAGGTCAATTTATGATCACGAATAAATTTAAGCAACTTCAAAAACGCGAAAAAATACTCATATTAATTCTCTTTACAATCTTAATAACGGTGTTCACACCTATTTATATAATTAATCCCTTTATAGATAAGCAGCAAAATTTGAAAAAAAGAATCGCTGAACTAGAATGGTCAATTGTTGAAATAAAGCACTTAAAAAAAATTAGATCCAATGCATTTGAAAACTCATTCATTAAAAATAACAGCGAATCAATGGTTGTTATTGTAGATCGCATATTGAGAGAAAATAACGTTCTATCTACATTACAAAGAAGCCAGCCTAATGGTGAAAATCAGATTAGACTGGATCTAGAAAACGTAAAGTTTAATACTCTAATTAAAAGTTTAGTGCAATTTAGTAATCAATATAATATCGACATAGGTGACGCCAATATATCAGAATCCCAGATAAATAGTCCTGGATTTGTAAATGCAACTATCACCTTGATAGAAATATGAAATTAAGAATACAAAAAAAACAGCTATTGATATCACTTGTGATACTACTTTTAATGATGATATTGCAGTTTCCAGCAATAACAGTAATTAATTCGATAAATAAAAATAATCTTAAAGTAAACGGTGTAAATGGAACAGTTTGGAAAGGCAGTGCAAGTGAAATCAGTAGCAATGAAATTTATCTTAGACAGACTAGATGGAAAATCGTTCCGAGTGAACTATTAAAAGGCAATCTATCTTTTGATGTATCAACATATCCATTTAATGGTCACTTAAAATTCAACCTCATTTTAGACCCTATAAACAACTTAAGAGCAACGGATATTGATGGTAATTTTCCAAATGACATATTAGAGATAATAGCACCATATCTTGGTGTTTCTTCAGAAATCGTCATGAACATAAAGTCTTTATCTCTTAATAGTAAAAATATCAATCAACTTGAGGGACAAATACTATTAAAGAATTTAGTAATGAAGGGAATTTCCAATAGAATTTTGGGGAGTTATAAGGTTGACTTATTCGAACGTAATGGCGAAATATATGGAAGTATTGATGAAATCTCCGGTGAAATTGATATTGCAGCAACATTGTCATTAACTTTATCTGGAAAATATATTATCGATGGTATTGTCTCAGCAAAACAGAATACGAACAATCAGGTAAAAACTATTTTAAGTTTTTTGGGTGCTGAAAATGAAAATGGTCAGCGGTCATTCAGGTTTGAGGGGGAAATCTAAGGTGACTATTTCAATTCAATCAACTGCTTTAGATTGGGATAATAGAGGGCTAGTTTAGGCGCCCGGCCGGAATAGGCCATATACATATACTCATATTTTTCAAGTTGTGGCTTGTATCTAATAATCTCATTTTCAATAAATCTTTCGGTATCACTACCATCATGTGAACCAGTTTTATAATCAATTACCCAATGATTGCCATCTTCATCAATATTCACCCTGTCAATGATTATTGATTCAATTCTGCCCTTATAAATCCCTGTCAAAGGTATTTCTGAGTATCCATTTCCAAGAAAAATCCAATGATTTTTTTTGTCTTGGATTACATTTGAGAGTGTGGAATCAATTCTTTTTATAACATTAGGAATTTGTTCTTTTTTAATAAAATAGTTCTTTATCAGTTTGTTGTTAATTGACTTATAGTTATTAATTTTTGCTATTGGAGTTATTCTCTTTTCCAGGGAAAACCTATGAAGCCACCGATGAATAATTGAGCCAGAATGTTTAGCGTTCTCTGTTGCCCATGAAAATTCAATATCATTTTCACTTAAGGGAACATCCTGTTTGAAAAAAACATTTTCATCACACCAAAGATATTTTTCATTAACACAATAATCAGATTTAATTCTTTTTAGGACAGGTTTTACATATTGTTTTTCTTTCTTTTTATTTTGTATGGATTTATTTAAATTTTTATTACGTTGAAAATTTTCATTGAAAGCTGGCCAAAGCTTATAGAGAAATGACTCTTTTGGTGGCACTCTAATTGCTCTGCTACCATTCTCTTCAATTAATTTTACATTCCCAATAATATCTAATGATTTACACGCACGTGTAAATCCTACATAAATGAGTCTTAAGATTTCATTTTCGTTAGCATCTCTGATGTGATCATTTATATAGTTGTATAGGAGGTCTTCACTATCTGTCCCAATTGGACTTATGATGAGGTCATTTTTATCTGTTTTATAATCAATCCAGTTGATGAGTGTCTTATCATTGTGATGGGGTTTTCTTGCTAAAAAAGGAATAATTACGTGATCGAATTCGAGTCCTTTTGCTTTATGGATAGTCATTACCTTCACTCTTGTATCATTATCACTCATATTTGAAACACGGTAATATTCGAGAATATCCTCGATTCTTGACATATCCTTCAAGTTAGTATCACTTTCAATTTCTTCAATAATGTCAAGATAATACCTAATATTTTTTAATTGATTCGAAGATTTAATGAGTGCCAATCCGTCCATTCGAAACCATATTTCTTCTACTCGGTCTCTTAAAGATCTACTGTTGGCTGCTTGAAAACTCTCTCTAAGAATTTCTCGAAATTTAATTATGATCTTTCTTCTTGTTGCTGATAAATTCCCAAGATTATTACTGTCATTTATGATTTTCCATATATTATCATTCGTATTTTTTATTAACGCTAAAATATCATTCCAAGTTAACCCAATCATAGGTGACCTTAGAAGCCCAATCCAAGCAGCTCTGTCATATTTATTACTTAAAGCCCTTGTGATTGCTATTGGCTCAATAATTTCTGGAAGATCTATGAGGCGATCAATCTCAATTGCTGAAACTTTTATATCTGCTGATTTTAATTCTCTTAATATCGGGAATAGATGAGTTCTTGACCTGACAAGAATTACAATTTCATTGTCTGTGCATTTTAGTTTTTTTTGTATTAAATCTTTAATAAATACAGACTCATTTTTTTCATCTTGGTTAAATAATGTATGAAGTTCAAATTGACCTTTATTATCATTCTTTTTGGTTGCAGTGGAATTAGAGTAATTAACAGCACCTGACAAGAGAAATGTTTTTTTTGGAAATACCTTAGTAAACACTTCATTAAATTTTTCAACAAGTAATTTTTCAGATCTGTAATTTTTTGATAATTCGAGTTTTTTTGGTCTAAGATTTCCAATACCGTCTTTGACCACCGATAAAAATAGTGAAACACGAGCATTTCGGAATCGATAGATAGATTGCATTGGATCTCCCACAAGAAACAAAGTTCTTCCATCGCTTTCTTC
>MDTG01291706.1_pt1 | contig 11018 bp, 10 predicted proteins | sample 811421 | NCBI WGS metagenome assembly MDTG01 (sample SAMN05326645, study PRJNA326480) | marine metagenome | isolation source: seawater | place: Pacific Ocean: South East | collected 2011 | reverse complement strand
TCGATTGATCCGCACGGTCATGATGTGATTGGCTTTTTCTACGATGCAATATTCGCCCATGGTCCCTCTCCATTCCTTGTGTCAAAAATGCTGTGTGCTGCAACCTTAACCGAACAGGCCCAAATGTGAACAGTGGTTCAAGCGGCCAAGGGTCGCTTCCTTATGAAAAGTAAGCTCGGTGAGGCTGCAATTGCGAAAATGATAGTCGCCCCAGCGGCTTGGGTCGTCATGCAATAGTGTTGCAATGGCGATTGCCATAGCTGCGCCATGGCTGACCACAAGCACAGTGCCCTGTTGATGAGTCTGAGTGATCTGGGCAATGCTATCGCCCATGCGCTGTGCCACATCAGCTAGGCTCTCGCCGTTCGGCGGTCGCCAGTGGATATCCCCGGTACAGCGGTCAATAAGCTGATGCTCGCTTTGTAAATGGCTGTATTTTTCTCCTTCCCAGTCGCCCACAGACATCTCAGCCAGGCCATCAATGACAGTCGGTGTGTTGGATAGGCTCGCTGTTGCCAAGCTGCCCGTATGTATGCAGCGCTGCAGAGGGCTGGTGTAAGCGGCGGTGATGTTGTAGTTCTGCGCCAATGCTTTAGCCGTCAGTGATGCCTGAATTCGTCCTTTTAGAGTCAATGGGCTATCTGTGGAGCCGTGCCAGCGCCCCTGTCTGTTGGCCTTTATTTGCCCGTGGCGCAGCAGTAAAAGGGTAATGCTCATGGTGTTGCCTCATCTGTGTGTCCGAAGCGTTCAGCTACTAAGCAGCCGACCAAGTCACCTTCGACATTTACTGCTGTACGAAAGGTATCTAAGGGGCGCTCAATGAGCAGGAGTAAGCCTATGGCTTCTAGGGGAATGCCGGCTGCGATCAAGACCAACTGCATGCCAGCCATTGAGCCTGATGGCATCCCCGGTGCGCCGACCGAAGACAGCATGGCCACAATGAAGACCGCGATAATACCTACCGTGCCCAGCTCAACGCCAAACATATAGGCGAGAAATACCGCAGCGATGCCCTCGAATAGGGCGGTACCGTCCATGTTGGCGGTGGCACCCAGTGGTAGGACAAACGCGCTGCGCGTTCGCTGTACCTGCAGTTTTTCTTCAGCGGTGGTCATCGATAGCGGCAAGGTCGCGGCGCTTGAGGATGTAGCCAGAGCGGTAATCAGGGGTTGAATGATAAGCTGCAAAAAGCGCCATGGCTGGATACCCGATACCCACCAAGCCAACAGCGGCAGAACGATTAGCCCGTGAACCAAGGTGGCGCCCAAAACCACGCCCGCGAATTGCACAAGTGCTGCAACGGTATCCAGGTTGATCTGGGCTGACAGTTGGTAGGTCACAGCAAATAGTCCCAGCGGTAAGGCGGTTAGGACCCAACTGGCGAGGCGGTAGATGCCCTGAGTAATGTCGGAAATCAGCCGTGGCAGTGGCGAATCGTCTTGAATAGTAAGGGCGGTTGCGGTGCCGAACAAAAGTGCGACCACGAGAATGCCGAGGATGTTCATTTCACCTAGGGCGGTAAACGGGTTGGCGAGCATTCTTTGCAGCAGGGAGTTGGCCAGGGAAAACAGCGAGCCGTCGCCCGGATTGATCAAGCGTGGAGAGGTTGCACCAACGCTGGCGTAAGCGCCTGGATCTTCAACCAGTGGAGCGAAGGCGGTCCACGGGTGAATGAAAAATACGACAATCAGGCCAATAGTCACGGCAATCGCGGTAGTAAAGAGATAATAGCCCAAGGTCACTGCCCCAAGTCGTCCCATGCTGCGGGTATTACGCAGTTCCATTACACCGCTGATCAGCGAAAAGAAGATCAGCGGAGCAATCAGCATTTTCAGAGCGGCGAAAAAAGCAGTTCGGAGCAATTCGGTGAGTTGCGCTAACCACTCCATTGGCGGCAAGAATTGAGCGCACAGCCAACCCAGGACCGCAGCGCCGACAACCAGCAACCCAAATTTTGGTGAATTCATACGATTCATTCGCTTAAGATGTGCAAGCCGTTGAGTTTAATCGGCTGCTGGCCCAGGTGGCCAGTCGGGGAGGCAATTTTGTGAAGTTGCTGGATCATAGAATCAATGACAGGAACCTTATGAGAGGTCCGCAGCCACTGGGATATGCCCGAATTTCGCTACTGCTCACGTTGCTGCTGGGTGGGTGTGGCGAGCCGCAACAGTCTGCTTATGAGTTCTTACAAGGTGCAACCATGGGCACCTACTACCGGGTTCAGTTCGCACCATCTGCCAGTTGTCGGCCCAGTCAATTTGCTCTGGATCAGCAGTTGCTTGCGTTTAATCAGAGTTTATCGACCTATATTGCGGATTCTGAACTGAGTCTGCTTAACAAAGCCCCGGCACAGATACCAAGGCCGATAAGTGAGCGCCTAAGTGTTGCGCTTGTTGCGGCAGTGGAGCTTTGGCGAGACACAGCAGGGGCATTCGATGTTACGGTCGGCCCGTTGGTCAATATTTGGGGCTTTGGACCAGACCAAGAGTTACCTTGGCCACCCAGTGAAGCAGCGCAATTGGATGCCGCGGCAAGCGTGGGCATGCAGCATATTGAGTTGCTGTCCAATAGGCAGCTTCGCAAACGCCTAGCAACGACCTATATCGATTTATCCGCTATTGCGAAAGGCCAAGCGGTAGATGAGATTGCAGAAACAATGTCGAGCATGGGCTGTGAGCATTTTCTGGTGGATATAGGCGGTGAAGTTCGCGTTAAAGGCCTGAACAGTGGTGGCAAGTTGTGGCGGGTCGGCATAGAAGTGCCTCGGTCCGGGCAACAAGGCTCGGTGCAACGAGTTCTCAGCGTCTCTGGCCAAAGTGTGGCAACTTCAGGAGATTACCGCAATTTCCGGGTGGTCGATGGCTTACGGGTGGATCATGTCATTGATCCAAGAAGTGGTAATCCCGCAGATAATAATGTGCTGTCGGTGACCGTTGTGCACCCCAGTGCGATGTGGGCCGATGCTTACGCAACCGCCTTAATGGTGCTCGGCCTAGATGCCGGACTTGCGTATGCCGAGAGCCGGGGCGTGGCTACGCTTATTTTGGCAAAAAGTGCCGACGCTACGATTACTGAGAGGTATACTTCGCATATGCAAGCGTATCTGCTGGGTAACCCGGAGTAAGTCATGACCACTTTGTTTTTTGCTTTTGGATTTATGTTGTTAATGGTCGCGCTAATGGCGGTAGGCGTGCTCTTTGGACGTAAGCCGATTGCGGGTAGCTGCGGTGGCATGAAAGCGTTAGGGATGGAAATGGAATGCGAGATTTGTGGTGGTGATCCGCAGCAATGCGACAGCGAATCAGACCCAAAACCAAAGTCCATTGAGAGTCTTGCGGTGCGACGCGGGCGTTAAACAGTCGGCGTCGAGCGGACGGCACCAGTGAAAAGTTTGACCTGGGCATTAGCGCTCCGGTTTTTGCTTAGTCCAATTAGCAGTCTGTCGTATGTCAGTAAGCTGGCGTTGACGGGTCTAATTGTAAGCACTGGTGTTTTGCTGCTGGTACTTTCCGTTGTCAATGGTTTCGACCGCGAATTACGTGAGCGGATACTGGGGATAACTCCGCACTTCGCTATTGCACTACCTGGTGGTGTTGTTCCCGCAGATATTCACACTGATACCGAAGTGTTGAATGCTAATGGCATTGAGCATTTGGTCCCGGTGGTTCATGGCACAGCAATTTTGGCGGCCAACGATAACCTCGCGACGGTGCAGTTAAAGGGTATCGATTCTCAGGGCTATGCCTTGGTGAGTGATATCGGATCATTTTTAACCCCAGGCTTACAAAATTCGGCTCGGTCAGACAATCCTCTCGCTGTTTTGCAGCAACAGCGCTTTGCCATAGTAATTGGCGCCACACTGGCGAAACGACTTGGGGTAGTCCCAGGCGACTCAGTCGTGGTCATGCTTGCTGAACCGAAAGCCTCTATCGTTGGGCCAATCATTCGGCAAAAACGTTTTGTAGTCGTTGATGTATTCGACAGTGGTTCTCAACTCGATGCTCAGGGTGCCTTTATCGGTCTGGCAGATGCACAGCGTCTGCTCCAGCTAGGGCCGCGTGTTAACGCGGTTGAGGGTCGTTTAACAGATATTTTCGACTTTGCTGGGGCACGACAGTTCTTGTATATGCGCTTTGCCGATGCAACGGCGGTGCGCAGTTGGATGACCACCTACGGTAATCTTTACCAAGCAATCGCCATCCAAAAAGTCACCATGTTCGGGCTATTTTCCTTGCTCATTGGCGTCGCGGCTTTCAATCTTATTTCGAGTTTGATGATGCTGGTGGAACGCCATAAAGCGGATATCGCAATTCTTCGTAGTATGGGCGCAACCGACATCCAGATCACAGGCCTCTTTTGTTGCTTAGGGATGTTGCTCGGAGGAGCAGGCATTATGCTTGGGCTGGTAATTGGTTGGCTGGCAGCCCTGGGATTGGCAGAGCTGTTTCCATTCTTGCAGTGGTTATCTGGGGCGGATTTGATGAGCCAATACTTTATCTCGTACTTACCCGTAGATGTGCAGCTGCTTGATGCGGTCAGTATCTTCGTCCTGGCGAGTGCACTGGCATTTGTTGCGAGTGTGTATCCGGCATGGCGCGCAGCGAAACTACTGCCTTCTAGAGTGCTCGCTTATGAATAATTCGGTGATGTTGTTGGCTCAAGGCCTAGCGAAAAGTTTTTATCAGAATGCTACCGAGGTACCGGTTTTGAAGGGGGTGAATCTGCAGTTGGCTGTAGGTGAGCAAGTGGCCGTGGTCGGTCGCTCAGGTTCAGGCAAGAGCAGCTTGCTGCATCTACTGGCTGGGTTGGATTCTGCAGATAGCGGCTCGGTGCACATCGACGGCGTGGATCTGCTGGCGGCAGATTCGAACGGTAGAGCGCGAATACGTCGTGAGAAAATGGGTTTTGTCTATCAACAACATCACTTGCTCGGGGAATTTTCGGCCCAGGAGAATGTTGCTATTCCGCAGCGGTTGCTCGGTATCGACGAATTGTCAGCGCGGCAAGCGGCACAGGACATGTTGGCGTTGGTAGGATTAGAAGAACGTCTAAGTCACTTGCCGAGTGCGTTGTCCGGGGGCGAGCGTCAGCGTGTTGCGGTAGCCAGAGCATTGATAAATAAGCCTCAGGTAGTGTTGGCCGATGAGCCCACCGGCAGTCTTGACCGCGCCAGTGCTGAGCTGTTGATGGACCTCTTGTCCAACCTGAGCAGGGCACAGGGCACATCTTTCGTTGTAGTCACCCATGATGTTTCGATGCTGCAACGATTTGATCGTGTTGAGTCATTAGATGATGGCATTTTGCAGCCCCTTAGTTCTTTGGCTGAATAGATGACTAATGCGCTAACCCTCAGTCTGTGGATGGCTGCAAGGTTAACCCTTCGCGGAGGCCGCGGATTTTCCCGTTTCGTCAGTTGGGTCTCCGTGATCGGACTGACTTTAGGTGTTATGTCGTTAACGGCGGTAATGGCGGTTATGAATGGCTTTGATCAAGAGTTAAAGCAGCGCCTGCTCGGGTCGGTGCCACACATCACGTTGACCAACGCCCAACCAACCACACGATTACGTGAATTTGCGCAAGCCGATGCAAGGATCCGGCAAATTGCGCCCTATTTTCAGGGCTTTGGCGTCATTACTCAGAGCGGCAGAGCCCAGCCTGTCACCGCGATTGCTTTAACTGAAGCCGGATTTAAGGCGCAACCGCAGTTACACAACGCACTGTCTGAAGGAGCCCTTGCTGCATTAAGAGAGGCGTCCAACGGCGTATTAGTAGGTGCGCCATTGGCTCGAGCTTTAGGATTGTTCCCGGGTGACAGCTTGAATCTATTGTTGACCGTGCCTAGGGGCGAGAGTTTGGGGTCAACGGTATTACGCGCGAAAATTGTTGGAACATTCGAGCTTGGAGCAGACCCAGACTACGGCTTGTTGCTGATGAACCTAGATACTAAGCCGATGGATATTTGGCGGCAGTTAGGGCAAACGGGGTTGCGCCTACAGTTGCACAATGCCCTAGATGCACAGTCGCTAGTGAGTAACTTGGCTGTGTCTTCTAATCTTTGGGAGGGCCAGTCTGAGGTGGTTGTAAGTAGTTGGGTCGACGAATACGGCGATCTCTTCCAGGCCGTTGCTTTAGAAAAAACTCTAATGGGCACGTTGCTGCTGCTGGTTATCGCTATTGCCGGATTCAATATCGTGGCGGGGCAAATCATGATGGTGAACGACAAACGCGCAGACATCGCAATCTTGCGCACCATGGGCGCCGATCAAGCCCTGGTGCGTAACGTATTTCTGCTCCAAGGCTCGCTAGTGGGGCTGGTAGGGACGATAACTGGGCTGGCAGCTGGCGTACTCATTGCCACACAGGTTAATGAAATTGTCGATGCACTGGAGTGGTTAACAGGGCGTCACCTGTTAGAGGGCTCGTACTTCGTCAAAGTGCCCAGTCAAATTAAGGGGGCTGATCTTTTTCTTACCGGTCTCGCTGCCGGAGGTTTGGCTGTATGGTCTGCTTGGTTGCCCGCCCATCGAGCGAGTCAAATGAACCCGCTGGAAAATCTCAAGGTCTGAGCTCGCCCCACAGAAGTTATGGCTAAGCTCTGCGCTTATTCCACTTAAGTATAATATGGGTGCGCCACAGCAGCTGCGATAATACATATCCGCTGACTGCAGACACCCAAGAACAAATCAGGCAGCCGAGCAAAAACGGATAGCCGATTCGTGAAGCGTTATCTAGGAACCAACTGAAGCTCCAGGAGAAGTTGTCTATTGAGGCCTCTCCACCCAATAACCAAGCCCCTAATTTGTACGCAAAGTAGAACATCGGCCCCATGGTGATTGGATTGCTGATCCATACCAGTCCAACGCTGATCGGTAAATTGGCTTTCAGCCAAATAGCAGCCAAAGCCGCAAGTAACATCTGCGCAGGTACCGGCACAAAGGCACAAAAAAGGCCAATAAAAACAGCGAGGGAGACTGAATGACGGTTCACATGCCAGAGCTGCGATCGTTCGAGCAGGTGCGCGATGGGCTGCAGGGAGGAATGCCTACGGATTTTTTCGGCGTTTGGTAAGTACTTTAGAAGAGTCTTTTTAGGCATAACTACATTGTTAGTGCGGGGCTAATTTCCACGCCTTGCGAGTCGCGGCGGAGTTGGAGTTAAGGAATCAACATTAGGCTCAATTATATCTTGATAGCGGGGGTTGTGGTCGCCGTTTTTCGAGTTGTGTTGGCTTGGCAGCAGGCGGCGTTGGATACATTACCTCAGTGCGCACGAGGCCAAGATGTGCTGGTGAAATTAAGAACGGATGAACTGTCGCGTCACGCGCCCGAGCGAATACAGGGGCGCTTTGTTGTTCTTAGCGATATCCAGCAACGTTGCCCAGATGTGCTTGGAAAAACCCTCAGGTTAAGTTGGCGCAACAGTGAAAACGCGCTGGCCATGGGGGATATTGTGGTTGCGACTGTGCGTTTAAAGCCGCTTTGGGGAACTTTAAACGTTGGCGGTTTCGATTACGAAAAGTGGTTGCTCGCCTCAGGGTATAACGCTACCGGATACATAAAGCACGGCTTCCTTGAAGGATCGCAAAAGTCTCAGGGTCTGTCCCAGTGGGTTCGTTCGGTTCTTGCAACCACGCAATTAGTGGAAAGGGGCGCCTTACTGGCGCTGGCATTGGGCGATAAAGGCCGGGTGGCGCCTGAGGATTGGGAGCGATTACGGATCACGGGTACGATCCATTTGTTCGTCGTCTCTGGGCTTCATGTAGGGCTAATTGGAGGGTGGCTTTATCTGCTATGCCTAGCCTGTTTCAGGCTTGGCGGGTTGTTTTTGCCCCTTTCGGCCCATAGTAATCGCAGCGCTGCACTGTTCGCCCTGGTGGGGATTTTGCTCTATGCCTGGCTGAGTGGGCTGCAACCGCCCGTGGTTCGCGCCGCTTTAATGGCCTCTGTCGTCGTTTTCGCCGGTTTTACTCAGCGTCGTTCTGTACCTTTGCGGATGCTGCTGCTGACGTTCATCTTGGCGGTCGTGCTGCAGCCTTTGGCTGTGTTCAAACAGGGTTTGTGGTTGTCTTATATTGCGGTTGCAGCACTGTGCTGGGCCGTGGCTGGATATCGCAAACCCATGAGCAAAATTCATGCATTTGTTCGGATGCAATTTGTGTTATTTCTGTTGATGGCGCCAGCGCTTAGCGTGATCGTCGGGGCGATCCCATTGCTGAGTATCCCGGCTAACCTATTCGCGGTGCCGGCAGTTACCTTGGTTGCGCTGCCGAGTCTGATGCTTGGACTCTTGCTCGCGCCAATAAATTCGTCGGTGAGTGGCGGTTTGCTGATGTTGGCTGATATCACCGTTATCACGACAAAGGCGCTATTGGACTCATTGATCAGTATTGTGCCGCCGCGTGCTCAAAGTATTGGCTATTTGTCGATTGGCACCGTGTTGATTATCAGCCTCGCCGCTTGGGCCTATTTCCTGCCCCTGTCTAAGTTCTATAAGAGCATCACCGTGCTTGGGTTGTCGTGTCTTTTGCTTACTAATCGAGTGGGCGTTAGCTTCGGGCAGGTGCGGCTGCAGGTGCTCGATGTCGGACAGGGCAGTGCTGCGATTCTGGATACTAAATCCCGGCGTATTGTGGTGGACACTGGCCCACGATTTGAAAATCGTTTCGACGCGGGTCAGTCAATTGTGGTTCCGGCATTGCGCAGTACTGGTGCCGATCAAGTTGATCTACTGATGCTTACGCATATGGACAACGATCATGCTGGAGGGCGGATGACGCTGATGGCGCGGTACCCTAGTGCGGAACGTATCTTCGGTGCCAAGGCCTGCGAGCACAATAAGTCGTGGCTCTGGGACGGCGTGCGTTTTTCTGTGTTACAAGACAAAAACGGCGTTAGCCGCAATGATCGCTCCTGCACCTTGCTGGTTGAGACTGGCGCGTCGAATGAAGAGGGGCAGCAGCGGATATACTTGAGTGGTGATGTGTCAAAGGCAGCGGAGGATGTTCTGACAGCGTGGTTGCCGAGAGATTTGGCTTTGCTGGTAACCCCACACCATGGTAGTCATTCATCTTCGTCTTCAGTTTTTGTGCGCCACGTCGCGCCTCGTTGGGCGGTGCATAGTGCTGGTCGCAGCAATCGGTATGGACATCCTCACGATATCGTTACGTGGCGTTACCGGTTAGAGGGCGCGGGTCAAGTGGTTACCGGGCGGGTTGGAGGGGTGACGTGGAATAGTCTGACACCGGAATATCTGTTTACTCAGCGTGGCCAATGGCTGGTCCGGGAGCCGTGACCTGTGCCGCGTCTGCCTGACGGATTAACTGGCGTAACGAGTCCAGTAGTTCGGCCTGTTCATCATTGTTGAGAAAGCCTCCAATCTCCAGTTCAGTGCCCTTGTGCACTAAGGAAACTTTTTTTCGATACCACGGGTGGAATGCAGGCTGCACTTGGATTTTGGTAAAGAATCGCTGCCACTGGTAGGTTTGTTGTGGGCGTTTAACACCCACTTCCAGAGTAATGGTCTCTGGCGTTAAGGACAGCACTTCTTGGAGGCTCGAGCGGCGCAAACACAACCACAAACAATAGCTAAGAACTGCCATCTCTAACGCAGTGAAAGGCAGCACGACCCAATAACCCATGGCGGTGAAAGCCAGGGCGATACTGAACGAAATGGTCATCATAAACATCAGAAAGTAGCCTAGGGCCTTCCAGCTCATAGAATGGTTAGGTTGCATGGTGATGGTTCCAACGACCTTGTCGGGGCGTTCGTTGGGGTCATGCGATACGCATCTGATCATTAGTGTATAGCCTTCAAAACTGCCGGTTAGTTCACTGGAGTTGTTGTCGAAATGCTGTGAAATAAGCCATGCATAAATGGGACATAGCTTGAAATAGTGTGCTTTGACCACATTCTAGCAGGCAGTGAAACAAGCTTGTAAAGAATTGGGTCGGCAAGCGGAGTAGGCATGAAAGAATTTACCCAAAGAGTCGAGGCGGCGTTGAATAGTGCTCAACGCTTGGCGCTGTCACGCCAGCATGTAGAGCTCAAGCCGTTGCATGTGCTCGCGGCGTTTCTCGACATAGATGAATCGCTAGCTGTAGAGGTGGCCACTGAGCAGGGCATTTTGTCCCAGCTGCGTAAACAAGTGAAGGCGGCGCTGAATGATCTGCCAAGACTAGGCCAGTCTGCACAAGAGCTGCGCATGAGTAATGAACTGGCGCAAGTTTTTGAAGTGGCACAGCAGCATGGCGAAAAAGCGGGTGATCATTATGTGCCCGAAGAGTGGGTATTGTTGGCGCTGTTAGAAGAGCCAAGGCTGCGCCAGCTACTAAAACCATTAGGATTTTCCCCACAAGTGATTCGAGCGGCTGCGAACGCGCGGCGTCAAGGAGACAAAGTGTTAGATAAAAATGAAGAAGACCAGCGTTTAGCGTTAGAGAAGTACACTATAGATCTCACAGCCCGAGCCCTAGAGGGCAAGCTGGACCCCGTTATTGGCCGCGATGAGGAAATTCGTCGCACGGTGCAGGTACTGCAGCGACGAACCAAAAATAATCCAGTACTTATTGGTGAGTCAGGCGTGGGTAAAACGGCCATTGTTGAAGGATTAGCGCAGCGGATTGTTAACGGTGAAGTTGCTGAGTCTTTGAAAGATAAAAAGGTATTGTCCCTAGATATAGGTGCCTTGATTGCAGGGGCCAAGTATAGGGGTGTGTATGAAGAGCGGCTTAAAGCGGTGCTGAACGATCTGAGTAAACAAGAGGGCCGGATAATCTTGTTTATTGATGAATTGCATACCATGGTTGGTGCCGGCAAAGCCGAGGGGGCGATGGATGCCGGCAATATGCTTAAACCAGCCCTCGCGCGAGGTGAGTTGCACTGTGTCGGCGCGACCACTCTTGATGAATACCGAACTTTTATAGAAAAAGACGCGGCTTTGGAGCGGCGCTTCCAAAAAGTGCAGGTTGACCAACCAGATCTGCAGAGCACCGTGGCCATCCTACGGGGGCTGAAGGAGC
>MDTG01171398.1_pt1 | contig 11018 bp, 10 predicted proteins | sample 811421 | NCBI WGS metagenome assembly MDTG01 (sample SAMN05326645, study PRJNA326480) | marine metagenome | isolation source: seawater | place: Pacific Ocean: South East | collected 2011 | reverse complement strand
TCATTATAATTTATATGCCCCCTATTCCATCCCTTTTTTGCAATATCTTTTGCAATATCAATATTTTTTACCATCTTTAAAACTTTCTTTCCAAAGTCAACATGATCATTTGAGTCGTAAAAAACAACTTCTTCATTGTTAAATAAATCGTCTAATTTTGAATTTATATCCACAAACACGCATGAGCCGTTTCCTAAATATTGACTTATTCGGTCAGAGCTATAATACTTTAAGTGCGGTTTTCTGCTCAAATTTAAACTGATTGGAGATTTTGCTAGTTCATTTTCAAATGAATGTCCCCATACTGGTTGAATTCCATTATATCCAAAAAAATTTGTTTTTATATCGGGATAATCGTTAGAAATTATATCTAAATAAGCTTCTCTATCATAATCTGATTTAGTATTTTTTAATTTACCTGTACCTACCCCAAAACTGAGTGCATAAAAAACATCATATAAATATTCAGATTTTTCAAATATTTTCATACTCTCAATAGATTTATCGAATATATTTGGGAAAAACGAAATTGAATTACCTTTTCCGAGACACGATTTTATATTTTCATCAGCATTAGTTATAAAGAATGAATCAATAACAGGAGATCTTTCTTTAAATTTATTTTCTGTATTATCAAGAAAGTAGTTATCTACACTCCACTCAATAATTTTAATATTTTCATTTATGGCTCTAAATTCATTCAAAGTATTATTATGAATTTTATCAGCATGTCCAAGAACAACAAGATCAGGGGAAAAATTTTTAAACGTTTCAACTAATGATTTATTTAAGTTTCTGTTATTGTTTAATTTATTAATTACATTCATACGACTCATATCTCTGTCACTAAATGAGCATACATTATGGCCATTTCTTATGAATCCATTGTTTATTTTAAAACAATGATTCCACTGCAATCTTCCTTTTTGTTTTTGGACAAAATTTGATATATGAAGTATTTTCATGTTTATGCAGTTAAATAGCTATATATTAATTATCTTATCTTTATTTACATCAGCAACCACTCTAGCAGATCCGTTTATCGAAGAAAGAAATTTTGTTGTTGAGGCTAAATTATCAATTCTTCCTAAAATACCTGTTATGAATATTGATACCGTTCTAGCGATCAAGGATAATAACTATGAATATAAATTTAGCATAAGAACCAATAATATAGTTGATTTTATTAATAAAGTTAATGGAGATGGAAGCATTATAGGCATTATCGATAAATTTTATAAGCCAGTTCATTATAAGTATAGATATACAAGAAAAGATAAGGAGAAATTTGTAGAGATAAAATACAATGACTCATTAATTTCTGAGCTGAACTTAATACCAGAGCCAGATAAAAGTAAATTAACTAAAATTGAAGACGATATGCTTACCGATACAATCGATCCTTCTAGTTTTTTCTTGAATATATTAAACTTTGAAAATATTAACGATTGTGAGAAAACTTTTAGAGTTTTTGATGGGAAGCGTAGATATGATGTGCTTTTTGTTAAAGATGATAAAGTTATTTCAAATAAGCTCATATATTGTAAGGCAAATCAAATAAAATTAGGTGGCTATAAAATAGGCGAAGAAGAGGATGTTTTTGCATCATCTGATTATATTAAAGTAATATATACTAATGATGATAAAAAAGATTTTTATGGGTACGAAGCAAATAACGGGGCAATTACTTTATTTATTAATGAAGTTAAATAAGTGAATTCTTTATAGTTCTCTTCAAATCAGAAACACCCTCACCTGTTAGAGCGCTTATATAATTCTTTTTATGTTGAGACGAGCTTTTTAATCTTTTTAAGTCAATTTTATTATAGATAGTTATCATCTCTGATATTTTATTTTCTTCTACTCCCGTATCTATAAGTATATTTTTTGTTACTGTAATTTTCTGCTTAGCATTCGGATCATTTACATCTACAATATTTAGTAAAATATCTGCCTTGTTAACTTCCTCTAGCGTTGCTTTGAATGATTCAATTAATGACGTTGGGATATTATTAATAAAACCAACAGTATCTATAAGACCTATGTATATATTTTCACCTAAATATACCCTGCTAATTTTGGTGTCTAATGTTTCAAATAATCTTGACCTACTCGATTGATTTTTTTTCGTTAATTTATTAAAAAGTAATGTTTTTCCAGCATTTGTATATCCAATTAAGGCAACTGTTTTAAAATTATTATTTTTCCTTAAATTCCTCTGAACAAACCTTCTTCGCCTTACTTTTCTTAATCTTTTTTTTATATTTAGAATTTTTTCTTGTATTAAGCGGCGATCTAATTCAATTTGAAGTTCTCCCGGCCCACCAATAAAAGTTGTGCCGCCTCTCTGCCTTTCTAAATGTGTCCAAGCTCTTACAAGCCTTGATTTTCTATAAATTAATTCAGCAAGTTGCACTTGCATTTTACCTTCATTAGATTTCGCTCTTCTTGAAAACACCTCTAATATAATTCCGGTTCTATCAATTACTTTAATTTTAAGTCTGTTTTCCAGATTTTTTTGTTGAGCGGGCGTTAAAGTATTATTCACAACTAACAGATTAATATTGTTTTTCTTAATGTTATCATCAATTTTAAATAAGTTACCTTCTCCAATTAATGTTGAACGATTTATTTTTCTTATTGTTATTATTTCTTTTTTTTTAATAATTATATCAAGATTAATTACTAAATTTTCAATTTCAGAAAGCATTTCTTCTGAAATAAATTTTGGATCTGCATCCATGTTTAGATGAACAATATGCGAAATAGTTTTATTCAAGATAAGCTGATATACTTAAAATAAATTTCTTTAAATACTTTTACAAAATCTCCTACAAGGCCATTTCCTATTTTAATATTATCAACTGCAACTACAGGCATGACAAACTGAGTTGCGCTAGTGATAAAGGCTTCATCTGCACCTCTAATATCATTTATATTAAATTTTCTTTCAGTGAATTTGTATCCTACCCTCGACAGAGATTTGATGAGTGTTGAACGAGTTATGCCATTTAGTATAGAATTGGAAACTGGCCTAGTAATTACAGTTTTGTTTTTTACTATCCATGCATTACTCGAACTTCCTTCAGTAATATAGTGATCATCATCTAAAAGCCATGCCTCTTCACAGTCATTATCAGCGGCATATTGTTTTGCTAAAACAGGAGGAAGTAGATTTAATGATTTAATGTCGACTCTTTTCCATCTTAAATCTTTAGTTGTCTTTACTTTAATTCCTTTATTAAAAATATTATTGTAATAATTTGATGGAATATTTTTTCCAATAATTACTATTGAACTTTTTGAGTTTTTTGGAAATTTAAAGTCTCTACTAGCAACACCACGTGTAACTTGCAAATAAACTAGGCCATCTTTTATTATATTTCGTTTTATAATTTCTTTAATATGAAATTTATAAGATTTTTTTTCAATTGGTGATGCAATCTTCAATTCTTTAAGAGATCTGTAAAGTCTTATGATGTGACCTTCGTAATCTACAATTTTACTATCTAATACTGCAAATACTTCATAAACTCCATCGGCAAATTGATAGCCTCTATCCTCTATGTGAACTTGTGAATTAATGTATTCTGTATACACTCCATTTACAAATGCTTCTCTACTCATTAATATTCACCTCTTACTTGAAATAACTCCTCTGCTTTTTTTATATTATCAGACATACATAAAAATAATATTTCATCATACATCTCAATTTTTGTATCTTTATCAGGAATTATTATTTTATCTTCCTTTTTAATTAACCCAACTCTTAACCCATTTGGAAATTCTGCATCTTCAATAGTTTTATTAATTAATTTTGAACTTTTAAGCACCTGTGCATGAATAATTTCGGCTTGATTATTATCAATAGCAAATACTGATTCAATTTTTCCTTTATGTATATGTTTAAGTATTTTCGATACTGTAATTTTTCTTGGATCAACAACTTTACTGATACCCAAGACATCTTTAAGCTTATTATACTCTGAATTATTAACAATAATAATTGACTCGCACTTATTTTTTCTAGCAACTGCTGAAATAATAATATTTGTTTCATCGTCATTTGTAAGCGCTAATAATAAGTCAGCATCTTTAATATTTGCCTCATCTAGCAAATTTTGATCTAATCCATCACCGTTTAAAACTAACGTATTAGATAATTGATCAGCAATGTACTTTGATCTATCTTCATTATTTTCAAGAATACTGACAGATATGTCCGACTGATATTTTTCTAAATCTTTTGCCAAATTGAAACCGATATTTCCACCGCCGATGATTATTATCTTTTTAATTGGTTTTTCATCGTACCCAAAAGCGCTCATTGTTCTTTTTACGTGATTTTTATCAACCAATATATAAACATGGTCACCTTTAGTTAATACATCTTGTTTTTTTGGTATAAAAAGTATTTCGTCTCTACTTATTCCTAATATTGAAGCTCTAAGATTTTTTTCGGTGTCAGCATTTTCTTGAAAAAGTTCATGTATATTTATAAGACTTGTATCTACTAAAGGGCATTTTTCATTAATTACAAGACTTAGTAGCTCGATTTCGTCATTTAAAAAAGGCACAACATCATAGGCACCTGGAGCTTTTAATTGTCTTTCTATGGACTTTGCAACTTCTAGTTCTGGACTTATTATAAGATCAATGGGCATATTATCAGCATTATATAAGTCTCTCCAAATAGGATTTAAAAAGTCTTCAGTTCTTAAGCGTGCTATTTTTCTTGGAATCTTGAAAAAAGTATGAGCCATTTGACATGCGACCATATTTATTTCGTCTTGTAGAGTAACTGCTATGATCATATCAGAGTCCTCAGCACCTGCATTTTTTAATACTGATGGATTTGAAGCTGATCCAATAATAGTCTTAAGGTCCACTTTTTCTCTAAGGTCTTCAATGAGTTTTTGTGAACTATCAATGACTGTAACATCACTGCCCTGATCAACTAGATGTCTTGCGATACTTGTTCCAACTTTTCCTGCGCCACAAATAATTATCTTCATTCTTTTTCCTCTTCAGTAATTCCTAATTGCTTTAATTTTCTATGTAGCGCAGATCTTTCCATTCCTATAAATGCAGCAGTTTTTGATATATTTCCATCAAATCTGTTAATTTGTGATTGAAGATAGTTCTTCTCAAAAAGTTTACGTGCATTTCTCAATGGCAAAGAGATGACATTTTTATTTTGAAATTCATCAATTTTCTGTGTTGTAGTATTATCCTCATATTTTTCACCTAAAATTGAATATCTTTCAATAACGTTTCTCAGTTCTCTTATATTGCCTGGCCAATCATAATTAATATATTTGGATTTAATAATTGGCTTAAGATCGATATTTTTTTGTTTATTTTGCTTAGAAAATATTTCAGCAAAATAATCTATTAATAAATCAATATCATCAGATCTCTCATTTAAGTTTGGAAGTTTTACGGTGACAACATTCAATCGGTGAAACAAGTCTTTTCTAAATGAGCCTTCATTAGTTAATTTTTCTAAGTTTTTAGTAGAAGAGCATATAATTCTGCAATTCAAATTTATTAGTTCATTACCACCCCTTTTTGTAAAATATTTATCAGTTAGCACCCTTAATATCTTTGCTTGTGTTTGTAGAGGCATTTCTCCAACTTCATCAATAAATAGCGTTCCATTCTCAGCTTTTTCTAAATATCCTATCTTATTTAAACTATCATCATGTATTCCAAATAGTTCACTTTCTAAATTTTCAGGGTCCATTAGTGCTGCATTTAAGATTATAAAAGGACTATTTTTATTTATTGAATTTTTATGTATTTCTTTTGCTATTATATCTTTTCCCGTTCCAGACTCTCCATAAATCATAATTCTACTTAAGGTAGGTGCAATTTTTACAATTTGTTGCTTAATTTTCATTATAGCTGGAGACTCTCCAATGAATTTATAATCGAAAATACTCCCTTCTTTTAGGAGTCTATTTTCATCTTTAACTTCATGAAATTCTATGGAACGACTGACCGAAAGCAATAATCTTTCAGTATTAAAAGGTTTTTCAATAAATTCATTTGCTCCATCTTTAATTGCGGAGACTGCCATGTCAATATTGCCGTGTCCTGAAATGACTATTATCGGTACAGATTCATTTTTTCTTATCCTCTTTAGAATTTCTAAACCATCATATTTAGAGTTATCAAGCCAGACATCTAGGATTATAAGACTATAAGAATGCTTATTTATATAGTTTAAAGCATCATCTGAATTATGTGCTACTTGAATATTATACCCTTCATCAGTCAGAATAGCTTTAATATTATTGCAGATATCAATTTCATCATCAATAACCAAAATATTTTTCATATTATAATTTTTTCAAATGTAATTTGAACCTCAGCTCCAACTTTTCCATCATTTCTATTTGCTAAAATAAAATCAGCATGATGATCAAATAGGATTTTTTCTACAATTGCCAAACCGAGCCCTGAACCCCCGACTTTCTTCTTTGTTGTAAAATATGGTTTTATGAGCTCTTCCTTCCCATATTTAAGGCCGACGCCATTATCTATTAACGATATTACCACGTTATCATCGATCTCATATGATGAATATATTATCTCAGCATTTTTATTCTTACTTTCATTAATTGAATAAATAGAATTAACAATTAAATTCTGAAAGACTCTTGATATTTGTGAATAGTCTATGTTCACGTTAATTTGGCTTGAATGTAGTTTGTTAATGAACTTGATATTTTTATTGTTATTTTTGTAATCAGATACTACCTCAGATATTATATTGGATATATTATTATTTTTTAAATCTGGATCTGGCAATCTAGCGAAGCTAGAAAACTCATCTACTAGGTGCCCTATCTCATTGACTTGACGACGTATCGTTTCAATACACTCTTTTATTTCAGTATTTTCAATATTTAATCCCATAGTCTTCTTTTCAAGACGTTCTGCAGATAATTGAATTGGAGTTAAAGGGTTCTTTATTTCGTGTGCTATTCTTCTTGCTATATCTGACCAAGTTTCATGTTTTTTTGAAACTATAATTTGATTTCTTTGCTTAATTATATCTCCACTCATTTGATTAAATGAGTCCGCTAGTCTATTTAATTCAATGTAATCATTGTTTTTTTTAATTTTATCATCATACAGTCCTTTACTTATATTGTTAGTGGCAGTAATAATGCTTGATATAGGCTTAACAATTCTATCTGCGAAATTTATTCCTATTATTATCGAGATTAAAATCAATATTAAAGATATTATTACATAAAGTAATATAAAAATGAGACTTATTTTATCTCTACTTATTTCTAAAAATGTATATTCGCTTTTTGCTGAAACTGTATCATTTAAAGCACTAATTACATTTGCATCCATTGATCTACCAGCATATAAATAATACTCATTAAAATTATTAAGTTTTATCAAGGCATAAACTTTATTTAATTGTGTTGATGACATAATTATCATTTCGCCACTATCGGCACGGTTGAAGGATGACAAAGAAGGTTCATAAAAAGGCATATTGTTTTTAAAAGCTTGGAATAAAATATCTTTGTTTTTATTAATAATATATGTTTCTGGTAACGACCTAATCAACGCCTGGGTTCTTAGTGCTATGGCCATTTTAGATAAATCTTGAGTTAATACATCACTTGAATTGTTTAGATCGTTTGACATTGCATAAACATCACCTTTAATTGTTTCTTTGTGCTCTTCTAAGTAGCTTTCTGCTACAAATACTGAATTGTTGATTACGTTTTTTATTTTATCATTAAACCAATCATTTATTCCTAGTTCAATCAAAACTAAACCTATTACTCCTAGTAGAATTGCGGGAGTTAGAGCGATAGAAATAAAATAAAGAGTAAATTTACTATTTAAGGTACTAATTTTTTTTCTTCTTACTCTAAGGATAATTGGAAATAAAATAAAACTTATAGATATAACTAAAGCTAATATAAAGAGAGATGATATAAATATATATGTATTTAAATATGCTAATGTCTCTATGTTGTTTGATCTTTGAAAAATGATTGTAGCACTTGAAAGTATAATAAATATGAAAGAAAATATGATTAGTAATAAATTTCTGAAATTAAAAAAATTAAAACTATTTATTTGTTTATTCATTGATAATTTAATTATAAATACTTAAGTTTAGATATATTAATTAAGGTATATGAAAATTGTTTGTATAGTTCTCGGTTCAGGTTCTAGCAGAAGATTTGGCGATAAAGAGTCAAAGCTTTTTTATAAAGTTAAAAATCATTCTATTATTGAACATACTCTTAAAAATATATCAAAATCAATTAGTAAAGATTGTTTATATATTACAATTCCTAAAAAAATAACCAAAAAAGAGAAAAGTGTTCTGTCTGAATATACGGAAAATGCACTGATTTTAGGGGGATCAACTCGAAGTAAAAGTCTCATGAACGCATTAAAATGCATTGATAAGGCCAAATATAAATATTTAATGATACATGATGCAGCAAGACCTAATACGTCTGTATCATTAATAACAAAGCTTATGGAAAATATTAAAAAAAATAAATACGATGCGGTTGTTCCAGCTCTTCAAATTATAGATACATTAAAAAAAAATAATAAAACAGTTGAACGTAATTTATATAAAACATCACAAACACCTCAGATATTTAAAATTAAAAAATTTACAAATTTCGATAATCAATTGAATATTTCTACAACAGATGATGTTCAATTAATTGAAAATAAAAAGAATATAAAAATTAAATATATAGATGGTGATAGTGAAAATTTAAAAATTACAACAAAAAGTGATATTGATATATTTAAAAAATATTTATTATATAAGTCAAAAATAGGAAATGGCTTTGATATACATAAACTAGGCAAAGGTGATTATATATCAATTGGAGGAATAAAAATAAAATCTAATTATAAAGCTATAGGACACTCTGATGGTGATGTAGTACTTCATTCAGTTATTGATGCTTTACTTGGAGCTAATGCTAAAGGCGACATTGGAAAGTTTTTTCCTCCATTAAAAAAATATAAAAATATTTCATCTATTGAATTGCTAAATAAAATTAGAAATAAAATAGATCTAGATAACTTAGTAATCATAAATTTAGATATTACAGTTATCTGTCAGAAAATTAGATTAGAAAAATATAAAGCTCCAATTAAAAATAACTTAGCTAAATTGTTAAAATGTAATAAAAATATTATTAACATTAAGGGCAAAACAGCTGACAGGGTCGGCATCTTTGGAAAATCAGAGGCAATAGGTTGCTGGGCAACAATTCAATTAATTAATTAATGAAAGTATTCACTAAATATTTTGTTACACTATTTGGGATTGGTTTTATTTCTTTTGCGCCAGGTACATTTGGATCATTATTTGCAATTTTCTTTTGGTATGTGTTTGTTGATTTGTTTTCTATGTTTTATTTTATAGTATTATTTGTATTCGTTCTATCAGTATCGTTTTATTTTACAGATATCTATCTAAAGAATTATAAAAAAAAAGATCCATCTGAGGTAATAGTAGATGAATTTCTTGGTCAATCGATACCATTGTTATTTATAGTAAATTTTAATATATATGAAGTCTTGATAGCATTTGTTTCATTTAGATTTTTTGATATATATAAAATTTATCCAATAAACAAAATAGAAGATTTAAAGGGATCGTATGGTATAATATTAGATGATATTGTTGCCGGAATATATTCATTAATTATTCTTATGCTATATAAGATATTGATACTTCTATGATTTCAGATTTATCAAAAATAAAAAAAATACGATCCAAAAAGAAATTTACAATATCTTTAGCTGAGTCCTGTACTGGAGGAATGATAAGTAAGTATTTAACAAGCATTAATGGCTCCTCTCTCTTTTTTAATGGGGCATGTATTACATATTCAAATAAAATGAAGACAAGTTTATTACGCGTTCCAAAGAATACGATTATAAATTATGGAGCTGTTAGTCACCAAACTGCTCTTGCGATGGTTAGGGGCCTAAAGAGAATAACAGATAGCGAAATTCTTCTATCTGTTACCGGAGTTGCAGGACCAAGTGGCGGCACGTTAAGAACACCTGTTGGTTGTGTATTTTTTGGAATTGGTTCAAAAATTAATAAGAAATATACATTTCAAACTACAAAGAAAATATTTCGTGGAAAAACAAGACTTGCTATTCAGAAAAATAGTACAGAACATGCGATGCATTTAATATTAAAAGAGCTAAAGAAAATTTAATATATCTCTTTTGCCCGATCAATAAATGCACTAACCATTCTTTGGAATGCTAAGTTGAAAAATTTTTTCATCAATATGTCCAATAAAGAAAGATTTAATTCGAAATCAATCATAAATTCAATTTCAGAATTATTTTTATCAATTCCAACAAATTTCCATTCATTGGTAAGATATTTAAAAGGACCATCGAGGTTCTTTACATTTATATATGATTTATCTTTCGCAAGTTTCACTTCACTTCTATATGTGTATACAAATTGATCATATCCAATCTCTAAATCTGTAATAACTATCTCATAGTCTTCAAATATCTTTCTATTAATAACATTAGAGTTATTACACCACGGAAGAAACTCCTTATATTCGTCAATATTTGAAACTAGATCAAACATCTGATCTTTCGTGTATGGAACTATTTGTTTTTCTTCTTGCTTAGGCACCTGATTGTAAATGTTTTAATTTATTAAAATCATTCTCTGCGTGATAAGAGGATCTAGTAAATGGTGAAGATGATACAATTTTAAAACCTTTGTTTAACGCCTCATCTTGAATTCGTATAAAATAATCTGGATTATGATATTCAATCACAGGATGATGATTTAATGTTGGTCTTAGATACTGACCAACAGTAATAAAATCTACATCCTGTTCTCTTAAATCGTCCATCAAAACTCTTATTTCATCAAACTTTTCTCCAAGACCAATCATTATTCCAGATTTAGTAAATATAGAAGGTTTCAAAAGTTTAATTTCTCGAAGTATTTT
>MDTG01251788.1_pt1 | contig 11019 bp, 9 predicted proteins | sample 811421 | NCBI WGS metagenome assembly MDTG01 (sample SAMN05326645, study PRJNA326480) | marine metagenome | isolation source: seawater | place: Pacific Ocean: South East | collected 2011 | reverse complement strand
TACCATTTCATAATCCCCTTTCTCTATGATTTTCAACCAGTTGATCTTATGACATTCGCATCCACAATCATTCGCATCATTGCATGCGGATTGAGAGCTCCCCATAGTTACATTCGTTTGTCTAACGAAGTAAAACCCTTTCAAATTTAAAAAAGAAACTTATGAAGTCATAAAAAAAGGTGTATCCCTCACAAACGCCTGCGATTCAGTTCGCCGAGAACCTTAGCACCCCGAGTTCATTCTCCGGTTTAATGTGAAGGGTGAGGATTGCGGTCTTCTTGGTGCACCTCACCACCGCATTTCTGGTAATATACTCACTTAAAGGGACTAAGCTAACTGCCCCACACCAGGTTGCTAAACCCAATTCAGCGCCCACCCTACTAGCTCTTAAGACTAGCGGATGCTTCTACTCAAAATTTCTTGACTTAGAAGATTCAAATTTTCAGGGATACCGGGAAATTTCCCCCTTGACCCCCTCCCTTCTCAAAATTTGAATTTTCCTGTCTTGTTCCTCACAAACAAAACAAACTGCTCACACGAACGCAAAACCCACAAAAACACCCCAAAACACCGCGAAACCGCATCTCTAAGGGATGTCCGCCCCGGCTCTCCAGATGGCCAACTCCAACATCCCTAAGGGGACGATCACCTCCTCCTTTATGGGGGAGCTCGTGAAGAAAGGCTTCATCGACGAAGAAGTCCTCTCAAAGATCAAGGAAGACAGTGATCTTAGCCACTTCTTTCAAGTCAAGGGGAGAAAGAAGGCGAAGAAGTCTTCCTCCGACGTTGAAAGGAATAGTGAAGGCTATGACAATCATCGTTGCTGTGCCCGTGTTTGGAAGCACGAAGGGGGTCTTGGATTTGACAACATCCAGTGTAACTCTAAGAACATGATTGAGCCTGAAAAGGCGGAAAGTATCCTGAGAGAAAGGGATCTAACCACAGAGCAAGAGGAATCAATTGAAGGGTACCTTTCAACCTACGATGGTTGCTTTTGCAAGAAGCACCTTCAGATTGACTTCCTTATGCCGAACCGCTACTGGCTTGGTAAGGTGAACGAACCTCGTCCAGAGAATCCCAAGCTTCCTCTCGGAAGCCTCAAGAAGGGTTACACTGATGAATACAAGGAGCACAAATGGCTCTTTGATTCTGAAGGTAACAAGGTTGAGAAGAAGCCACGGAAGAAGGGAGGGAAGAAGAGTTCTCCATCCGGTCTCTCAAACGATGAGAAAAAGGAATTCCAGGAATGGAAACTAGCCAAGGAGAAGGCTGAACAGGAGAAGGCTGAACAGGAGAAGGGGGAGGAAACTGATGAAATGGATGAGGAAGTGAACGATGGAGAATTGGATAGTGATCCCGAAGAGATCCTTGATGATACACCATATATTGTGGATGGTATCACCTACAAGAAACACTGGTGTGAGGAGGACAAACACTTCGTAATCCTTGAGACGGATGATTATTCCGTCATTGGTGTTCCAAATGATGAAGGAGGGATTGATTTCAAGGACGAAGAGGATGAAGAAAAGCATAAAGCAATGATAGCTAAGAAGTAAGTTTACTATATATCCATATACATAAAGACAAAAAAAATTAATATTTTTTTTTTAAATTTGAAAGGCTTTCTTTAAGAAAAGTAAACAAGAGAAGGATAGATTAAGATGGGTGTGTCAGTGTATTTCCACAACGCCCTTATTCTCACAATCGTTGAGATGACCAAAGGGAATGAAGAATACAGTATCTTTGACTTTATTAAGCTAATGGTCAGCCAGACAAACAGGGTTCTTTCCCCTGGTGCGAGGGATTTTGGTCCATCGCCAGTCTCTAAGTATGTCCAACTCCATATAGATGGTAAATATAGTTATCCCCTCACCACTCAGTACCACCAGTTAGATACCCCTATGGAAGAAAAAATGAATCTTTATAATGAATGTCTTATTAAAATTCACGGACACTTCGACGGAGATTACGGAGTATCGTGGTTTGACCTACTTACATACCTCCTTTTCATTCAGTCAAACTGTCATCACAAAGGTAATCCCCATTCCCCTACACCCAAACTGTGTCGCAACGCAGATTCTTTCCTTAACTTCTTCTACAAATCAAAGGATGAATTCAATCCTTGGTCTCAGTGGGAGAAATCGGGATTACGCTACACACCTGCGATGGACTATATTCAAGCATCAGAAACAGAGGAACTTCGTGGGGAATGGTGGGTAAAGGCATTTGAACGAGAAAAGGATATTTTTCTAATGTTTAAAACATTGGCCCCCACTCACTACTTGGGGACCCGCCATACAACTGGATGGGTTGTCCGTGGACTTAAACCTGGTTCAGGTGATATTCTTCCCCAAGGTTCTGTTCTAAATCAGTTGAGGGAACATTATGGACTCCCTGAATTGAGTGGAGACTATGGTTTGGGAGTTATGTCTGCAACAAGTAAGGTGTTAGATGATACCGAAAATAAAGGTAAAGGTGGGGATACTCACCCCGAAAATAAAGGTAAAGGTGGGGATACTCACCCCAATGATGAAATGTGTGTGTATTTTAATCTGGGTATGTTTGTTGGGATCGGAATAGTTTCTATGTTTAAGTTCATAGATACCAAGTATGCGAAATAGATAATAATTATCGTAGCCTTAAATTTGATTTTTTTTTTAAATGATAAGTAAGAAACTAATATATATAAGTCTAACACAATGATGTCCAATAATATATATAAGTCTAACACAATGATGTCCAATGAGATTCACCCTGCATTCCTCCGAGATTCTGAAAAAAAAAAGCTAAGGAAGGATCTACCAGGTCCAGATGCACAAGTCTGGATCTATACAGAACCGGGTGTTGAAAGGAAACTTGCTACAGTTGTTGATCCCAAAATGATCGATTCAAGGATTCTCGCCAGTATCACTATACCTTCAGATTCTCTTTTCACAGCCCGTTTCAATAAGGATCCTATCGAAGAACGTAGACTGCGGGAGTGGCCGGATGATAGCCAGTACTCGCCAGATGAATATGTATCTGTTCGGAATGATAAAAAATGGCAATTGTATTACACCGAGCCCAAATCATGTGTAGAGGTGTGGGGGGGGATTTTCCCATCTCCAGGCCATCAAGTCTGGATATATACAAAACCAGGCGAAAAGAAACTCGCTACAGTTGTTGACCCTAAAATGATCAATTCAAGAGTCCTCTATAGTATCACTATACCTCCAAATGCCCTTTTCACAGCCTGGATTAACGATATCTCCAACTATGTATCTGTCCTCAAGGATGAAAAATGGGAATGGTATGACCACCCTCCCCAGTCTGGTCCACCCCCAGGGTCGGCTGGATCGATGCCCTCCTGCTGGGGGAAGCCTGCCAAGAAGATAGTAGATCTAAAGGAAACCATACAGAAGGAAGTATATAAGCAGTTGGAGAATAATGGTCACCTTGAAAGGATCAAGTTTCAGAATGAAATGATCAAAAAACAGAAGAAAGAGATTAAAGTACTAAAGGAAATGATGGCTGTAGAAAGAAAATCTATGCAATATGAAATTGATGATGCTGAACAAGAAATCGATGATTTGAAGGAAAAAAATAAAGAAATGATGGGTAAGATCGTGAAAGTACAATGGGTCATCGATAAGATCAAAGATGTCAATGGATATACAGAAACAGGAGCAGAAATTGCTGAAACCTTTGAGTATATTGACTTTTCAGAAGTTGAAAAAGAAGAGTTTGTTGCTTCTTCAATTACAAATTCAGTTAATCCAGCAACCCTCCAAGAAGATAGGGAGTTCTATGGAGAGGACTTTAATGAAGAAACAACACCAAGGACAGATGTAGACTCAAGTACTTCAAGTATAGAGGAGCTCACGCCTAGAGAGGAGTTCCCGCTATTGCTTCGTCCCACCGGAGTAGAGGACGAAGATATGCGACAGAGCACCAGCCAAGGGGAAGACCTCACAGTGAATGGCAACTACGACTTGACGACGGTGACGCCCGGGCGCCATATAAGGGGTCGTAGTCAGAGTCGTAGCCCAGAACCCAACTCTAGACGCCGTAATCTTTCTGAATTATTTGATCATGTAGTAAATAGAAGGGAGTTGTTTCTTCTTTCAGCTCAACCCGAATATGTACCTTGGCAAGGTTTTAATGTGGTTGACCGTTATGAAGATACAAGTGTTATACCGGATGGACCTAATCTCCCATGGTATGAAGCAAGATATCCCACAATTATGGAAATCGAGGCTGCAAGAGTAATTCAACACTATTACAGGACAAATGTAATTTCCTGAAGATAAAGGGGGGATCTGTGAATCATGAAGAACTTATTAACTTATTAGAAGTATCGTTCATTCCTTGACCGTAAATTTGAATTTATACTATTACCCTATTATAATAGTTAGGTAGGTAGTTAGTTAGATAGGTTGTTAGGTATTTTTAATCGGGTCCCTAGCCACGACTTTCGGGAGACTTATTTTCCCCCAGATGAGCAGTATGTGCGCGCTTTGGATTTGTGGTGTTCCCCGGGTATCACCTCATCCACGAGCATAGTCTGGGACACAGGGGCCAACAATGATCCTATTATAGGGTGATTAACTGTGACTCTCGACATCTATGACGTGAACGTGGGGTAAACTCGCGATAGTTCAGTAAACATCGGTACTGTAACTGGCGTTGTTGTAGATGGATTTAAGGTAGATAGGGATAAGATATTCGGTATTTGAAGGGTTCATTTTTTTATATTTAAATTTGATTTTTTTTATTGTGATAAATAAAAATATACATTTCCATGGAACTAATGGACGCTTCCATTAAAGCACAGGAAATCCTTGATCGTGTGAAGCTCCTTATCACTGTAATTAAGGTTCAAAAGACTTGGAGGAGTAAAGTAATAGAGAAGGGGTCAGAAATTGAAAGGGCTATCTCAAAGATGCACAAAATTGAAAACTCCATGGGTGATTCATGGGGGAAGGGGAGATCGCATGAAATCAAGGATATGTTATCCACCCTCCCAATTATAAAAGGAGATAATAAGGTCACATTTAATAAGGAAAATGATGTAATGTTGAATGGTGGTTATTCTAAAGAAAACATTTGTACTGAAGATGGGGATATAAAATCTATCGTAACGTTTACCACTCTGGTAAACTATTGGAACAATTACCTTAAAAATAAAGGGTCCTTCTTTCAAGATTCTTTCGTAAAAGGGTTGATTCAAAAGTCCTCTTCTGATTGGGATGTATATTTTAAAGAAGCACTCTGTAAACTGAATAATGGTGAGGATATTCTTCTATGGGGTAACCTAGGGGTATATAAGAAAATCTATTCTAATCCCTCAAACAAAAATAAAATAAGGGACCTACATAATTATTGGAAACTGTATAATGTTCGCAATGAAATAAATAAAATGAAGAATATGGATTTTAACAGACCGTACTTTGATGTACAACTTAGTCCTTGTATGGGCTATACGGGGTGGAATGAAGCTGTACATGATAATATTATTGACTGTCTAGAATATTCAGGAATTGGTGTCGTAGTTTAATAAATTAATTCTCATTCTTATAATTTTTTTTTCCATTATTTAGAGATTTATAAAGTTATAATAGTATAAATATGTTATCTATACAAGATGCTCATATTAAAATATTATTATCGCGGAAATTAGATGGTAACTTTCAACTCATTGATTTTATCATACACTTAAAAAATAGTTCTCTTTTGGAAGATTCCCGTAGTTTTCATATAGAGAATAATTTCTATAATTGGTTAAATTATGATGTAAAAAAAAGGGAATTATTACATAAAAATATTCATATTAATGATTCCGTAGACATTATTAATCACTATAATAAATACCTGGAAGATTTGGGACTGAATACAACCTATAGAAGGGTAAAAAGTTTGACCGAATGTTTCAACTCACGATGGTGGAAACATACGGAAAAAAAGAATACATATTGGAAGATTATTCATAATGTAATAAATAATGACATAGAAGTTTATTGTTCGGATGGAGAAAATCTATTTAATAGTTCATTAAATTTTTTTAATAAGGATTCAATCATTAAGCTTTCATTTGTCAAAAGTAAAAATGTAATTAATGAATACTATATCTATTTTCTCATTCAATCTTATACTAATCATTTAAAAAATATATCAAAGATCTATACAGACCCATACCTTAATATTGTATATGTTGAATGAATTGATTCATAGATAGTAATCTTTGATTATGTATAATAAATTTGATTATTTTTTTTGAGTATCAAATTAATTTTTAATCCGCAAAGACAATCGAATGTTTACTATTCTCCCCCAAGAATGTCTTTTATTAATCCTACATTTCATCCATAAGGAATCATTAAAATACCCTTGGGAAGACTCAGAAAAACTATCATATGATGAATGGTATGACCTAAATATAAGGAGTGGTATGAATGATGATGATATATTTACAACATTAAGGGGGCTTCCAAAAGGTACTCTTAAAAGGCTTGCAAAAGGTATCCATGATTCACATAATATTAATTGGCCTAATTACGTTATCTATATGACACGTTTATTCTATAAAAGGGAGTGTTTTCTTCTTTGGAATGAACCATTGTCTTGGAAACAACAACGGGTTTCACGTTCTCAAAAGTGTTTCTCATATTCAATAGAATGGACACCGAGTCCTTTCCGTTTACTATTACCCTTTATTAATCTCACAAAAGAAAATAAAAATCTATTAGATACTGAATTAGTATGGGCATCTCTTCTTTTAAAGGATTTTAAACTAAATTATAATATAGATCAACCATCCAATGCAAAGAATATTTATATCCAAAACCTGAAAAGTATAATCTATAATCGTCACAAAAAAACAATTAATGATCTAGAGGAAAAAAATAAAGAATTGAAAAAGAGAATTATCTTTCATTCAAATAACCTTAATCTCCTTTTAAATGGAGTTCAACAGATAAAGACCCTCCCGGTTGATTCGGATATATTCCCGGTTAATTCTATATCACCCTTATCTATCCCCATACCAAATGGTTATCAAGATCCCGATAAATACTATTTAGCACATAATATTACTCAACAATCCTCATTGTCAATCCATCAAGTTATGAAACATACTGCGACCCATGAAAGTCGTCTTCTATTAGATAAAAAATCTTATCTTAGAAATGATAGTAATATACAAAAATTGAATACTCTTAAAGAGAAATTGAACTCCTATTCAACTATTTAAAATTATTAATCTATATTTAAATAAATAATGGAAGGCGAACATTTTAATGAATTAATAATGAAAGATGACCTTCTTAATTCATTAATGGTAGCTTTTTTAGGGCAAATTGATTCTGCATTAAAAGTTTCAGAGATTATATCATCACACGGTAATGAAGAAGAACTATCTCCAGATTCATTAATTACAGGATTAGTTTATCGATTAATGATACCTATGGAGGACCATGAAATATCAAGTTCGTTTAATCAAGGGGATAAAATTATGGAGGATATCAAAAGTCTTCTACAAGGCGATGAAGAAGAAAGTAGTGATGAAGAGACATCCTTAGATGAAGTAATAGACGAAGGTCTTAGAACTGTTACTAGAAATAATTGTAATTGTAATGTTTGTTGTAAGGCTCGCGCGTGTTTAATAAACTATCCTACATATGAAGCCCAAGATGATTTAGCACAAAAGTTTAAAGATGCAATTGATAGATCTTGTAAAATTCATAATATTACTATTTAATGATTAATGGTATAATTATATTATATCCTATTATGGAGGTTTCAAATAATATTTTATGTAAAGGTGGATGCAAAAAAACATTACCGGTTTCTGATTATGGTAAAAAAAAAGATGGAGAACTATATAAACAATGTTTAGAATGTAGAGAAAAGAAAAAGAAAATAAATAAAAGAGATATGGATGAAGGTATTTCTTTATCAGAAGATAGTTTTTTAAATACCAATAATAATAATACTATGAATGAAAGGAAGAAAAGGGAAACAAGGCCATCCATTAGCGATGAAAAAAAACAGATGATTTTAAAGGAACAAGATAACTTCTGTAGAGGTCCTGGTAAAGGTGAATGTCCATATTATGAGTGTGATATGAAAATTAATAAAAAACGATTTAGTGATCAGAAGGCTGTACTACCCCAATATGACCATATTACACGATGGAAAGAAGGAGGTAATAGTATTAAAAATATTCAAGCTTTATGTCCAAATTGTCACTGGATGAAGACGAGAATGGAAAGTATGATTAATGAAGATCAAGGTTCTATTGAATCTCAAAGAATAAAATCTATATATGGATCTTTAACAATACAGAAATATATGGATAGTTCTGATTCTGATTCGGATTCTGACGATGAATTTTTTAATGCTGGTCGGACAAGGAGAAATATTAAATATTATTCTACTTTTACATAATTAAAAACCAGCCTCAATTAATTCGTATGCTTTCTTCACAAAATTATCAGCCATTACTTGGACATAAGGGTACTTAACATTTTCAAAGTTAACATATGATCCAGCATCCTGATGTTCAACTTCATTTAAGAAATAATTAACTGGTAAGTGTTTTTTATTTTCTTTACAACAAGTAAAATCAGTTCTTACTAAAACAGGTTTTATCCTTTTATCGCCAACTTTTATTGAGGGAAGGGTATCCATTACTTTTTTTCCAATTTCTCTACACTCTTTTAATATTGATACATCTGTTACTAATTTTACATCATAATTATCTTCTCCAGGTTCGGATGCTCCGGGTGTATTTACTGCATAGGAATACTCTTCGTTAATCCAATACATTTTTATTTCCCCGTGTTTCTTAAATCCTTTAATTAATTCTTGGACCAAGAACTTACTATAATTTTGTTTTTGTTCACTAAAATATTCTTTTAGAAGGGTTGGATCCTCCAAACAATCTTTTAATAAAAACTTACCTACTCCAACAGCGATAGTCCCTCCAACTGGCTTGATAATAAATTGCTCCCACCCCCTTTTATGAATTGATCCTAAAAGTTTTTGATGATTTAAATTAGTAACTGTTATTGTGGGGGTAATTGGTATCTTCTTTTTATGGAAACATTCAAGATAAGTATCTTTACCCCAGATGAATTCTAAAAAGTTAATCGGTGGAAATATTTTTGATTTTTTATTTGAATAAATTGAATATAATTTATTATATCCTTTCTTTCCAGAAAACTTTCTAACATATGGATCCCCTAGTAATTGATTTATACAATCATATCCTAAAATAAAATTAACAACATTTTTCTTAAGGCGTTCGAGTGTTATATCTTTCGGTAAGATAATATCCACTTTCACATCTGGATAACATTGTTTAATAACCATACAAATAGCAACATCTGTATTTAGATTATCATATTGTAAATATTTCTTAGGGGTTATATCGTATATAGTATCATCATAATATACTTCATCGTCTTTTCCAACAATAAAACCGATCCTCATATTTTATTATATTAAATATTTTAATTTAATAGTTAATAAGAATAAAAGTAATAAGAATGAAAGTAATAAGAATGAAAGTAATAAGAATAAAAGATGATATTATTAAAAGGTGATATTATTAAAAGGTGATATTATTAAAAGGTGATATTATTAAAAGTTAATTGATACTTAATTATTCATTTAGTTCGAGTACGCAAGACCACCCATACCAGACATGATACGGAGGACATTGTAGTTGACAGCGTAGATAGTATCGTCGGTCGTCATGCCTGAGGTGCCAGAAATGTCGAGTTTAGCAGTGTCAATTCTGGAGAAGTTGCAAGTTCCAGAAGGCTGGTGCTCCTCGGGTTTTAAAGCGAAGGAGTAAACATTGATCTTCTTGGTTAATGAACCCGTTCTGGATACAGGATCCTGGCAGCGGGCGATGATAGTAATGCTGAAGTTAGTGTCAACGTTAATACTAGCATCTAAAGTGAATGCTGCATTGCTCGTGACTGTAAGGACGGCAGAAACTTGGTCCACAGTTGTTCCTGACTCATCATCCGCCACCGACACAATTACAATATCTCCTTCCTTGGGTGTCGCTGCCCCTGTCGGTATTGTTCCTCCGATGATGACTGCCCCATTATCAATGTCAGTCGCGCCGTCGCTGTAGGTATTCTTAGCTCCTAGAGTAGCAACTCCAACTGGTAATGGAGTAGCAAGCATTTGAGGTCTTGAATTGAGGACAATATTCTGACCTGGGACAGCGGTGTGATAATCCATAGGCTGTCTCAACTGGAAGTATTCTTCCTGCTGAGCAGAAAAACGGTCGTGTCCGTTAAGCTTAAGCTGAGCATCTGTGTAGTCTACACTGGGACGTGAAGTCCAAACAAGTTCCTTAACCGGGTGGTTAAAGTTAAGCTTGAAGGAACCAGTGGCATCAGCACTTTGAGACTGAACCTGCTCAATAAGGTATTCGTGTGAAACCTGGGCGAAACGCCGGCGCTCATCTGTATCGAGGTAGATGTAATCGCATAAAACCTTTCTGGTCCCTACAGTGGCACCCCATGCACACTTAAGTTTGACTTCGTGGTACTGGAGGGCAATTAAAGGAAGAGCAAGACCAGGGTTACGGCAGAACCAGAAGTTGAGGGGGACTTGAACTTCTCCAACAACACCAGTTGTTCCAGCTACACCGCATCCTCCGGTCATACATTTGAATCCATCGGCCTTTGATTCAGGAGTTGATAAATCAGCCCAGATCTTGTTCCATTCAGATGTTTGTTTGTCAATTCTCTGACCACCAATTTCAACTTCAACATTATCGATTAAAGCAGCGCCATCTTGACCGGCGGTAGTCATCGTAGCAGTAACGTAAACCTTAGTAACTAAATCACCATTGCGAGAAATAGTGACAGTACCGGTCCCATCAGCAGCCTGCGAACCGTTAATCGTCTGCTCAATAGTTTCCATTGAGAAGTTAGTGTGTCTGCGGTAGACAACCTTGAAGAAAGTGATCTGTGGGTTACCCGTAAGGTAAATGTCCTGGGCTCCATAAGCGACAAG
>MDTG01145381.1_pt1 | contig 11019 bp, 10 predicted proteins | sample 811421 | NCBI WGS metagenome assembly MDTG01 (sample SAMN05326645, study PRJNA326480) | marine metagenome | isolation source: seawater | place: Pacific Ocean: South East | collected 2011 | reverse complement strand
TATGCAGGGCTTAGTTGGCTTTACGGCTATTGCCGTTGTTGCCCACATACTCGTATGGGCTTGGCGTCCATGGTTCTATTAACAGTAGTTGGTGAACTTTAATTAATTTTGCAAAAGGAGGAATGAAATGGAAGCGTTATCTAGTCAAAGCTCAATTGCATCGGTTTCAAGTAAACAACCGGGCGGGGATACATTTAGATTTTCCATTATTTTCTGGACAACATTTTTAGTGTTCTTGTTAATAGCAGTGCTGTCGACTTGCTTGAGGCTACCGTGGCGTTCCTGGATGCCTGGTGCAGAAGGAAGTTCATCATTATTGAGTGACGTTAGATCAGCAGTTTATACCCTAATGTCTCATTTAACTTAATAGGAGTTTTGATATGTGGAGAGTATGGAAATTATTTGACCCTTTAAGGGCGATGGTGATCCAGGGTGTTTTCTTGTTTGCATTAGCAGCAATGATTCACTTTATTTTGTTAAGTACAGTTCGTTTTAACTGGTTGGACGGAAAAAGCCAGTCAGAAATTATGATGGGCAATGCTGGAATGAACCAACCAGCTGTTGTGGCTCAGGCTTCTGAAAAACGATAATTATTGTAGAAAGGGCTGTGCAGGGGCGTTAAGCCCCTGCCCGGTTAAAGATTCTTGAGACTGGGGGAGAAACCATGGCAATGTTAAGTTTTGAAAAAAAATATAGGATTCGAGGTGGGACCCTTGTTGGGGGAGACCTATTTGATTTTTGGGTAGGACCTTTTTATGTTGGTTTTTTTGGAGTTACCACTATATTTTTCGCGTTCCTTGGTACCGCATTGATACTTTGGGGCGCTGCTATGGGCCCAACATGGAATCTCTGGCAAATAAGTATTAATCCTCCCGACATAAAATATGGTTTAGGCCTTGCTCCTATGGCCGAAGGAGGTCTTTGGCAGGTAGTAACGGTTTGTGCGATCGGAGCCTTTGGCTCATGGGCACTTAGGGAAGTTGAGATATGTCGTAAATTGGGGATTGGTTATCATGTTCCCGTCGCATTCGGTTTTGCCATATTCGCATATGTAACCTTAGTTGTATTTAGACCGATCTTATTAGGAGCCTGGGGACACGGTTTTCCCTACGGAATTATGAGTCACCTCCAGTGGGTATCGAATGTCGGTTATCAATTTGTCTGGTTTCACTGGAATCCAGCGCATATGCTTGCAATAACTTTCTTTTTTGCTACCTCGCTAGCAGCGGCTTTACACGGGGGATTGATATTATCGGCAACGAACCCGCAAAAAGGGGAACCTGTAAAAACCCCTGAGCATGAAGACACTTTTTTTAGGGATTCGATTGGTTATTCAATTGGAACCTTAGGAATTCATCGATTACTTCTTTACCTTGCTCTCGCGTCCGGCTTTTTTAGCGCCGTTTGTATTGTTATAAGCGGACCTTTTTGGGTAGGAAATTGGCAAGATTGGTGGGGGTGGTGGCTTGAATTGCCGATATGGAATTATCCAATTGACGGAAGTATGTATCCAACAATGAAACCATACGAAAGTTCCTAAACAGGGACAACTGGAGATTACGATGGCAGAATATCAAAATTTATTTACACAAGTTCAGGTCCAGGCTCCTGCATATCCGGGAGTACCACTGGAAAGAGACAGAGATACGAGAGAGAGAGTTACTACTCCATGGCATTCATCGTTGATGGGATGGATAGGTAATGCTCAGATAGGACCAATTTATTTGGGGTTTCTGGGTGTTGGATCGGCCATATGTTTTGCGATTGCTTTTTCGATTATTGGAATGAACTATCTTGCACAGGTAGATTACAATGTAGTCGAGTTTGTGAGAAAGTTATTTTGGCTTTCTTTAAATCCACCTGACGCTAAATACGGTTTGGGCTTCCCGCCTCTCGCCGAGGGTGGCTGGTTTCTAATGACAGGATTCTTTCTTACTGCATCTGTTCTTCTGTGGTGGTTTAGAATGTATAGAAGAGCATTAGCTATGGGTATGGGAACACATGTAGCATGGGGTTTTGCGGCCGCAATCTGGCTCTTTCTCGTCTTGGGCTTGTTGCGACCAATACTAATGGGGAATTGGAGCGAGGCAGTTCCATATGGTATCTTTTCCCATTTAGAGTGGACACAAACATTTTCAATCAGATACGGTAACCTTTTTTGGAATCCTTTTCACATGCTTTCGATAGCATTTCTCTACGGAGCAGCGTTACTTGCGGCTATGCATGGCGCCACTATTCTTTCGGTAAGTAGATTCGGAGGCGATAGGGAGATAGAGCAGATTGTTGATAGAGGCACAGCATCTGAGCGTGCAGCATTATTCTGGAGATGGACAATGGGCTTTAACGCAACCATGGAGTCTGTTCATAGATGGTTGTGGTGGTTCGCAGCATTGGTTTGTATAACTGGTGGAATAGGAATTCTTTTAACCGGTACAGTCGTCGATAGTTGGTATATATGGGCGGTCAAACACAATGTTATCCCGTCAGATCCTTCGGTATGGCCAGTCACACCGTATTATGAAAATTGAGTTTTATTAAATACAAAACTCTCTTGTTCGAATGAGCTGGGCGAGCTGTTCCCAGCTCATATTGTTTTATTGAGGTAAGAAAGAGAAAACTTTTTTAATTAGTGGGGGTCCCATTAATAGTTATTTGAAAGGAGATGTATCAATGTTAAAAAACTTAGTTATGCTTGTCTTGAGCCTTTTTACGCTCAGTTGTTACGCTGCCTGTGAGGTAAACCTGTCATCGGCAGACAACATGATGTTTGATAAGAGAAAAATTTCCGTAGAGTCAACCTGCGAAAAATTGGTAATCAATTTTGAGCATAAGGGTAAGATGCCGGTTGCTGCTGGTGGCCATAATGTTGTCATTATCAAGACAAAGGACTTTAACACTGTTGTTAAGAAAATTGATATGAAATTGGGTGCCGATGCTGGATTTTTGCCCGAAATGCCGGAAGTTTTAGCCAAAAGCGCTATAGTCGGTGGTGGTGGAAAGGCTTCCCTTAGCCTGGACATGGCAAAGCTTGAAAAAGGAGGTAGTTATCAATTCATTTGTTCGTTTCCTGGTCATTACGCAATAATGAAGGGAACTTTAGAGGTTATTTAATCTTGTAGGCGAAGTCCGGTGTAAATCCGTTAGTTTGAAGAGCACTTAGATTGGTTGGTTAGATTTGATACTTTATCAATCAACAAGTGCCCTTCTCACTGAACTGATTTTAGGTAGTTACATTACTCCTCCTTCCTTTTCACCTGGGCTCAACTATGCTTGCTGTCATTAGCCTAATTGAGAAAGCGTTGTAACTGGAGAGTTAGAGGGGCTTTTTAAAGGTATCCGTTAAGTACCGCGGTTTGGTAGTTTAGCGCAGAAGCTAGGGTTACCCAAATTAAATAAGGGACCAGTAGAATTGAGGCTAGTAAACTCATGGGCCTCACAATAACCATTAACAATAAAATGGACCCCCAGAGGAAGATAACCTCCAACATGGCAAGCTCTGGTCTCTTCATGGAGAAATAGAGATAGCTCCATGATACATTTAGGGTTGCGTTCAGGAAAAAGCAGGCTATCAGATTTAACCTCAATCTCTTATGGGTAACCTTATTGAGGGAAATTCCAGCGGAAACCGCGCATAATGAGAATATTGTTGTCCATGCTATGGGGAAAACGAAATCGTCTGGTTTCCAACTGGGCTGAATTAGGGAATAATACCATTCGTCTAAAACGGTAAAGTACCCTCCAATTGAGGCCGTTAAGAAACTGAAGAAAAACGCTAATAAATAATAAGCGATTGTCAAACTTTTGCGACCCCGAACAGGTGAGCCAAGTCTTTAAAGAATATTTTCAGTTTTTCTTTTCTCTTTCTTTTTACAATTTCCTTACGCATGTAGGATTCAAACGTCAGATATTGGACATCTTTATCTTCGCAAATTTTTACAAACCTTTCTCTTAAATGGTCATTTCTATACCAAAAACTTTGTAATAATCCTAAAATGAAAAAAACTTTCCCATGCAATTTCAAAAAGTTTTTTCGGGGTTCTCTAAGATATTCTGGGTTTTTCTCCAAAACGCATTTAACTAGTGCTTTTGCAGCCAATTTCCCACTTAGCATCGCATAATAGATTCCCTCTCCTGAGGATGGCGCAACCACGCCCGCTGCATCGCCTACTAAAATAGTATCCGAGCCATTGTCCCACCTTTTTAGGGGCTTGAGTGGTATCGGTGCCCCCTCTCTGCGAATGACCTTACATGAATTTAACTGATGTTTCTCTTTAAGGCTAGATATTGCGCCTTTGAATGAAAATTCTTTTTTTGCGCTTCCTGTACCAATACTGAATGTATCTCCGTGAGGAAAGACCCAACTGTAGAAATCAGGAGAGTAACTGGAGGAATAGATAACATCACATCGGGTCGGTTCATAATTGTCCGATACCTCTTCCGGTCGTTGAATAATTTCGTGGTACGCAAACACAAGCTTCTTTAAGGAAGAGTTTTTAATTTCTTGCTTTGCCACCTCTGAATTTGCGCCGTCAGCACCCACCACATACGACGTTAGGACACACTCGGGAAAAGACTTAGTGTCCGAGACACTATTCCTTGCGGTATAGTGCACAAGTATCTTATTTTCTGACCTGTTACGAGATATGAAGTTAAACGAACCTATTTTTCTGATTGCTCCATTTTTTTGTGCTCGTTCCCTTAGCCATTCATCAAAGTGATCTCTATCGACCATGCCAACGAATCCGTTTTCTATCGGTATATCAACTTTATTTTTTGTTGGAGATACGATCTGAGCTTTATTTATTTTTGCCACAAGTAGTTCGTCTGGTATTTCAAACTCTTCGATAGCTTTTGGAGGAATTGCCCCCCCACACGGCTTAATCCTTCCTGCCTTATCCAGTAATAACACGCTCAATCCAGATTTTACCAATTCATTTGCAGTAGTTGAGCCAGCGGGTCCTCCACCAATTACTACTACGTCAAAATATTTGTAATTATTTCTATTTCCAACTTTTTTTGTTCTTACCTGATCCATACTATCAACTCCTTATTTCACACACGAAGTTGTCACGAGAAAGTTTAGGACAATTTTCTTTTTTTTCATCTTCGCCTTTATGATTTGCCGACTTGAGTTTAAGAGATATTATTACCGCCAATCCGAATATCGCAGCTTCCAACAAAAATACTGTTCCATAACCCTCCCTCGCAGATTGAAATAAATAACTGAATAGATCACTAAACACTGTCCCCATTAAGGCTCCCAACGCGAAAGCTATTGCTTGTGAAGCCCCCCAAAGGCCCATTCTTATGCCCTCTTTTCTTTTCCCCCCTTCTTTTGCCAGTTGCATCATCAGGCCAATCGCCGCTATTGAAAATATCCCATTAGATACACCGAGAAATATCACAGTTTTTTGAAGGGAGATTGCTGTGTTTCCTGAGGCTAAAAAGTACAGAGTTACTAAAGCCAAACAGGAAAGCGCACATCCAGACGTTATCCACAGATTTAACGAACCAATTTTTCTGGCAGAAAACCTACCTGAGCAGATGATACTGACAAATATCATGCCTAAAAATACCCCGGCGTGTTGCATGCCTGAGAGCTTGGTGGTTTCTCCTGGAGTTAAGTAAAATACCGAGCCCGCAAACGGTTCTAAAATCAAATCTTGCATGCTAAAGGCAAACATGGAGGCAAAAACAAATATGGTAAACATTCGCGTTTCACGCTCTTCCCAAATTGCAGAGATAGTATTGAAAAAACCTTTCGAAGGACTCTCTTTTTGATGGACAATATTCTGTCTTTCTTGGATTATTTTGGTCTCAATTCCCCATATAGCTATTAGTGCAACGCACAATAATATTAAGGTAATTGAACAACACACTATGAATAGCCGCGTTGGTGTAAAAGGGTCCAATAACGATCCCGTTATCATCGCAGTAATAGCGAAGCCCGCTATCATCATTAGCCACAACACGCCAGCTGATGCAGCTCTTTTTTCTTCACTCACATTCTTAGCCAGAAATGTAAGTAGAGAAGTCCCTGCAGCGCTAACTCCAATCCCAATAAGCAAAAAGCCAAATGTTGCTATTAATAGACCAGTTAGTTTATCTTCGTACATAGGAACGATTGCAAAGCAAGATATAATGCTACCTAACGCTAAAACGATGAGACCACCGCATATCCATGAAGTGGCTTTTCCACCTTTATCTACCCCATAACCCATCCTCGGCCGGAGCATTTGGACGAAATAATGCAGTGTTACTAATAAACCGGGAACCGCAGCAGGCAATAACAGTTCGACGACCATTACTCTGTTTAAAGTTGATGTGGTAATCACGACCATGCCACCAATTCCTAATTGAACCATTCCTAATCGGAAAATCTGTGTCCACGATAATTGCTGGTTTTGAGTAAAATTCATATCGCGGAGGTTCCTTTGCTAAAACTCAGAAAACGCAGAGCCGATGCTGCAATCATCATACCGGCAACCAATAATGGAACTCCAAATGCACTGTAAGCGAGAGCCCTTTCTCGAGGTTTCTTAAGAAAATATCTCATTAAAATAATTTGTAAAGCTATTAACACTACGAGAGATAGGGCAAGTAGATTAGTTTCCCAGGAGAATAGCAGTAGCGTTACTATCAGTTGCGGAGCCAGCATCGTAAAGCAGGCTACTTTTGCAGCAAAATGTTCTCCTAGTTTAACGGGTAAAGAATTAATTCCGAATTGCTTGTCACCGTCGATGGACTTGAAGTCATTCAAGGTCATAATTCCATGTGCACTAAGGCTGTAGAGAATAGCTAAATAGATAGTCTCGTCTGATGGGAGTTTACCGTTCGCAACGACTATTGCGCCGGTTATCCAAGCTAATCCCTCGTATGAAAAGCCGCAAGCAGCGTTGCCTAACCACCCGTTGTTTTTTAAACGGATCGGCGGCATGCTGTAGGCCCAGGCTAAAAGGACGGCTAATAATGTTGCAACAATTGCCCAATATCCGAGTGCAAACGAGACAACTATTGAGAGTAGGCTCCAAAAAATCGCTATTTTTAAACCCCATGTTCCCGGAATACGCCCCGAAGGAATCGGCCTATTAGGTTCATTTACGGCGTCTACATGCCGATCATACCAGTCATTAACAGCCTGGCTAGCTGCGCAGACTAGCGGCCCTGTAAGTAAAAGTCCAATAAATATCAGTAGACCTTGCTCTATAAAATTACTTCCAGATGCTACAACACCGCAGGAAAATGCCCACATTGGTGGAAACCAGGTGATGGGTTTGAGTAATTCCCCAATATCTTTCGCATATATTTTATCCATTGTTGTATTTTCTACTTGACAGTGCAAACAGTCAATTGCAATTTACACTTATAGTGTAAAATAAATAAAAAAAAGGGTTTTTTTGATGGAATATGTTACGAAGCTCGAAAATCAACCAGAAGCCTTGATAATCGGAAGCGGTTTTGGCGGTATCGCAACTGGGATTCGCTTACAGGCTAGGGGTTATAAAACAACCATCTTTGAAAAATTGGATCAACCCGGTGGGAGGGCCAGTGTTTTCAAACAGGATGGATTTACTTTCGACGCAGGCCCCACTATCGTAACTGCGCCATTTTTATTGGAGGAATTATGGGAATTGTGTGGTCGAAAATTTTCTGATTCAGTGACGTTAAAAGAAATGAACCCTTTTTATAGGATACGATTTGATACCGGTGAGTTTTTCGATTACACGGGGGACCCTGGCAAAATGCGAGATCAAATCCGTAAATTTTCTCCAAATGAAGTTCACAAGTATGACGAATTTATGGAGAAGGCCGAGCTCTGTTATCGGCTTGGATATGAGGATTTAGGAAACCTCCCTTATAACTCTCTTTCGGATTTACTAAAGTCGATTCCCTCGATGATTAGGATGGGAGCATGGCAGAGTATTTATAAGCTGGTCTCGAAATATTTTAAGAATGAACAATTAAGACAAGTTTTTAGTTTTCACCCACTATTAATTGGTGGAGATCCGTCAGCTGTTACGTGTGTATACAGTCTGATCGCAGCATTGGAAAGACGCTATGGCGTCCATTCAGCTATGGGAGGCACTGGAGCGATTATAAGTGCGATGGTAGATCTGTATGAGGATATCGGGGGCACAATAATCTATGACGCGGAGGTTACTAAAATTGATGTCCAAAACCGGTGTGCTAAAGGCCTGTATTTGAGGAGTGGGGAATATTTTCAATCGAATGTAATTGTTTCAAATGGAGATACGGCGTGGACATACACGCATCTTTTGGATGAGGGTTATAGGAAAAAGTGGAATGATAAAAAAATAAAAAGTAGCTCTTTTTCAATGAGCTTATTTGTTTGGTACTTTGGAACTTCAAAAGTTTTCGATGATGTTCAACATCATACTATTCTTTTAGGTAAAAGTTACTTGCCCTTATTGCATGATATTTTTCGAGAAAAAAAACTTTCAGCAGATTTTAGTTTGTACTTACACAGACCAACTGCAACTGATAAAGGGATGGCGCCTCCAAATCATGATACTTTCTATGTTTTATCGCCGGTACCAAATCTATTAGGAAATGTTGATTGGGACAAAGAAAAAGAAAGTTACAGAAAAAAAATTGAAAAGTACCTAGATAAAACTATCTTGCCTGGGTTAACTAAGTCAATAGTTTCGTCGAAAGTTTTTACGCCTAATGATTTTGAACAAAGATATTTGGCATTTAATGGCGCAGCTTTTGGGATGGAGCCATTGCTTCTACAAAGTGCGTGGTTTAGACCACACAATAAGAGTGAAGACATCAAAGGCCTTTATATGGTCGGGGCTAGTACACATCCAGGTGCAGGTATTCCTGGAGTTCTAACTTCAGCGAAACTACTGGATAAGGTAATTCCAGAGAGTTATTCCTCAAGTAAATTTGCCAATAAAAAAACCGGAGAGCGAGCTTATGGAAGTGTTTGATAGAGAACGGATACAAAATAGTCACGACTCACTAAATTGCAGCAAAATTATGGCAAATGGATCGAAATCCTTTTACGCCGCATCACGACTTTTCCCTGCGAGGTTGAGAGATCCCGCGACTATTATCTATACTTATTGCAGATTGGCAGACGATTTAGTCGACAAAGGTGGGACAAAAAAAACACTTAGGTCTTTAAGAGAGAGACTGAGGAGAATATACAACGGGAACCCTTCCGATCAAGGAGTTGATAGAGAGTTTGCAAGAGTGGTTTTAAATTATGGCATTCCGATAGAATTACCATTAGCTCTGTTAGAGGGATTTGAATGGGACCTTGATGGTAGACGCTATGAAACGTTGGAAGAGTTAACAGACTACGCTATTCGTGTAGCAGGTTCGGTTGGAGTAATGATCTCAATATTGATGGGAGTAACAGATAGGCGCGTACTCACCTCTGCTTGTAAGTTAGGAATAGCTATGCAATTTACAAACATTGCGCGAGATGTTGGAGAAGATGCAAGAAATTCTCGATTATATCTTCCTGAGAGTTGGATGAAACAAGTAGATTTAGATCCCGATAGTTGGTTAAAACATTCAGTTGAAAACCAAAAGATTCGATCGTTAGTTAAGAGATTATTGGATGTCGCTACGTCTCATTATCAATCCTCGTCAGGGGCCATTTTATTGCTTCCGAAGAACTGTAGAATCTCAATAATGTCCGCAAGATATATTTATGAGGAAATTGGAAATGAATTAGCGAAAAATTATTTTGACTCTATAAATTACAGGGCACACGTATCTTTCTCAAAGAAACTTATGCTAATAATGAAATCTGCAAATGATTCACTTATTTCAATGCTTTTACCTACATCCTCCGCCGCGATGAGCAGTCATTCTTTTTTAAATTCTAAGCTTTCTTTTATACTTGATCCCGTCACTGATAAGTTCAGAGGTAGACGATGTTCAACAATGCCACTAAATTTCTTGCAGCGATTAAATTGGGTAATTGAACTTTTTTTAAAGTTAGCTGAAAGAGACAAATATCAGTTAGTCGATCCGCGGCATCCGCCACGGCAATAAGCTTCTGACTAAGGAATTTGAGTACCGATTGAGGTTCAATGTCTCATGCATGACCAGTTGCCTGTCTCCCAAAAGGCCTGCGGACAGCATGCTTCGTGAGTAAAAAGGTGTATCTTCGAGACTTTTTAGTATGTGAGACGGACGAGCTGGTTCAGCGCGCATAAATCTTGGAATCAACCATTTCGTGTTCGGCAAGTCTTCCCGCGGTGGCGGAGCGATCCTTTTGACACTTCCATCAGGAAAGAAGCGTAACGGTAAAACTCTTTCTCTCCCTATTTTTTGTTTTATGTCATAAAAAACCAAAACACTATCATCTTCAAGATGTGTTTTCGCCCAATTCCATCCGTGAAAAGGAGTCTCTAATGGCTCATCACCTTCATTCGAATCGCAGTAACCATGACCTTGCCAGTTGAGGTTTAGACTTGGAAAATCCACCGATACCTCTGCGTGAGGTGCCAATGGCCCCCATCTGTGTTTTTTATCATCATCTAACCACGTACTGTATAAGAAAAACTTTGAAGCAGATAGTACTATTTTCCCTTTTACCCTCTTTGGAAAAGGTGCTGCAATTTCATCAATATCAACTTCTATCCGATCATTTTTCCACTCAATCTTACTATTTGCAATTTCAAAATAATTATTCTTGCGATTGACATATTTTTTGCCAAACTCTGTCATTGTCCAGATCTTTTTGTCCTGGTTATAGAGTGCTAAATTGAAAGAGCAAAAATCCTCTGGGTCAGCGCTTTCAATATTTTGCTTTTTTGCGGAAGAGTAATACGGAGAAAAGACACTACCGACGAATATAATTAGTGAAAATGCGTGTGTGCCGTTCTCACTCGTTCCATCAATGTACCACCAAAGATAGCCACCAGGGTTTACTGGTTGATCAAACCTAGGTCCTCCATCAATGCCTCTGCCGCCAATTGGCCTGATATAGTCGCCATCGGCAACCCTGGTCCCGGGTGAACGCTCCCACCCGAAAGG
>MDTG01123640.1_pt1 | contig 11019 bp, 9 predicted proteins | sample 811421 | NCBI WGS metagenome assembly MDTG01 (sample SAMN05326645, study PRJNA326480) | marine metagenome | isolation source: seawater | place: Pacific Ocean: South East | collected 2011 | reverse complement strand
CGAAATAGGTGACAACATGCCATTTGGAATACCACCATCGGGAGGTCCACTGAGCAGAACCAGAACACGATTATCTGCATCCTCACTGACCAGATATTTGCGTTGTCAAAAGAGTTATTTTCTGGGTAATAAATTGGGATTATCAAGCCCAAGGTCAATTTCGCAAATTCTTGGCATAACTCTTGAGGATGCCTTGTGCTCGATACTCATGAGACGCCCAGTAAGCATTAACTCACTAAAGGAATTAAAAGATTGGTGTTTCAAACTTGCAGATGTAGAAGCAAATCAGTGTTACCTAATCAGCAAGGCAAGATGGGAATCTGCGGTATGGCGTAGAGATTCAGAGAATTGGGAAGATGTAACCATTGATGAATTATCACGCAAAATAAAAAATGGACTAGAGTTATTTCTCGAAGAGGTGGAATCCTGTTATCAAGCAAACGGCGGACCGTACCTAAAAGAATTCAGACAACAATCCACGCCGTATTCGATCCCAAGCCCTGCTTGGGGCGACGAACCAATGTTCCCGATTCCTGACAAGGTACGAAATTTTGGTCTTCGCTCATGGGCAGAAGATGAACCAATGGTGTGGCAAGGTAAGAATGACCCAGTTACATGGATGGAAGCATGGGAGATTGCGAGGCCTTGGGTCAAAGACCCTAGAGTTCACCAACCTCAGCGATTGTTTCACCCTGACGGCTGGGCAGCAGGCGAACTGGATTTAGTCTTGAGATGGGATGGCAATGTCAGATTAATAGATATTAAGTCAGGCAATCCCAACTCAAAATTTGCAGGTTCCTTACAGCATCAGCTCAATTTTTATGCATGGCTGTGGCATGAAACACATGACAAGCAACAGGTAGACGGAATTGAGGGGTGGTATCTCGACGGCCCAGAACGGATTTATTTTGAGGTGCCTGATAGTGATAAGATAAAACAGCTAACTGTCGAGTATAAATCAATACACAGAGAGATGTTGGATTTGGGTGAGGGACCGGCAAAATTCCCTGACTATTATCCAAAGCCTTGTACTATCGCCGCAGGATGCTTCTGGTGCACTTTTGGGGAGAAAAATATCACCCAAGACTTTGATTATCTCAAGCGTCTGCAAAACATCACAGTTGAAATTTCTCCTCCAAGTCAAATGATTGGAGAAATTCAATCAAGAATTAACATTAAAGGTAAATTTACTGGTCAATGGGGGCCACTACCAAATCACTATGCAGAGCCAGTATTAGGTGCCATGGTGAGTGTCTCAGGCACGCAAGTTACCGTCGAGGAAAGCGAGCCAAATGCATTTCCAAGTTTACACGATTATGCCGAGGGCGAGGTAATTATCCTCAATGCTTTACCAGGCGTATGGCGCGGTAATTCCCGTGTTTATCTCGATAGCAAAAGTAGTATTATTTCCTCAAATGAGTTAGATAATTCCGGAATAAAGAGTACTGAATTTACCCGCATAGGGCTAATGAGAACCCGCGCTAATGTTGAAGGAGTAATCATTTCTATAGACTCTAGGAGCGGTATTAGGCTTGATGAAAAACCATGGTCAATGAGAACTATGCACATATGGGACGGTAATCACATTGCCGAAGTAGTTGCTTTTGGCTCGAGTATAACGAGTCAAATGCTGAACATTAGGCCTGGAGACAAGGTGAAAATTGTGTCCGCAGAGTTGGGCTGGAGATCAGGATTACCACAATTACGTATCGACCAACGCTCAACTCGCATAATGAAATTGACCTAGGTAGGGTTGAAATGGGTAAAGCATCAACGACATCTTATGCCGGTTACAGAGGTGACTTCTGGTTCCGATACCATTGGTCCCTTCAACCGACTTTCAGCAAGCCAAGTAAATTCCTTCCGGGCCTGTGAACGCTTATGGTTTTATGAGAAAGTATTGAAACTGAAGATAAAACAAATTCCTGTGCTTTATGTTGGTAGGGCAGTTGAAAGTGCTATTTGTCGAACATTGAAAGAGTCGCCTAAATTATTACTAGCGAATGCCTCTGAACATACCTTAGCAAATATTCCGCTGGCTGAGGATGGTAAGCCCTCTAGGGATAGTCAAAGGATTTGGCCAGCTAGTAGAATCCTCCCAGTAAGCGATGGTCAAGTCCCAAAAACAATTGAGGAAATAAAGCAGTGGGCGATAACAAGACTGTCAATACACCTAAAGAGTTCACTAGAGGAGGCTAACAAGGATTGGGCCAGACAAGAACGTAAATTCGGCGCTTGGTCTGACGTAAATTTTGATTATTGCATGGAAATGTGCATAAATGGACTAAACTTACATTTAGCTGAGGTTGAAAGATGTCTCAAAACCATCCCCGAGCAAGTGTTAGAACACTGGCGCTCGGGGGCTAGAGACTATTGGCCCGCTCCTGATGGTTTTGGGTATAAATTAACTGGACGTCACCCACTCTCAACGCATGGTAACATAACCGCAACTGAGGCTTGGGAAATTGCTCGACCATGGTTTGTCGAACCTGAATCTGGCCAATTCAGTATGAATGCCATTCATCCAGATTATTGGTTTCAAGGTGAGTATGATCTGGTTTACCGTTGGGACGGCCGGATTAAAATTGTTGATATCAAAGCAAGTAAGGGGATTGGTGACCGTTCAGGCGATTACATCGAGCAACTGCGAATGTATGCAATGCTGTGGTGGACTACTCATCAAAGAGAAGAGGTTGTTACCGATTTAGAAATTTGGTATTTAGGTGCCAATATGGTAAAACCGGTTGAAGTCCCAAATATCCAAGAATTGGCTCAAATGGAAGCGGAAATAAAGCAACTTTGGGTTCAGCTCAAAGATAACGTAACCTCTATAGAAATGTTTCCAGCGAATCCATTACCACTAAGGGGATATAGCCAAGGCGGGGTTTCACAATCGCCACCAGAAAATGAAGTCCGCTGCGATCGATGCGATTGGTCATCCATATGTGAGGGCGGTGGTGGGAAAGAATTTCAACAACCAGCATTGGAATATCATCTTCCGGGTCTAGTCACGCCGGTAACAACGGTTCCGTTTTCGCAACTGAATGTTCGATTCAATCTATCAGCGAGCATTGATTCTGTCATTTATCACGAAGGCAAGCCACCCGAGATCAGAATAATCCAAGATGGTTATCGTGCTGACATAGAGATCAAGGCAGAGAAAAATCAAGACGGTTTGCCGACATATCCTCAGGGCCTTAGTAAGAACGATACAATATACTTACAGAATGTTGTTATCACCTCAAATTACCAAGGAAAATTAACCGCAAAGGTCGACCCAATTAGTATAATCACCATAAGTAATGATGGTGCAGATTATACCGATAGTTTGCTGAATTTTAGAGCAAGATGGGACATTGTGGGAAAGATGGCTTACAAATTTGAGCGCTCTGGTATTGGCAGAAATGGTCGTGAATGGCGTCGTAAGGGTCTAGTTATCTTTGATGGCAAGCAATCTATCAAAGTCTCAGGATGGGCCAATGATTGGGGTCACCAGTATGATATGGCAGAGGAAGGCGACATTGTCTTACTGTCCAATCTAGAGTTGGATGCTTGGGCGAATCAATTACGGGGGCAAATTGGTAGAAATTCGCGCCTAGATGTCGTTAATCCGTCAACCACCTGATGAGACGGTGGTAACCAATAATACCATGTCGTTGGTTATGACAGTCGATAAGGGTAATATCTGATCTTGATAACTCACCACTACGGTTGACGGTAATATGTTGCATTTTAGCAGCGCATCTCGTAACTTTATTGAGCCCTCAAACTCATGCACCTTATCGTGGTCGCGCCCATGAAACCTTATCAGCATGGTTGTGCCTATTGCATCATGCTTATCACTATCGCGCTAAAGGCTCTCATAGGCCGAGATCGCATAGCCCGGTATTGCGGTGGATTCGAAATCCACTGTCGTAAGACGCGGGGGTTCAAATCCCTCTCTCGGCGCCTCACATGTAGAAGGCATCGTGACTTTTTGTCAATTCAGAGACTAAGTCTGATTTATTTTTAGGCGATAAATCATTAAGTTTTTCAATCAATTTTTGGTTTGCATCATCAGGAATCACTAGGTCAAATTCAAACCATTGGTCGAGAGCTAATAATAGGTTTTGTGATGCTAAAATGTCCCCACTAGAGCCAATTGTTGTAGCAATTGCGCAGGCGGAATGCATACCGTAAACGGGCCCAAGTGAGGAGAGTAACGCTGCCATTCCAATCGCACCAGAACTTGGTTCATCACGCCGAACAATCGCACCTTTTGATTCTAAATCAACTCTATAGGAACTGCTGCTTGGGACAATAAAAATCTCCTTTGATAAGGTTTCATCAACCATTCCGGCTAGGACAATTAATTCCCTAACTTGGTGCTTTTTAAGTAATTCAAGAATCTCTCTTGCCATTATTCCCTGATTATTAGGTTCCAGCGGCTGAGAAGAACCAGTGATGGTTAGTAGCCAGTCATCATCTTTGATTTCTATTGCTCTTACAGATAAATGTGGTGGAGAAAGCAATCCATCCTCATCAAGAACCGCTAACGGTGGAAGTGCGGTGTGGTGCAGGCGCGCAACTTCAACAGCATCGTTGGTTGAATTTAGTGCATCTAATGCGGTTTTACCAATGTTGCCGACTCCCGGTAAGGAAAAAAGGCAAACTTGAGCGTTAAGCAATGAATCCTTGCCATTGCGCCATTCAACAAGTAGACTCATTACTGTTCTATCACTCAATTAGCAGTATAATGTTTGACATCAAACGGTTTGATTTCAGGCTATTTCCAATGTGAATCAGTAGTGCCATTACTCCTCTTCGAAAATGGCCTTTCTTGACTCGGTTATGGTTTTCAGATTAGGTAAAGTTGTCAACCACTCAGGAGATTCTACATCATACATCTTTCGTCGAATGTTCGCTCGTTGGTCTTCTGGTGACCACTTTATTGGGGCAGCAGCATTGGCGATCCCATCACAATGTGGACAATCACGTTGGAGAGTCCAAGCACCGCATTTTTTACAGTGTTGCAATAATTGCCTTGCCATGATATTGCCTACTAGTTATTGTTTAAGACAGAGTCGGTATTAATCCCTGAAACTCGCCGCTTGTCCGCCATTTTCTTCCATCGTATTAACTATTGACGCAGTAACATCAACCCATAGATCCTCGGCGGTTTTGAAATCTGGGGCCTTCAGAACTAGTCTGTATTCGGGTGCACCATCATAGAAACACAAGACCGAAATTTCGTCTTTTTCGGAGCTATATTGCTCTGCTGATAACAAGGCATCTTTGATAACTTCGACTCCATTGTCAACGTCAATAGATAGGTTTAGACTTCCCTTTATTTCAACAAACGGTGGAATTATGTTTTCGATGGCGATTTCAATGAATTCGGTTATCCAGTCACCTTCAAAACCAGCATCTATGATTGCAGTTTCGTTCATCGCTGCTTCTTCAAATGCTGCATACAGTGTCCCAAAAGTAACGACTAAATCTTCGCCAATGGATTCTTTTTCAGTATCCGACCAGCCAACCTTTTCACCACACACCTTCAACAGTTGTAGCGAACGTTGTTCGTTTTTCCATTCCTGTAGTCTGTCTCTTCGTCGCTCCTCTGAAACAGATTTAAGAGATAACTCGAGCGATGAACCGTCTTTTTTGGTTCGCATTACCTTGCAAATTAGACGCTGGCCGTCACGGACAAAAGTTCGAATGTTCTTTACCCATCCGCTAGCAACTTCACCAATAAAGATGAATCCCTCTAATCCTGGATATTCGTCAAAGTTTACGTAAACACCGTTTTGTTTTACATTTTTGACAGTAACAACAACAAGTTCCCCTTCTTCAGGTGTGCTTGTTATTTCGCTCATGGGGGCTCAGCCTCCTCATTCCATAGCTTCTAGCAGGGTGCATCCAACGAGATTTGCTTTGCCACCAGATGGTGTAGTTAGTATCGCTCCACAAACCGAGCATCCAATGACTGTTGTGGCCCTAGAATAAATAACTGATTCAGAGCCGCAATCTTTGCATGTTACTTTGATAAATTTTCCAGACATCTATTCACCTCATTTATCGACTAATTCGAATTTCTTTGCTCTCTGACATGGAGCATAGTGAGCTTTACCAGTCTCCGTGCAACGAAACAAGATATTGACCCGCTTGGTGGGCTTTTCCCTGCCGTCAGGCTTTGGTCTTGGGAAACCTCGGTAGCCAGCCATCACCTTACGAAATCTTCTCTGTCCCCACTTTAACTCAGAGGCTCGCTTCTTTTTGACGCGCTCCACTGTGTGCATAGTGTGCTTGCCCGCTGATGGGCTGTAACGTTTAATCTGACGTGGCATCTTAACCATGGTATCACCTTGAGCGTTCGTGCCACTCGGGCGGGGTATTTAGAAACTCCGACTGAATTTATTTTGGAAAAGAGATGACTGTGGCTCGAAATTAGGGATGAAGTAATTAATCCGTTCGTCCTCCAAAGGCCATGGATGAATTAATTAAAGCGGCTCTGCTTTTCTGGCTGCCGTTTGCGTTCATACCATTTGGCATATGGGTTTCACAAATAAAATCTAGTAATGTGTTGAACAAACTTGGCTACCTGACTACATTTGCTGGCATGCTTCTGGTTTTATCCAGTCCATGGACCGTACCGGAGTCACCATCAAGCGCTATTGGACATTTGCTAGGATTTATTGCTGGTCCGGCAATATTGATACTACTGGGATTGTTTAAGATTGCATACTCCGGAAATGTACCGGTAGGAAAACTCAGCGATAGTGATCGAAATTTAGGAATATTTCTGTTTTTTACAGGATTAATCTGGTTTGCATTGATGCATTGGTGGGAGATAACACCAATAATGAACGATGGTAACATCAACCGATATTGGCTAATATTTCTTCCTAACCTGTTAATTTCCTTAACTGGTTTATCATTGGCAGGGGGACTGGCAATGCTTGCATATGGTGATCAACGGGTTAACGAATCAAGATATTTATTTGGCATTTCACTAGGCACATTCTTGTTTTTGATGTGTGCCATGAATATCGACTCAGCAAATCTTAGTGCCGTTGAATTCCGAGAATATGTATGGCTATCAATCGCCGATATTATCGGCATCATTATTGGTTCAATTTTATCGATAATTTCCTTTGCATCAGTAATTTTTGTTTATGAAAGAAGTTTACCGACGCCGAAATCCATCGAACCACCCAATAATCAGGAACTCGACAAAGTCACGCAGGTAATAAAAAATAATCTTGGTGGTGATGAATAATGGCGGATAAAAACAAACCGTCGAGTAAAGTTGTGTTAATTGGCTTATTTTTTCCGGTATTTTTGGTTATCGCTGTTGACATTAGTATGAATGGTCAGATTCCCAATTTTGGTATAGATGAGTGGAATCCACGGGTCGCTAATTCGGCATTGACGGCATTTATTCTCTGCACCACATTCCTCCTTGGAAATATGTTCTTCTATGGAGAGTCAAGAAAGCGTCCGCTCGCTCCAATTTTTGGCATGGTTATTGCAGTGATTGTCGGTATCAGTGCGACAGTATTTTTCATCAACCAAGGGCCGATGCTTCTCGAGGGTAATGGTTCAGTGCGTGCTCAGTTGGTTTACAATATCTCACATACTATCATTTCTATAATCGCTCTGGTATTTTCGCTTATGATTACGCTCGGAGTTTTGTTTTCGACGATTACACATTCAGATTCAAAAATTAAAAAATTGTACAATCGGCTCGAAGAAGAATAGTTTGTTACCTCCGTTTATTTCATAAAGGATTGGTAGGTGGCCAAAACACTGAGGTAAGCACATGTCAAAGGGTACACCATCCATGGGTCGTCGCCAAAAGACGACGCACATCAGATGCAGAAGGTGTGGCAGAAATGCTTACCACAAACAAAAACGGGTATGCGCTGCTTGTGGATACGGTGCAACAGCAAAAATGCGCAAGTATAGCTGGTCAAAGAAAGCTCACCGTCCAAAGGCCTGAATCCATGGTTATCTATTGGCAAAATATAGCAAACAATCATTTGCTAATTGACCTGTGGTGATATTGTGTGCGGCATAATTGGCGTCGTTGGTAAACAAGGATACCATGTTAATCAATTGATTTACGACGGACTCACAGTATTACAACACCGTGGTCAAGATGCTGCTGGGATAATGACCGAATTCGAAGGTCAGTTTAGACTAAGGAAGTCAACTGGTCTAGTTCCTAATATATTCTACAGTCGTCATATGCAGAGGCTCCAAGGCCACATAGGAATTGGCCACGTAAGGTATCCAACTGCTGGGACTTCATCAAAGGCAGAATCACAGCCAATGTATGTTAATTCTCCCTATGGCTTGTCCATCGCTCACAATGGTAATTTGACCAACGCAGTTGAACTAAGGCAGATCTTGCGTGACAAGCATTTTCGACATATGAACACTAAGAGCGACTCTGAGTTACTTCTCAACATACTTGCGGTTGAGCTAACCAAGTTCTCCTCCGATTTGTCAATAAATGGCGAACCACATCTCAATATTGAGACAGTTTTCAATGCCATATCTGCATTAAATGATTATGTTAAGGGGGGTTATGCATGTGTATCATTGATTTCTGGTTATGGCTTGTTAGCATTTAGAGATCCCAATGGCATACGGCCACTTATTTTTGGTAAGCGCGAATCAGACGACGGAACCGAGTGGGTTGTTGGTAGCGAATCAGTAGCAATCACTGCCTTGGGTTTTGAAATCGAAAGAGATTTAGAACCAGGTGAAGCGATTTTTATCTCTTCATCCGGACATCTATTTACGCAGATGTGCGCCAAAGAGACTAGTCGAAACCCGTGCATATTCGAATATGTTTATTTCGCTAGACCAGATTCCGTAATTGACGGGATTTCAGTGTATGAGGCCAGATTGAATCAAGGTAAACTTCTCGGCGAGAGAATCAAACGCGAGTGGCCAGATCATGATATTGATGCAGTTATCCCTATACCAGATTCGGGAAGAATTGCTGCGCTACAGATGGCAAATACTCTCGGTGTCCCATATCGGGAAGGATTTGTCAAAAATCGATATGTTGGGCGCACATTTATTATGCCGGGTCAAGCTTTGAGAGAGAAATCTGTTCGACGCAAATTGAATACTATCGAAAATGAATTCAAAGGGAAAAATGTGCTTTTAGTTGATGATTCCATCGTGCGTGGAACGACCAGTAAACAAATAGTCGAAATGGCTCGAGAATCAGGCGCGTCAAAAGTTTACTTCGCCTCAGCTGCGCCACCAGTTAGATATCCAAATGTCTACGGTATCGACATGCCTGCAACCACCGAATTTGTTGCTCACGGACGAAGCATTGACGAGATAAATACTCACATAAAATCAGACAGGCTGTTCTATCAGAGTCTAGAAGATTTGGAGGAATCTACCCTAATGGTGGCCCCTCAAGACATAGTTTTTGATTCCAGTTGTTTCAATGGTGTCTACGTCACAGGGGACATAACTGAGGAATATCTCAAGGATTTACACGACCAGAGGAATGATAATGCTAAGGCGTCGATGAATGAAGACGATCAGGTATTGGATATCCACAATGATTCAAATTAATCCGTTGGTCTACACTACAATCTTTACTCATTAGATAGTGAACTTAATGATGTCCAAGCCGTGGGTGATATCATGCTAACTCACATGGTTGACGTTGCATTTAATCCGCAGTCAACAGTTTGCGGGTTAGCGGTTTCAGACGATGGTAATAGTTTAGCATGGTCTGAATCTAATCGCTCGGTGAATATACTTGTAGGGCGGAAAAATCATCACTTTGTTTCTATAGATAGTGACATAAAGGGAATTTTTTTCCACAGCAATGACATAATTTTTGCCGATGACGATTTTGGCTTGCGGTGTATAACTATTGATGGTAAGACTGTATGGGAATGCGAAATACCCGGAGGGGTTTCGATACTACACAACTGTGAAAGTTTCATTGCCGTGGTAGACAACCTCGGAAGATTATCAACCTTGAGCCATCAAGGAAGCTTAATCAAGTCTTTTCATCAGTTCAACTCAATTGTGAAAATTTTATCATATGATAGTGGAGTTATCTTTGCTTTAGAATCCGGTTCTGTGCATTACTTAGACGGGCAAAATTCAGTATGGGAAAGACCGGCGCGAGGCGACGTTGGAGAATCAATAACCACACTTGGCTTAACCGCAAACAATAATTTGATCATTGGGCGAGAAGGATATGCATTAGTCCCTGGAGATGAAGAGGCGCTAGAACTTGAAGTATGGGATGTTTACCAGGGGACCATTCTATACCGAAGTGAAATCAAGAATCGATTGCTAGTAACCTGTTCAGATCATACTGCAACCCATTTGGGTTTTGATGATGGTTCAATTCATCAACTGACTTACCGGTCAGATAATACCTACTTGATATCAGAGGAACTTTTCTCGACAAAATATCCAATCAAGACTCTTAACTCGGGAAGTGATAATATCATTGCAGGCTCATGGTTTTACCTAAATGGCATGGCAAAAACGGGTGAATTTTGGGTTGTTGAGCATCAGGGAATAATCCAACACTCTGCTTACTGTAAGGCTACTGAAGAATTTTATTTTGCGGGTGATGACCAAAACGATTACACAGATATTGAGCCAATTGGATGCATTAAATTATCCTCAAAATTAATTCAACGAGATAAGTCAGAGTTAACTCAGTGGTTCGAACTCGAAATCAAAGATGATACTATTTCAGCAGAACAGATTTACTCAAATGACGAAAAGTTTCGTGCACTATTATCCTCTCATGAAGCGCAGGGAACAGAATTACTCGATAATGAATTAAGCAGTATCATGTCTGCTCTAGCAGAGGATGTTGATGATACACAACACGTCACCGAGCACTCAATTCCAGACAGTGATATTCTGCTTGATGATTTGATGTTTAGTGCAAAGCCAACCTCTCAACCAGTCGCCAATGCCGGTCAGGATTCAGTCTATCAGTGTGGCGAACAGTCACACTGTGTCATTGTCCTG
>MDTG01096072.1_pt1 | contig 11019 bp, 21 predicted proteins | sample 811421 | NCBI WGS metagenome assembly MDTG01 (sample SAMN05326645, study PRJNA326480) | marine metagenome | isolation source: seawater | place: Pacific Ocean: South East | collected 2011 | reverse complement strand
AACGTACAACATATCACAATGTTTCTTCGCTGATTCTATATAATCTAAGTGTCCTGTATGAATAGGATTAAAATATCCTGAAATTATCCCAATTCTCATTTTTATTCCCAAATTTCTATTTTTTTCTATGGTTTTCGTGGGTTCCTTGCCCATTTATACCGTTTCTAGATATATTATACACGACCCAAAAGGGAAGTTACATACAATAAATGATACAATACATACGATAGATATACAGACAGTATGCCATATATCCTGTGATTACGAAAATGCCTGATTTTAAAGGGTTTACATTCATTTACAACTTACCTTATATAGTTAATACATATACAGTATATATATAACACATACATACAATACATAACGGGATTATTCTTTTATGGGGATGTGGGTTTTTGGATTTTGTACCTCGTGCTACGGCAACAAGCAAATAAGTATCCGCGCAAATATAAAAATACTCGTTTCTGTATATAAGTATATTAGATTTCCATAGCGAGTTCTAGTATAGACATATATTGGTCTACTTGTATAGGAGTCATTTCAATACCTTGTTCTGCCATATTTGTTCGCCATCGTAAACGCATCTCGCTGTTCAACATGGGCAGATTTTGCATTACGCTTACCTGCGTCCTATTCCCAGTTTCTAAAGTATCGACGGCCTCTTTATATGTATCCCACGCCTCTGATAGTTCATCAGTCGTGAGCCTATATAGTTGTCTCATTATATCATTAAACGAACTTCTACTCATCATAATAAATCTCCTTGTTTCCATTATATTATATATCGGGCGATTTGCAACTAAATCTTTATAAAACATGTTAATAAATTAACTATTTGGTGTAATTACATAATCATCTGCGCGGATCGTTAATACGAATAAGTTTATGGGGCGCATTATATAGATTATCACATAAGTTAGATTGTACATGTTCTCCCATATATATAAATTCACATCCATTATTATTTTTTCCAATGCCATATGCTCGTATACCATCACGAACAACACAGTCTACTTTATATTTACCTTTAGATGACATGTACGTGCGTTCACCTGTCTCTGGACTCACATAGTAACTACCAGAACCACCAACGACACGAAAGCAGTCTCCTTTTTCTAAAGCGCGCCAATTACCTACGGGCTTATTATAACGCTTACGTCCAAATTTATTCGGAAACGCATATTCGCATACTTTACATTGAAATGCGCGGGCGCCATTAACTGCGCCACACTCAGGACATTTCTTTTGACCTTTTCCCATATTATTTTACAATCCTATTTAAAACACTAATTAATAAGAATACAGTACATGCACCTACTACATAGAATAACGGCGATTCGTCTATATATAAACGATCACTCGCAACTGTTAATAATACAGTAGTTACTACATTACCTGCGGTTAATAAACTATTCTCTGCCTTCATATAAATATCTCCATTTTCACTGGCTATACACAAATTACCACATCTTAGTGGTTAAGAAGAGACACACGCTCTCCACAATATATACTAACATACTATCGTCGTATGTCAAGTAGAACTTTACTATTTTTCCAAAAAAGGGTATAATATTATTATAACATATTAACAATGAGACATAACCATGAAAAAATTTATTATGGGATTTATGTCAGCTATACTAGTATTATCACTTGCGCTGAACGGATTATTAATTTATGCTATATATAACATGCTCGATCCAAAAGAATTTCTACGGCATCTTCTAGAAATCCTATTCTAATAGCGCGCTTATATCCCCAAAACCGCTGGCTGTCACCTAACCACCACATCCGATGCGATTAGCAGCGACAAACCACTGGCTGTACACATAATACCACACCGGATATATTTAGGTGCGACTAGACCCCACAAACCGCTGGCTGTACACATACTACTACAACCGGAGTTGATAAGGAAGTACACTCCCATTTTGTTGTTGAGACTGAATCTCAATAAGCACTAATGATACTGAGTCTCAATATCAATAAGTTAACTATACATCATAAATACTTGTGTCCATATATAGTACATGTACATATAACCATTATAACATATATCGACATATACGCAATATATATTTAGAAAAAAATTAACAAACCACAATATATAGTAGGCGGGTTTATTTGTTTTGGCACGGTTTTAGCCCCCTTGAAGCTCAAGCCCCCTCGGCCCTGCCATTTTGGCATGTCATTGTGACAGCCTCAGCCAGCCGCCCGAAAGCGGCCAGCTTTGGCCCACCACAACACTATGCTGCTATTGCCAGCTTTTCAGCCGCCAGTACATATCTGTCCTTGCTCGCGAGTAGTACACGGTCGTAAGCTGTGATTGCCTTACCCTTACGTGTGCGACGTATCGCATCATGCTGTGCGTGTCCCTGAACAGCGTTGTAAGCCTCCCAAGCACTCACACGGAAATCGCTGCCAAGCGTAGGGCGACCACTCTGCCATCGTTCACGCTGAACACGTCGGAAGATGTCCTCAGTACGTGTTTTGTGCATAGTTCTCGCACGACCTTCCTCTTGAGGCACATCGCCGTAGATAGAATCTAGAAAGCCAGCCAATGCAACCTCACGGGATTCCATGTGGTTAATAACGTCAGTGAGTGTCGTCCAGCTATCGCCTAGTCTGCTAAACGTTGCGATCAAGTCGTCCATTTTAGGACGTAGGGAACGTGTATGGCGAATGGATACGCTAGTACCTTCAACCGTACGCATCATCTGCAGGTTAGCACAAAGGTCACGGAAAGTACCAATGGTTGCAACGAACGCTTCTTTATCTAGACCGGCGGAAATAAAGATACGCGGGCTAACGTTGTCAGCCGTGCCCATAACAGAAACGCGGTGATCGTCAGTAGGGGCAACGGATACATAATGCCCGTCATTGAAATGCGTTTTCAAACTTACTTCGCCATCAAAGATATTTGCGGCGGCTTCAACCAACGCACACACGTCGTCAGTAGTATGCGGTACATAGCGATCAGAGATCGACCCACTACCAACATAATCACCAGTATCGTCACGGAATAAACCGTACCACGGCGTATAGTGATTGTCCGCACCAGACAATGGTAATTTCATTACCTCAAAATCAAAAGACTCACGAACCTTTGCGCCAATGGTTTGATAATCTACGTTCATAATTAAATTCCTCAAAAAAGTGTTGTGACTATAGTATCATTATAACATACAATGTACCGTTGTCAAGTTAATCTTCAAATTTTTTCTTCCAACAATCGTCGCACAATCCAGACAGCAATAATTCTCGCTCACATGGCTGCAGGTATGGCATAGCGTCTTGAATAGCTAAGCCGTCAATACTACGCCAAGATTCCACGTCAGATGTCTTACAGGTAAAACTGTGCCACTCATCGCAGTCACGACATTGCACATCAAATCGCGTGTTGTCGCCAAACTGCTTTTCGTTCCAATCAAAAAATACCATTGCTTAATTCTCCTTTACTACTAGTATACTATATTTATCGGCAATGTCAAGCGAAAACTTTAAACAATTATCAACTATTTTCAAAAACCCCCCTGTCGGGTGGCGAGCCGAGCCCCCTTCAAGCCCCCTCCGGCCTGCCATTTTGGCAGTCGAAAAAAAAGGGAACACGCTGCGATTGATAAAACGGCATAGCCGAAAGGCCCCGAGCGTGCCCCTAATTCTAAAAATGTTGGTTCAGGCGTTGAGCGACTCCGCCACCTGAGTTTAATGCTTGCGTATACATAGCCGTCCGAAGCACCAACAATCAACCGGCAACTACTTACCCACAAGCAAGTCAATCATGCGTCCATCATAAAACGCTTTCGTATCCCCGTCTTTCAATTCTAGGGTAACAAGTTTATCAGACCTGTCGCCCTTACATTTACCATAGCGAAGTGTACCTTTAGACACTGGGCTATCTTTCAACGAACGGATACCAACAACTTTACCACGATAGCTTTCAGCATTTGCGGCGTAATTAGTTGTAAGAATTCCGTTTACCAAACCTTTTTTTGCTTCTTTCAAATACGTGAAACTGACGTTACTTCCAATTTTCATAATTTACTTCCTCTGGGTTATCACTTGAACAAACTAACATATACATCAAAAATAGTAATAGAATCTCAATCATGTTGTCACTGGCTTTTTCCTCCTAGAATAACTACCTTTACCTTTTAATTTTCTCAGGGCAACCGCTGCCTCTGAGCCTTTGGGTTGTGTACCATGTATCAATAGGGCAAAATCTTTATCACGCAATGACGGGCGTGCGGCGTGGCTATCGTCGTGGTCGATTTCTAGCCCCAAACTTTCCGCTTCCGCTTCACTGAATACAACCTTAGCAGAACGCAAACCATACTCGTCAATCATACGGTCGTCACGACCGCCGTAACTAGCCGTTAAAACAAAATTGCTTAGAATCGGGTATTCGTTGATAACAAACTGCCAATAACGTACTGACTTTGTATAGCCGTAAAATAAAACATCGGGATTAAAAACAGCGATATTGTACCACGCCTGCATATAATCAGCATTGAAAAAATCGCCTGCGACGTGAATCCGTACAATGCCTGCATTTTTTGGTAGGTCGGTGTGTAAGTGGTGAATCATATCATTAATATGTAAACCACGCATAGCATCAAAATTATGTTTACGCAGATTGTACACGTTATTATATTGCACCTCTTGCGAAGCTGAGAAACAGCGGAATTCGGTTTTTTCACCGTCTTGGATTTTACGTCGTCCGTCTGGCTGAACTACTGCCTTAGATAAACACTTTTCAGCGAACGGGCAAGAGTGACCGCTGAGTAAGTCAAATGAATAAACTTTTCTTTTATCTGTCAGATATGGTTTTAACTCATCAACTTTTTTTAGTGCTTCAATTTTCGCATTTGCTTTACTGAATTTTAACATAATTGTGTCCTGTGGTGTGTTGTTGTTACTCTATCATTATACAATATATATCGGCATTGTCAAGCACAAACTTTATTATTTTCAAAGTATTTACTGGAAAAAATTGCTTCAACATTACGCCAATCTTTCCCGCACGATAAATATGCGTACTCTGACCAATCTTGTGGTTCATGGTCGATAGTATCAACAAAGGTTTTATATTTGTACGGGTTATACGTCACGTCAAAACATACCGCCGGTACTGGCACGCTACTAACTAAATAGCCCGATAATCCGGCATGAACATTTTTACGCTTTTCCCTAATTACCCGCTTACGTCCCGCCTGAGAAACTAGATAACGAACATCACGCAAACATATAGTTTTTCGATGTTCCACGCGGTTGCCTGATTGTCTAATACTCCACACTTTTTTATGAAGATTAAAATATACGTATACCCGCCGATTTTCGTCAATCATATGATTCTCCTTATGTGTGATATACTTAAGTATACTATATTATCGTCCAAAGTCAACCATAAACTTTAATAAAAACCAAACTATTTTGAAAACCCCCCCTGCCGGGTGGCGAGCCAAGCCCCCTTGGCCTGCCATTTTGGCAGTCTGCTAGCGAGGCTGACCGGATTTGAACCGGCAACCACCGGATCGACAGTCCGGTACTCTGACCAGTTGAGCTACAGCCCCGTGCGTTAGTTTTCCCTGAGCCCAACGGATTGGGCAAGACTGAAAGCAAGATGGCGGTACGCCCATGGAGGTTATGAGCGTACCACCTTCCAAGCTAACAACCCATCAGGGTATTCTAGCTGACCTGCGGGTCAATAATCTTTGCATAGCTTAGATTACGAACCTGACCAGATTCAGCACGCACGGTTGCATACAAGCCGTTGGCGCCGCTGCCAATATTTTCGACCTTGCCTACGTGACGCTTCAAAATGTTACGTCGTCCGTGCTTTGGGTACTTGCAAGAAATTTTGTCGCCCTTGCGTAGCGAAAGTAATGAATTAGCAAACATAAGTTTACTCCTTTGAAACAGATTGTTGAACTTGGATGAAATCAACCGTTGACTTCTTTCCGTTTTTTTCCACGACTACGCCGTCGTGATTAATGGCAACTACCGTGCCTTGTGGGATTTTAGTGCCAACTCCCACGACTGGCTTCACTTCGTTGTTACTCATTCGTAACTTCCTCCTTAGAATTCTCGGCTTCTGCCGCTGCCTGTGCCTCACGTTCTAACTCCAAACGCTTAGCTTCCTGCTCTTTGTCATAATTGGCGATGTCTTCTGACATTTCCTGAACTAATGACCGTGCTTTATCAATCGACATTTGCAACTCAAACTTTGCTTCTGTGCCGTCTGCCTCATTGTCTTGGAGGGTAATTTCCAGATGTTTACCCCAATGTGAGATGTAAACATTACTGTACATATCTGCTCCAAATTGCACCTGTGTGATATTTTTTTTGCTGATTTCCATTTCGCTTCTCCCTAAAAAGTGGTTAGTTGTTATACTTTGATTATACTATTATTATCGTCAATGTCAAATGAAAACTTTAATTTATTTTTTATATTTGATGTAATACTTGACGTAGGATTTCCAGTCCATTACTTTTCTCCTTAATTTTTTACCACCAACTCGTGTAAATTACTGTATAGCCTTGTTTGATAGCTGCGCGAGCCTGCACAATAAATTCACGGTCGTCTGCCGCATAAACGTCGTCGGCATTTTCTCCAAAGAAGAATCCTGACGTTTCGGGCAACTCCTGATTGTCCAAACTTTCTTCCAAAGAATCCAAATCTTCAAGCGTCAATTCGACTTCGGCACAATTAAATTCGCCTTCTCCACCCTTCTCAATATAGAGACTTTCCATAAAGCCTTGTAGGTTCGGGTGTTTTCTCCAGTAGGCTAGTTCCTTGCTATCCTCGTAGACTGTATAGCCTTCGCTGTCTTTTGTTGCTTCGCCTCGTCGTGCGGTTGCGTATTGGTCTAATCCCATGACTTCTCCTTAATAGTGTGGTGTTGTTTACTCTTTAATTATACTATAATTATCGGCATTGTCAAACTAAAACTTTAACTTTTCTCAAAAAATAAGGCAAAATATCAGGATGGGAAGCCCTACCATCACGACCGATCACTGCGTCCTTTTTTAAGTTCACGAGGAACCGGATTTGGCTTACGTGCCGATTGTCTCTTCTCCCGTTAGTGACTAACCAACAAGGACAGGAGGCTTTAATTGAGCTGATATCCGAGTACGCCGGTTGTCATCCAACGTTTCCGTTCTGCCTTACTCTATCATTATATTATATATATCGTCAAAGTCAAGCATAAACCTTTAATAAAAACCAGAAAAAAACCCAAATAGATCCCCCTCGCGTGGGGGGTGGCAAGCCCCCTTGTTCTGCTGGCCGGGACGAAACCACTAAACCCTAGTGGGTAAGCTGAGACCTACAGCCCAAACTCTGTAGGTATATGTTCACTGTCTTCTATGTCTAAAAGATTCCACGCCTCTAGTGCTTTCTCCATTGGTGGTTTTAAGCGTGAGGGATTTATACTCCAACATTTTGAAGTCATTTTATAATGTGCTGTTATGTTGTCGTGCGTAAATACTGAGCGTGGCAATAGGAACCATAGGTAATCGCCTTTCTGATTTTCATTTGGTATATCAACCCAAACTTCACCAACCTGTGGTAATACGACTTTTACACGTTCACGCCAGTCTACTCCAATAGCTAGAATGTCAACGTCTTGGCGAATACGTTTAAGAGGTTTAGAAATAACATAGCTATCTTTACAATTCTTATGAATAGAACCGGCTGTGATTTGTATTGTCTTACGTTGACCTGATGCCGTAATAACTACACGGTCTATACCGTTATCACTTTCGGGTTTATACAACTCATGTCCTAAACTGTTAATGATAGAATCAAAGTCTTTCTCTGATTGTTCGCCAGTACGTCCGCAACTGGATAGTGAAGCACCAACTGGAAAACTCTTAAGCTGTGAAAGTAAACTCATTTTAGATGTCCTTATAGTGAAGTGTTGTTATGCTTTAAGTATACTATAATTATCGGCTATTGCAAGGACAAACTTGATAAAAAAACAATTTATTCCTGTGTTTTCGCTGGCTGACACTATACCGCTTTAACCCTTCAGGGTTGGCAGATACACTGCCATTATGGCAGGCTAAAGCCCCCTTGGCCACCCCCCTGTGGAGGGGGTACTTATTGATAGCCTTCCGCATCCCTAAAAAGAATCTTTTCATAGCGTTGACCCTCGCGCCCTTCCTCCCGCTTTTTGTCCGGCTCTGCCTCTCTGCCTCGCGTGCTAATTCTATCGCGTGTATTCTTCGCATTCTCATAATCAGTTACTCCAAAAAATTCGTATTCGCTTACACTCATCCCCAATGTTCCTCCATTTCTTGGGCTTCGACTTCCGCCTTAACCATTTCGTAAGTCATGAACATCACCGCCGACAAGATTGTCGAGTGGGCAATTATGTCCCCGTCTTCTTCTAGGTTGAAAAAACTTTGTGCCATATTAACGGCAAGCCCTAGCAAGTGTTGACCTGTTTCGGGATTTTTCCCCATAAACTCGGAACAGTATTCCACTGGGTCGGTTTGTGTAGCCTTGTCAAGTACTGCTAACATTGTTACGTCTTTAATTTTCGGGAAAGCCATAGCCTTACCATCCTTTCAAATAGTTGGCACGTTGTGCCTGTCTAGTGCGTGATCTTTTTGGGCGGTTGTCATGGTAACCAGTTCCGCTTGCGTGTTTTCTGTGCCCAATGGACACCTTTAAATCGGAAACCTTGATTACCATTTTAATATGCTTGTTCTTCATATTCCAACCATGCCCATAAGATTATCATCAAAATCAGTATTACCATTCTACTCCATAAAGTCATCAGCGTCAAGGATGCCGCCGCCAATTAAGCCGTTACAAAATGATTGCTCATTATTGTATTGGCGTCCCTCGTCTACGTCGTAGGTGAATTTGCCTGTCTCCGCATACTCTGCGGCGTACTTAGCTAATCGCTTAGCTTTTGCGGCTTTAACTCGTTGGTATTCCAACGATGGTTCAACCTCATTCTCGTAAACTTCCTGAATCCTGTCGAGCGTGCGACCACCTTCACGGTCGTCGTGGTATCGTTCCGGCAGAACTTCATTAGGAACCCAAATGGCTTCCATAGCGGCGGCTTCCAAGTCACTTAACATTTCTTTAACAGTTTTCTGCATCTTGCATTTCCTTTAGTGTTGTGTTACTCTTATATTTTAACATCATTTGTCTAGATGTCAAGAACTTTTTTCAATTAATTTGAGATTACTTTGACGGTGTGAGTGTTACCACTGTAGTCGATATAGTCATCACCGTTAGAGTAAATTTTCTTTCTGTAATCAAAGTTACTATCTGCGACGTAGTCAGTTGGTACGTCTAGCGCATCGTCATCGTGTACAGGATGCCAACGGTCGCCACAACAATCGCAATCAATCCCATCGGCTACGCCATTGAAATAGATACCATTATCCTGTGCGATAGCGTTCGCGGCTTTCGCGTTATCTGCCTGAATGAATACCAACGGAGTACCGTTGAAATGTCCGAACGAATTGTTCTGACTGAATTTAAAGTAGCTCATCTTTATTTCCTTTCGATTAAGATAAATGTATTATACCATAAGTATGGCAGTTTGTCAAGGGTAAAACAGAATTATTTACAAAGTTTATTGTAAAACTTCTGCACCTAAAAAACCAATCAAACACGCACCAATCAATAATAATAAGAATGTCATATTGTTCTCCTTTCCATTCTATTATATATTATCGACCAATGCAACCCCAAACCTTAAACAAAAACCAGAAAAAAGATAAAATATTCCTTAATGAGACTGAGTCTCAACAAGCGCGCCGAGCCCCCTTGGCCTGCCATTTTGGCAGTCTGGCGTTAGCCCCAATAGTCGGGATCGTCAAAGACCATAAACAGGTCATTCGGCAAGTACATCACAGGTTCACCCTCCCACATCTCCGCTTCCCGTTCAACCTGCGCCTTATACAGTTCAGCACCGGCGTGCGTGCCTACCTCTTCCCACTCGTATCCCTCCTCGTCTTCAATGAGTCGCTCATACATCTCAAGCTCTTCAGTGGTGCATGTGCGGCTCTCTGCCGCTTCCATAGCCAGACGGTGTTGCTCTTCAATTGAAACAGCTTGGTTAACAAGGGCACAGTCACGAAGTTCGGCGTTGAAAAGATTGTTGCTCATAATGAGACTCCTGAAAAAAGTGTTGTTTGCTTATGTCTTAAGTATACTATAATTATCGACACATTGCAAGTATAATCTTTAACAAATATCAGAAAAGTTATAACTATTTTTTCTTATTGAGAATGAGTCTCAACAGCCACGCCAAGGGGGCTTCACTCGATTTTTTAACGGTTGGCGCTGAGCCGCGTGGGTTGGCTAAGACTTCCACCCCTCGCCATTAAAATCCTTTATAGTATCGCCACCTAGCAACTGTTTGAACTTCACCACCTGCAACCATCCAATTACAATCCTTTAGCCTTACGTCTTCCGGCAAGTTAAAACTTAAGTAATGTTCATAGTCACCGTTTTCAGGGAAGTGGGCAGGAATCTCAACCTTTAACACGTTACCACTTGCCGCGTCTAACACCCATATAAACTCATCGGTTTTTGCGGGCAAAGCCTTCGCTATTTCTTCTTTACTTAATTTCATTCTAATATCCCCGATTCTTTTTCTTCACCTGAACACCATCGACATAGAGAAACATCTTCGGTTGAACAGAAATCATTATCGTATTTTGTACCACATTCCCAACACTTAAATTCGTTATCCATTATTCTTCGCCCTCTCTATTCTCTAACCATTCCCAACTAGTCCAATCGCTGTAACTTGGCGGCGCTAAGTCAAACAGGTCATCACCTTTCGCAGTGCTGAATATATGCGGGGCAATCTCATGGATATTGAACGCCCCAAACTCGTGAGCAAAACCCATAACAAACCCAAACGCATCACCGTTACCGTCAACCGGCTCGAACTGCCAATACTCCCAACCGTTAGTTAGTAAGTACCACGCATACACGGTGTACTCGTTGCCTTTGGTGTCTGAAACTTTTCTTGTTGTGGTTTT
>MDTG01074008.1_pt1 | contig 11019 bp, 11 predicted proteins | sample 811421 | NCBI WGS metagenome assembly MDTG01 (sample SAMN05326645, study PRJNA326480) | marine metagenome | isolation source: seawater | place: Pacific Ocean: South East | collected 2011 | reverse complement strand
GGTGCCTATGGAAAATGTTGCGAAGGGATGGAACCCAGCTAAGTATATTCATGCCCCGGGTACGGATACTACTTCAGCTTTAATGGGTTTTGATTCTGCCGTGGAGTTTAACAAAGAACGTGATGTTAAAGTTATAGGTTTAACCGAAGGTCCTCTTGACTCAGCTAGGTTAGGAGTTCCATTTTGTGCCGTAATGGGTAAGCACTTTAGCCCAGAACGAGCTAAATTACTCAGAAGATTTGACAAAGTTATATTAGCAGTGCAGAATGACGATGCTAGTAAAACATTACTGGATGAAGTGACTTCCGTACTTTCTATTTACGGCGTAACTTTAAAAGTCATAAGGCCTCCGCTGGAGTTTAACGACTACGGCGATATGCCTCAAAATCTTGTAGAGACATTGGTCCGGCCTGAAATAAACGAATACTTCGACATATAAACACATGAACAACTTGGAAGACGAAATAGATAAACTGAATTGTACCGCTAACTTGCTTGAGTCAATGATAGAAAGTCTTAAAAACAATAAGGGATTCGACAACGACCCAGGCATAAGTTTGCGTGTTAAGAGTATTTTGTACTACCAAGGTTGTGGTGATTACAATCGTACTTTGTTTGAAGCTTTAGATCTAGATAAAGAAATTAAGAAGAAGTGTCACATATAACGCGTCAATTGGCAAAGGGAGACTACCCAGAGTGGTGTGAGTCAAACCCTCCAAATACGTTAAATAGAAATAGAACCATAGACGGTGTCCTGCATTTTGCGGGAGTTGGAAAGAAACCTGCGGATGTAATGTTCGTAGCTCCTTGTGTTTTGTTCGAGGAGGCTAATGACAGAACGTCACCTGCTCAACTCCTCAAGGGTCCAGCCGCAAATCTATTTCTACGGAATTTAAAGAAAACAGGGTTTGACCCTAGCGATGTGTATTACACAACTCTGTGTAAGTACACGCTACCCATGGGTCGTAATATGCGGCCCAAGATGGAAGACCTTAGGTGGAACCAAGCTGTTATAGAGCGGGAGATAGAAGAGGTATCTCCCAAGATTATAGTTTGTCTCGGCAAGCAAGTCTTTGACTTCTTTGTAGATTTCAAAGCTACTTTCAGAGATGTACATGGTGGGTTCTTTCACAGTACTCACTATAACTGCTTAGTGTACGTTATGGACCAGCTTACAACTGCGTTCATGAAGCCGGAGTTTATAACTCGGTCGCTAACGGACCTTACTGCTGTAAAGAAACATCTTGATGACATAGATGGGGTAGGTGTACCTAGCGTGGAAACTGACTATAAGACAGTTAGGGACAACACTGCCATGGACTCGATGTTTTCTGAGATAAGAGCAGCTAACCCGGGCGTTCTGAGTGTTGACTGCGAGTGGGCTGGAGACACCTATGTTGACGGCAAACTTAGGTCTATACAATTGTGTTGGGCACCAGGTAGAGCTTCATACGTGATGTTTAGGGATCAAGAAGGTCTGTGGGTATGGGACGAGCCTGAGTCTGATGTTTACTCTAAGCTTGGGTCGTTTTTGAATGATGGTTGGAAGTTCATAGGGCATAACGTATGTGCTGACTTCGTTTGGATGAGTCACTGGCTTGGCGTCGATACATATCAGAAGTGTGCTTTTGATACTATGTACGCTGAGTTTTTACTTGATGAGTACGCCGACCTAAAGTTGGAAAGGCTTTCTCTAAAGTATACCGACTTAGGTCGGTATGACACTGAGTTATTCCTCACCAAGAAGCGCCTCAAGATAAGTGCCTCAGAGGGATACGGTAGGATACCTGATGATGTCCTCATACCTTACGCTTGTAAGGATGTAGATGTTGTCATGAGGGCCTACCCTATACTTATGCAGAAATTGTATTCTGAGAAATTGAACTCTTACTATTTCGACATAAACCTTCCTTACGTAACAGATTCCTTCTTTTCCATGGCTACAGCCGGTGTGCCGGTAAACAAATCCTACCTAGATACTATGCGTTCCGTATTTACTAATAACGAAGCTTTGCTTCTGTTAGATTTACGTATGCAGATTAAAGAAGAGGCCAACCTACTTCTAGCTGATAAACTATTCAAATCATTCGGCCCAGAAGGCTTTTGTTTGTATAAGGATTTATCCGCACTAGACGACAGGAGGTTTCAGTATAGGCAAGAGTTGTATGAGTTCCCAGAACTTGATACTACGTACGTACCTTGGGACATAACCAAGAAGTCTTCTGAGGACGTACTCGCAAAGTATTCTGAACCTGCTAATATTGACGAGAGTATATCCCAAGCGAGAAAGTCAGAGTTGCTAGCCGGATTACTAGACGTGCATAAAGAAGCTTTAGATAAGCTTAAAAGCCTAGTAAATCCGGAATCTTTTCCCGAATTCCTACCTTTGTTTGAGCACTGGTGGGAGTCTAATGAGTTCAAGATTCGAAGTGATGCACATAAACGTAGATGGCTTTTCTCGGTCAAGAAATTCGAACCTGTAAAGACTACTAAGAAAGATGGTATACAAATGCCTTGGGAGTCTGTCCTCAAACTAGATAAGTCTAAACAGCTTGAGTACTCTCCATCTACTGATAAGGAAACTATTATGATACTTTCTGAGAAGTGCCTAATAGTTTCCAGGGTGTTGGAGCTCACGTCTGTGGGTAATATAGTTAAGATGTTCCTCAAAGGCCCCGATGCAAATGGTAATGAGCAAGGACTTCACAAATGGATCCAGACGGACGGTAGGTTACATTGTAACTTCTCTACTACTGAAACTGGTAGGCCCAGAACTTGGAATCCAAATGTGTTAAACTATCCCAAAGCTGTCACCAGACCTATAGAAGCTGCTTTCAAACGTTTGGGTCAGGACAAACCCTATAGTCTCCGATCCTGTGTCGAAGCTCCTGAAGGTTGGTGCTTGGTAGACGCAGATTTAGAGACTGCGGAGGTCCTTGGACTTGCCTATATATCTGGAGATACGGAAATGATAGACGTCTGCTCCTCGGGAGATAGGAACTTTGTTCAGATAATTCCTGAGAAAGCAGAAGAGCTAGGTGTACCCTGGATTCGATTTAAGGGTATAGATTGTTCCCGACTCTCTAATTTAGAAGGTAAAGAATCGTGTATACTATATGACGGAAACGGAGACTATATCAGGCCGCTTCGCGATATGCACTGGGAGATGGCCGAGACTATGCACAGTAAAGATCGTGAGGAGCTTGACGCAGACATAGATAGACTCGCTGGTAAGATTGGAATGTTCTCCATACCGTACGGTGCTTCTCCTAAGCTTCTTGAGAGAACCATAGAGAGTATAACTGGAATAAAACCCAGTCAGGGTACAGGTGACAAGCTCATAGATGCTTACGAGACTAAGTTTCCTATAGCAGCCGCATTTCTCAAAGCGCAAGAAGCTTGTGTGGAAGACCCAGGATACTACAGGTCTATATCAGGTCGTGTACGGCATTTCCATACACATGGTCTTTCTACTGAAGGGTTATCAGAGAAAGCTAGAAAGTCGCTCATGGCTCCTTTATCTAGAGAAGCTAGGAACTATCCTATGCAGGAGATTGTTGCTGCTACTATGGCTAGGGCTGTAAACCTTCTAGTGTCTGAGTTTAAGTCACAGGGTATGCAATCCCGACCAATGATATTGCTCCATGATGCTTTGACTGTTTTGAGTCCCATAGAAGAGCGATGGCAGGTTAAGGATCTACTTCAGAAGTGTATGAGTGATGCTACTACCTGGGATGTTAATGGTAAAACCCTAAAGTTTGCCATAGATGTTGACTTCTCCTACAGATGGGGTATGAAACCTACGAAAGAGGAGTCTTTGGAATTAAACACTAAACAGAATTAATAGTTAAAACATGTTATATATTCTTGGTACCCTTACAAGGTATCATCTACTTTTATTTGTTACGTATTCGCAAGATACTGAATTACTAAACCTAAAAAACAAAAAACAAATACAATGCTAATAGGCGGTTCACAAGCAGACAGTTCCCGGAGTTTTACTCACGGGTTCTTTCACGACGGTGTTAAAAGCACCCAGTTCAAGGCATCAGCTCAATACTTTATGAGGCTGTTGCCGGCATTCGATAACGACAAGCTCGGGACTCCTGAGTTCGAAAGTTCTTATATTCCTTACCGGAATAAGGAGCTTCCGGAGGATTGGAAGACCAAGACACCCGGTTTTACCAGTTGGTTCTTTGTCGTCCAGGGTTACACTTTTTTCGGAAAAGGAAATGTATCCCTGTTATCTCCACTATCCGCCGTACACGGCGGTGGTAGTAAAATTGGTAAGGATCCTATACTGGATATCCGTAATTACGCAGAGAAGTCTGATGACCCTGCGGTACGTCAGCTTACTGAAGACAAGTCCTTTAAGGAGAGAGCAGCAGCTCCTACTCCTAGGTACTTTGTGTTGACTAACGTATTGTTAATGACCGATCTCAACAGCAAGAGAACTGAAAACCAGGTTGGTATTTTTACTAATGCTGCTTGGACAGACCTTAAGGGCAAGCTTGCTTCTAGAGCGGGTCGTAACGATGAGGTGATTTCTCGTGACTGGGAGGACTTTCTTTACGGGGATGTTACACATCCTTCGGAAGGTCTTGCAGCAACGGTACGTGAGACGTCAGCCGAGTCGAACGAGTCTATTAGGTTCGCTGGTATTCACTTTGCAGATGCCCCGGGACGTTTGGACGGGCATCAGAAGTGGGATCTCACGGACACGCCTCAGGCTTTGACTAATCGGTATGTCATCAGTGACGATGAATCTGTTACCCGTATTTGGTCTTACGACGAGATACTTCATTACCTTGTCGAGGATGGTATCATACCGCACGACGTTATAGAGCGTGCGTGCTCTCAGTATGCCGAGCACGGTGTACCTAGTCCTACCTCACAGTCCAGAAACGCGGACTACTCTCTACCTTCCCAGGTACAAAGTGATGTGGAAGAAGAGGATTCGCAGCCAGCTAACACCATAGGTTCTAGCACCCCGACACCTCCTACACCTGCCACACCTGCTGTGGAAAAGGTAGCGGAAGTCGCACCTGCTCCTAAAGTTCCTGCAGAAGCTGCTGCTGGTAGTTCCACTGCCGAACCGGGCACCAACGCACCTTCGGATGAAGGAGGTGACGATCAGGCCCGGTATAATGAGTTGTCTGCTAAGTTTAAGGAAAATCCAAATAATTTGGCTGCAGAAGAACTTCCTGAGTTCTTTGACCTCTGCGCCAAGTTGGGTGTAAGCCCCAACGGTTAAGGTCAGCACAAACTATAGTTAATCAAACTGGGACGGGGGGTCAATCCCCCCGTTCCTTAATTTTTTATATCATGCCAAGAAAGAAAAAAACAGAAAGTGCAAAAAGCTGCGAGTTTAACCTACTAGACGACACAAGCTTTTCGGATCAAGTCAAAACCACCATGCTTGCTATGGCTAGTAAGAGAAAGTCGGCATCCTCGGTTACTGCTATGGCAGACCTGAGTAGGGATTATATAAATCTAGACAGCATATACATGCAAGCCACTCTTGGTATGTGCGGGTTTCCTCACGGTACCTTGTTAGAAATATTGGGTCAAGATGGCGTAGGTAAGAGTTCGTTGATATTCACCATAGCTGGAAACGCTATGGCCCAAGGGTCTCCTTTCTTTTACGTAGAGACTGAGGGTAAGCCTATGAACGACGAGCGCGTACAGCGTTGTCTTAACACTGACCCAACTCTCGCGGAAAAGATGTTTTCCAAAATAACCATGCAGACATGTGATGACATACCGTCTATGGTGGCAGCCTTGGAGGATTTCGTAGAGGTATGTCGTAACCAGATAGGTGTACCCAAGAGCACTCCGCTTGTCTGTGCGGTAGACTCTTTCTCAAAGTTGATGAGTCCTAACGAAGCAGTCGGTAGGTCGTTTTATGGCGAAGATACCAAGAAAAAAGAATTCGGTACCGATAAAGTAAACTTTGGACATTCCAAGTTTGCCCACCAGTGGTGTCGTATACTTCCGTCTTGGTTGAAACAAAATAACGTATTTTTGATTGTGGTGTCTCACCAAAACCAGCAGGTCAGCACTGGCTTCGGCGGTGGTTCATTTATGAGTCCTGAAGTCGCGGCTAGTTATAACAGAACTAAAATTGGTGGTAATGCTTTTAACCAAAATGCTGCGTTACAACTTATCTTGACTAGAAAAGGTGTAGCCAAGCATGGTACGGAAAAGGTTGGCTCCATCATCAAAGCTACAGTTGCTAAGAACTCATACGGCCCAGAAGGTGGGTTCTTTGAGTTTGAAGTTATAGGTCGACCGTACCTTGACACTGAAACTGAGAAGCAACCCGCACTGTACATGGCTAACACTACATGTTCTTGGCTAGCAACAAACAGCTACTGTGGAGTTGTAGAAAGTCGCAAAAGGTATAGTTGTGAGGAGCTTAATGCTGTAGGTGATAAGGCTGAAGATTTCTATGAGAAATTTAAAAACAGTCACTTAAAGGATGAGTTAGGTTCTCAACTGTCGGTAGTGGGTTACTCGGTTGCGGACACCTCTGATTTGGAAGTTGAGAAAATTGTAGATTCCGAAGCCGATGAAGCTGAGTAAGTACAATCTCAAACTATCTTTAAAAAGACTTAACGTAGACATAGACTCAGACTCTGGATGGGAGGACATACTTGACGGTATATATTCTCGTATAGACTTGAATGTTGGTCCCTTTTACAGGGAAATAGCCAATAGGGACTTCTTTATACATTACGAAGAGAAGTACCCTCTCTATGCAGACATGCATAAGGGGGTTAAATCTAATTTTGTATCACGAGTACTTAATAACGATATGGAGTGTCTGATCCTTGTGCACGACTCAGTTCTATCCGGTCTGGATGGGCTGTTTGTGGTTTACTCAACGGAGTGTAAGAGCAGTATGATGGAATTCATAAATAGTATAAAGTTTGGTTTTGATGTTTTTGTTAAGACCTTTAACGGAAGATGTGATGTCGGTGATGAAGGTACAGCTTACATAGGATTCACACCAGCTCGTTGCTTAATAACTAAGGATAGTAATTTCGAAGATTATAGCTGAGTGGAAAGTTTATCGTATGATTCGTCACACGGATTAGCTTACTACTTTCTTCGTCGTAGAAAAAGTCCAGATTGTCATATCTGGAGGTTAGTTGATACTTCGTACGAAAAGGTCATAGGACCGATACCTACCAAGGAGTTTAATGATTCAGACCTAGATGTATTTTGTGAGATAACACTATACCTGATGCGTACCGAAAGACATATGCTTGTAGACAAGCGTGTGGGTACGCCTAGGGTAGGTGATCTGATAATTTACAAGCCTGAGTTTGATGACAAGTTAGTTGGAGCGTTTTTCGTTTCAAAACGTAAATTCGACGCCTGGTGCGTTGATGGAGATTTTGTTTTCTGGCCAGACTCTTCTGAGTATGGCTTTGCCGTAGTGGATGAGAACAATATAAGTTCTAGTATTAAACTGGAGATAGTTAACACATGACAACCAACATCCCGGATCCACCGGATCCTTATACAAACAGGGCGATAGTCTTTGTCTACCCTGCTATTGATGAGTATCAGAGCTCACATGCCAGACACCCTGACACTCCGTGTACCTTGGTACTTCAACATAACAGGGGTTCTGATGTACTCAGTCGTGAGGTTTACGTAACCGAATCGCCAAAAGACTGGGACCCTGTAATTGAAAGTATAAACCTATACTACGAGGTGACGGGCCCGGGCACATTAATGGTTAGCATACATAACCTGTCACTCATACAGCGAGCAGCTTGGTGGTGGTCTAGAAGGTGTTCTCTACCTGACCCAAAGTGGAGTATATCTCATGTGCAGCAGGATTTGGTTAACCATTATAATGGTCCGGCCATAATAACTGCAGAGGAGCGTTTTGCTTTCAATATTAATAACGCCAGCAAGTCCCTCGGAAATGATGTCAGGTCTGACGCGAATTATAAAGAATTGGACAGTCAATTTGAGAACTTTGTTAATTTATGGAATCTAGTGAAAAGTTAAACAGGGAGGTGTCGGCCTGTGCCGATAGTTTTTCCGAAGGTTGTGCGAAGTTAGATTCTGTAGTTGCAGAGCTCGGTTTCGATTCGCTGAAAGAAGGACAGGATCAAGCTGTTATGAACCTAATGATGAAACGTGACACTCTGTGTGTCCTTCCAACGGGTTTTGGAAAGTCTGCCATCTACATAGTTCCTACTAGGGCGTTAGAGTGGCGTACCTTGATTTTCAGCCCTCTGGTTTCCCTCATGAAGGATCAGGTCGAATCTCTATGGTCTAAAAATTATACTGCTGGACAGATATCTTCTGGGCAAACTGCTGCTGAAAATAACAACGTAATTTCGGAATGGGAGCGTGGTGACTTACAATTTTTATTGGTTGCACCCGAGCGCCTCCAAAACGAAAAGTTTAACGACCTCATGCGGTGTTATAAGCCCAACATGGTTGTCGTGGATGAGGCTCATTGTGTTTCCCAATGGGCTCATAGTTTTAGACCTGACTACATTAAAATAGGAGATTTTGTATCCGACATATGCCCTGAAGTTGTACTTGCACTTACTGCTACATTAACCGGGGACATGGAGTCTGACGTTAGAGACACTCTTTGTGTACCTGGTGCTAATAAAATTGTTTTTTACCCTGAGCGTAGAAACCTCAGTTTTGAAAGGCATCCGTTTAGTATTAGTGCGTTGCGTACTCAAGTAAATCGTTCCGATGCCGGCAGTACCATTGTTTACTGTTCTACTAGAAAGAAGACTCAGGAGCTTTACACTACTCTCAAGGGTCAGATAGAAGGAGACTGTTTAGTGTATAACGGCGGGATGTCTTCCGATGAACGTACTACCAGCCAGAATCTGTTCATGGGTAATAACGTCAGAGTGATGTTTGCCACCAATGCGTTCGGACTTGGTGTAGACAAAGGGGACATACGCACAGTAATACATGTAGATATACCTGGGTCCGTAGAACAATACGCACAGGAAGTTGGACGTGCTGGTAGGGACGGTGGGGACTCCAGATGTATCTTTTTGGAGGACCCAAAATCAATGTCTACTCAGCAGTGGTTTATCGAAACAACTTATCCGGACGAACAGACTATCCGTTCTGTTTATTCAGTCCTTTCTAACATGGCTGATTCGAACGGTGTGGCACGTGTAACCAACATGGATGTAGCTCGTAAGTTAAACTTAAATGTTGCATACGTTACGTCAGCTAAGTCTGTATTGATATCTAACGGGGTTGTGGAGTCAAAACCTGCTACTGTTAAGATATGTAAGGTTAGGATACTTGATACTGAGTCTGACGAAGATTTGTTAGAAAGTGTTCAGACTTACGGCCACCGTGTAAATGATTTCTACGAAGTCAACGTAGATTTCCTCTCGGAGCAGTTAGGTATAGCTCCTGCCACACTTAAGTCTAAGTTGACCAAACTAGATAGGGAGGGCGTTATAATATATATAGCTCCGTTTAGGGGTAACCCAACTACAATTCTAGGTGACTTGAAGGGTGTTGATTTTAACGCTTGTGAAGACCGACGTCGTATGGCACAAAGTAAAATGGTAGATCTTATTGAGTTTTTGAAACTTGATAATGATGATAAACACGCATATCTAACTAATTATTTCACATGATTCCTATAGGTAGTCCAGAGTTCAACAGGCACGTATCGTACCTTATAAACATGGTACAAGAAACCAAGGGTATGACTAGCTACTTCGTTAGAACAGAGGAGTACGAGAATGAGTATGACGTGCTAAGCTCAGACTGGATTACTTGTGGGCACTGCTCCAAGAGGGTTAGTATGTCCGAAGAATGTAAATGGATAGATACGGGTTTTGTTAAATTTTTGGAAAACGTTAAGTTTACCAAGTGTTGTGGTAGTTCTCTTGAACCTGAACTGTGTACACTCGTATGCGTTTGCTGTCTAAGACCTGCCTGTTACATAACTCCGCATTCTAACCAGACTGGCTTCGAATATACACCCGGCTGTATTTACCACATAGACTCTTGCAGCGAATGCGATGGTTCTGGTGGTATGAAATCTATGATTATAGAACAAACTGTTTTCAATAAACTTAACAACACTAAATCTCTGGATGACAGAGTTTCCAATTAAAATGCTAGATTTAAATTTGTTTTTATATGTAGTGCTAGGTTTCTACATCGGGGTTTTTGCCTCCGATAAAATGAAACTGAAATTCAAAACCGTAGTCTACCCGTTCGTCTTAATAGCCGAGTGGATTGGCTCCTTAATCAAAAAATCAAACGAAAAAGATGACAACGAAGAAGAGAAAATCAAAGGTAAAGTATGAACCTATCCGTGGTTCCAGAATCAACCACCCCTTGCTGACTGACGACGGATTATGTTCTATAGAGGTTGTAAGCGAGCAGGGAGAGGTTGATACGTACGAATGTTCCACAGAGCTTTACCGGGAACTTGTACAGCATTCTGTACATTCTAATTTCCGTGTAGACTTTACTTTGTACAAAAATACTTCTAACGACACCGTCGAGTACATTACCTCTAGTCCCAAGAACGAGTATCGCGCTTACCAGGTGGAATACGCTGATAGTATAGACTTACCGACTAGTTCTGTATTTATCGATCCTACGGAATAGCTAGGTGTGTCGTGTTATATATACTTGGACAATATTAATCATTATTTATAAACATTATGAGTAAGAAAAAAAATAAAAAAAATTTTGTACCTATGTATATATCCACGCAGAAGTTGATGTACATGGACAAGATCGTTGTACCTAACAACACTATTACCGTGAAGCCGGGTCTCTACATCGAGAGCTATCATATAGCCTGTCGTGTGCTGGAGGAGCCAAGGGGTGTAATAGGTGATAAGGTGGACATTCCGTTGGATGACGAGACTTGGTTATGTCTCACACTTAAGGATGGTTTACCCCAGTCCCTGGACGAAAGTAAGGCCTGGTCTGAACATGAAGGTAAGCAACTTCACACTAGTTCCGCTAGAGTCCGCAGTT
>MDTG01156993.1_pt1 | contig 11020 bp, 11 predicted proteins | sample 811421 | NCBI WGS metagenome assembly MDTG01 (sample SAMN05326645, study PRJNA326480) | marine metagenome | isolation source: seawater | place: Pacific Ocean: South East | collected 2011 | reverse complement strand
TAGATTCTTTTTCAAAAAAATACTTAAAAGAAATTACTAATGCGGCCGAGGAATCAGATAAAATTATTTTAGCTACTGATCCAGATCGTGAAGGAGAAGCAATAGCATGGCATGTTAAAGAGGTTTTGGAAAAAAAGAAACTTCTTAAAGATAAAAATTTAGAAAGAGTAGTCTTTAATGAGATAACAAAAAAATCAATTCTTGATGCAATTAAAAATCCAAGAGAAATTCATTTACCTTTGGTTGAGGCCTATCTAGCCAGAAGAGCATTGGATTATCTAGTTGGATTTAATATCTCTCCCATACTTTGGACAAAACTTCCTGGATCTAAATCAGCAGGTAGAGTTCAATCGGTAGCCTTAAAACTTATTACTGAAAGAGAAAAAGAAATAGAATTGTTTAATCCTGAGGAATACTGGACCCTTACATCTGATTTTACAAATGAGAATAATAAAAATATCTTTTCAAAGTTAAGTTTATTTAATAATAAAAAGATTGAAAGATTTACATTTAAAAATAAAGAGGAAATTCAAAAAGCTGTTGATGTAGTCAATAAGACAAAATTTAAAATAACTGATGTAAATACTAAATTATATCGAAGAAATCCTTTAGCACCATTTACAACATCTACTTTGCAACAAACCGCCTCTGGAAGATTTGGTTTTGGTGCTTCAAGAACAATGCAAATTGCCCAGCGCCTGTATCAAGGAGTAGACATAGAAGGTGAAACAACTGGTTTAATCACTTATATGCGGACTGATGGCACAAATATTTCAAAAGAAGCAATAGAAGATTTTAGAAAACATATCGCTGAGAATTACGGTGAAAAATATTTACCAGAGTCACCTAATAGTTATTCAGGTAAGAAAGCTAAAAATGCTCAGGAAGCTCATGAAGCAATAAGACCTACAAATATAAATAGGAAACCTTCCGATATTAAGAAGTATGTAAACGCAGATCAATTTAAACTTTACGATCTAATATGGAGTAGAGCTCTTTCATCTCAAATGACGCCTGCTGAGTTTGATAGAAATACAATTATAATTTCCTCGGAAGATAATAAGATAAATTTTAGAGCAAGTGGCTCTCTAGTTAAATTTGATGGTTATTTAAATGTTTATCAAGTTCAAGAAGCTGATGAAGATGCTAAAAATATGTTACCAGAAGTTAAAATTGGTGAAGAGATAAGTATTTTAAAATTGAGTGATGAACAGCATTTTACTGAGCCACCACCAAGATATTCTGAAGCAAGTTTAGTTAAGAAAATGGAGGAGTTGGGAATAGGAAGACCTTCTACATATGCTAGCATAATATCAGTGTTATCCACTAGAAATTATGTTGAATTGATGAACAAAAGATTCCATCCTACAGATAGAGGAAAATTAATTTCAGCATTTCTTGAAAAATTATTCTCAAAATACGTGGATTATAACTTTACAGCAGATCTTGAGAATCAATTGGACGAAATTACAAGTGGTAAAATTGAGTGGATTCAGGTGTTAAATAATTTTTGGAAAGATTTTTATGAAAATGTTGGAAAAGTTAAGGAAAAAAGAACTCGAGAGGTATTGGACTTATTAAATGAAAGTCTTGGTGCTTTAATATTTGAGAGAGACGAAAAAGACGTCATAGATAGAAAATGCAAGCTTTGTTCGGATGGAGAATTAAGTCTTAAAAATAGTTTTCGTGGTGGTGCATTTATTGGTTGCTCAAACTATCCTGAATGTAAATTTACTAGACCTTTATCAAAAGCAAAGGCAGCTGCGCAGTACAATTTAGCTGAACCTAAACTATTAGGTCAAAATGATTATGGGAAAGATATATTCCTTAAAAACGGAAGATTTGGACCTTATCTTCAATATGAAAAAGAAAAAGATGAACAGGAAATGAAAAAGAAAAAAAGTAAAAAGAAAAAGAATGAAAATGATCATTTAAAAAATGTGTCTATTCCAAAAGGTATAGATGTTGATAGTGTCGATTTAGATAGAGCAAAATACTTATGCTCATTACCTAAAATATTAGGCCAGCACCCAGATAGTGGTAAAGATATAACTTTAAATTCAGGTAGGTTCGGCCCATACTTAAAGTGTGAAAATAAATCTGCGAGACTTGAAAATGTTGAAGATCTTTTTTCAATTGGACTTAATAGAGCTATAACTATGATAGCTGAGGCTAAACCAGGCAGAATATCATCCTCACTTATAAAAGATTTGGGTGAACACCCTGAAGACAAAAAACCAGTAAGAATTATGAAGGGACAATACGGTCCTTATATTAAATACAAATCGTTAAATGCTACTATACCTGAAGAAAAAGATCCAAATGAAATAAATATGGACGATGCAATAATATTGATAGAAAAAAGAAGAGAATATGATAAGAATAAGAAAAAGAGAAAAAAAAAATGAAATACCTAATTATTTTAACAATATTTTTTACATCAAGTATTCTTTACGCAGGGGAGAAAAAAAATAACTGCGAATCTGCGTTAGCTAAATTAAAACCTAGTTGTAATTTTATAGGATCTTCAGTTAAAAATATGAAAGAATTTAGTAAAAATAATCAAACAATAGGTCAATCACTAGGGATTAAAAAAAAATCTCTTAGGGAATTTTCGGAAGAAAACAAAACTATAGATCAAACTTTGAAAAACCTTGGTATACTCAAAAAATAGTGTCTATTGATAAAACACTTTCTGATCTTAAAATAAAATTACCTGAACCAAAAGATCCTGTTGGATCTTATCTAGCGACTAAAAAAATTAATAATTTAATTTATATTTCTGGACAAATTTCGGTTGATGAAAAAGGAGATCTTATAAAAGGAAAACTTGGCAAAGATTTAGATATAAATCAGGGATATGAAGCTGCTAAAAGATGTGGATTAGCAATTATTTCTCAATTAAACAAAGCATGTGATAATGATTTGTCAAAAGTAAAATCATGTATAAAGTTAACTGGTTATGTAAATTCTATTAATGATTTTATTGATCAACCAAAAGTAATTAATGGTGCTTCAGAAATAATCGTAAAAGTATTTAAAGATAAAGGTTTACACACTAGAGCAGCCATTAGTGCAAATAGTCTACCATTAGGAGTGGCGGTAGAAGTGGATGCGATTTTTGAAATTAATTAATATTTGGCCTTCCAACTGAAAAATATTTTATATTATTTTTTCTCATCTCATTAACATTATAAAGATTTCTTAAATCAAATATTTTAAATTTTTTATTTTTAACAACTCTTTTAAAATCTATAGTTTTAAATTCATCCCATTCAGTAAGCAAAATTACCAAATCTGCATTTAAACAGGTATCTTTTATATTTGGTTTATAAAAACAATTTTTAAGTTTTTTAAATTCTTTTTTTTCACCAGATGGATCGTAATATTTTACTATTGCACCTTTTTTGCATAAATAAGGTATCATTTTTAAACTAGTTGAATCTCTCATGTCGTCTGTATTAGGTTTGAAAGTTACACCTAAGAAAGCAACTTTTTTGTTTTTTAATTTTAAACCTATAATGTTATGAATTCTTTTTGTTAAGAGAATAATTCTATCATGATTAGATTTAATCACTGACCTTACTACTGATAGATTTATATTATATTTTTCTGCTGCAGAAACTAATCCTTTTGTGTCTTTTGGAAAGCAAGAACCTCCATAAGCAGGTCCAGCACGCAAAAATCTACTTCCTATTCTATTATCAGATCCCATTCCAAGAGAAATGTCTTCAATATTTACTCCTGATTTTTCACATAAATTTGCTAGCTCATTAATAAAGGTAATTTTTGTAGCAAGAAATGCGTTTGATGCATATTTGATTAGTTCTGCACCTCTTCTAGAGGTTGTAAAAAATTTTGCTCCTTTGTTCGTCAAAGGTAAATAAAGTTTTTTCATTATTTCAATAGCTCTTTTAATATTTGATCCTATTACGATTCTATCTGGGTATCTAAAATCTCGTATTGCCTCACCTTCTCTTAAAAATTCTGGATTTGAAATCACTGTAAATAACTTTTTCTTTTTTTTAATAATTTTTTCTATTTCATCCCCTGTTCCAACTGGGACAGTAGATTTTGTTACTATGATCTTTTTTTTGTTAGCAAATTTAAGAATATCTCTAGTACATTTGTACACAAAAGAAAGATCTACCTTTAGTGACTTTTTTTTAGTTGGTGTACCTACGCATATAAAAATTATATCTGATGAATTAATAGCTTTTTCTACATCCGAAGTAAACATCAGTCTTTTAGCTAAGTAATTTTTTTTTATTAACTCATTCAATCCTGGTTCAAAAATTGGTGATCTTCCAGAAGTAAGTTTCTTAATTTTATCTAAATCTTTATCTACGCAAATTACATTATTTCCAATGTCTGCAAAACATGTGCCGCTTACTAAGCCAACATAACCTGTTCCGATCATACATAATTTCATTTTTTTCCTTTGAAAATTTCTATTCCTGAATTTATATAACCACCCATTGTTCCACAATCTAAGTATTTGCCTTTAAAAATATTTGCATAAAAATTATATTTTTTATGAATAAGATTTTTAATTGCATCAGTAATATGTATTTCACCTCCTTGACCCGCGTTTAATCTTTTTATTTCATCAAAAATTTGAAAGGGTAAAATATATCTACCTATTATGGCAAAATTTGATGGCGCTTTTTTGATACTAGGCTTTTCTACTACATCTTTTATTTTAAAATAATCTTTCTTTTTGTTTTTTACAGATAGAATGCCCCATCTTGAAACAGTTTTTTTATTTACCGATTTTGTAGCTATCACAGATCCATTAATTTTATTATGTAGTTTAATCATTTCTTTTGAACAGTTATTATTAATTATTAAATCGTCTGGTAAAAGAATTAAAAAATATTTATTTTTAATAAATTTTTTACATTTTAATATTGCATCACCAGTTCCTTTAGGCTTGTTTTGATAAACAAACTTGATCATTTTTCTATATCTTTTAATTTTTTTATATTGCTGTATAATTTTTTTGTCTTTCTTCTTTTTGATGATTTTTTTATAATGAACATCATTGAAAAAATATTGTTTAATTAATGCTTTTTTCTTAGATATAATAAATATAAATTCCTTAATGCCTGCATCAACACATTCTTCCAATATATATTCTAAATTTGGTTTTCCATTAATAGGTAATAACTCTTTTGGCATAACACTTGTTAAAGGGAGCATTCGAGTACCTAATCCCGCTAGTGGAATAATTGCTTGTTTTATCATTTGATTTTTATAATAATTAATAACAATAAATAAATGAAAATATTTAAAAGTAAACATAATTTACAAAAAGAGATAAAAACCATAAAAAATATATCTTTTATACCTACAATGGGAGGATTACATAAAGGTCACATATCTCTTATAAAAAAAGCAAAAAGATTTAACGGAAGTTTACTGGTCTCTATTTTTGTTAATCCAGCTCAATTTAATGAAAAAAAGGATTTTGTAGGATATCCTAGAAATGTCAAAAAGGATTTATTAATACTGAAAAGATTAAAAGTAGACTTAGTTTTTTTACCCAGTAAAAACCAAATATTTAATTTTATCCCTAAAAAAAAAGTTTTTATTGATAAATTTTCAAAAAGACTTTGTGGTAAATCAAGAAAAGGTCATTTTGAGGGGGTTTTAAATGTAGTAAATAGGTTTTTAGAAATAATTGATCCTAAATATTTATTTTTAGGAAAAAAAGATTTTCAACAACTTTATCTTATTAGCAAACACATAAAAACTAAAAAAATTAGAACAAAAGTAATTGCTTGTGAAACCACAAGAGAGTTTAATGGAGTAGCTTGTTCTACTAGAAATAAAAATTTGACAAAAAAACAATTTACAGTAGCTTCAAAAGTTTACAATTATTTAAAATTAAAAAAAAGACTTCTTAAAAATAATATTGTTGAAGGAAAAAAAAACTTATATTTATTAGGTGTTGATAAACTTGATTACTTAGAGATATTAAATCTTTCAACTTTAAATAAACCAAAAAGTAAAAAAGAAAAATTTAGAATTTTTATTGCTTATTATTTGGGCAAAAATCGTTTAATTGATAATATTTAATTTAGAAAATAATAAGATCCTAGACCTAAAAATGAAAGAAACCCTATTACATCAGTGATAGTAGTTACAAATACACTTGATGCTAAGGCTGGATCAATATTCATTTTCTTTAAAGACACAGGGACTAGTATCCCAAATAATCCAGCAACAATCATATTTAAGATCATTGATACTCCTATTAATAAAGATAAATTAATTTCATTAAACCAAAATTGTACAATTATTGCTGTTATAATTGCAAAAATTATTCCATTTAAAATCCCAATAATAAATTCTTTGCCTACAACTCTATTAAAATTGCTTGTTGATATTTCTTTTTTTGCTATAGCTCTGATAGTAACAGCCAAGGTTTGCATTCCTGCATTTCCCCCCATTGATGCAACAATTGGCATTAAAAATGCTAAAGCTACCATTTGTTCAATTGATGCTCCAAAATTACTGATTACCCAAGTTGCTAATAAAGCTGTAAAAAGATTTAATAATAACCAGTTAAATCTTCTTTTAGTTTTTATAATAACGCTATCGGTTATTTCTTCATCTCCAACTCCAGCTAATCTTAATGTGTCTTCTTCGGCTTCTTCTTGAACAACTGTGACGATATCGTCACCTGTAATCATTCCTACTAATTTGTTATCTTTATTTACTACACCAGCAGAAACCAAGTTGTAGTTTTCAAATGCAAGACCAACTTCTTCCTTGTCCATATTTACAGGAATTAAAACAGGCATCTCACTCATTATAGAGTTCATTTTAGACTCTCTAGATGTTCTTAAAACTCTTGAGGACGGAACAGTACCAACAGGTTTAAAATCATTATCCACAATAAAAATTTCTAAAAATTCTTTTGGAAGTTCTTTATTTTCTCTTAAATAATCAATTGTTTGACCTACGCTCCAATTACTTGGAACAGCGGTAAATTCTCTTTGCATTATCCTAGCAGCTGAATCCTCTGGATAACTTAGACCTTCTTCTAAAATAAATTTATCTTTTGGAGGTAATTTTTCTAAAACAGTTATTTTTTTATTTTTTTCTAAATTTTCTAATATTTTTATTGCGTCATCTGACTCGAGTCTTTTAATAATATTAATAATAGAATCTGTTGATAAAATTTGTAAAACCTCACTTTGTACCGACTCATTTAATTCAATAAAAATATCAGAATCTAAATTAAATTCTTCTAATTCAATTAGTTTAGTTCTTGTTTCATTAGATAAATTTTCTATTAAATTTGCTACATCTGACTCATGAAGGTCTTTCAAAGTTTGATTTATAAATTTTATATCTGATGACTGAATCTTGTTGCTAAATGTATCAATAAATTCTTTATTAAAATCAAAATTTACCTTTTTTTCGCCTGCAGATTTAATTGAAGCCATAAACACCTCTATTACTTTTTTGAGACTAATAGTCCATAAAATGATAAAATTCAAACTAAATGAGCATAGAAATCAAAATTAGCAAAAAGCATATATCTTACCAATATGCTATGGGGTTTTTACTTAAAAGAGTGAATAAAATGAAAGTTCATTATGATAAAGAGCTTATATGGATCTTGGAACACCCTACTACATATACAGCAGGTATAAGAGCAAATAAAAAGGAAATTCTAGATAAGAAAATTAAAGTAATTAAAACAAATAGAGGGGGGAAGTTGACTCTACATAATCCAGGACAAAAAATAGTTTATTTTGTTTTAAATTTAAACAAAAGGAAAAAAGATATAAGAAAATTAATAGATATAATTGAAAACAGTATTATTCAATTTTTAAAAAAATACAAAGTTAATGGAGTAAAAGATAAAAAAAATATTGGTATATGGGTAAATAAAAAAAAGATTGCCGCTATTGGTATAAGAGTTTCTAAATGGATTGCGTATCATGGTTGCTCAATAAATATTAATAATAACTTGAAACAATACTTAAAAATTTCTCCCTGTGGTTTGAATAATACACAAATAACTTCAATCTATAAAGAAACTGGAAAAGTCTTAAATAATATTGATCAAGAATTAGCTAGTATTTTTAAAAGTAATATTGATAAAATTTAAAATTTAGATTTTAAACAATTTTCAAATTCTTTATTGTATCTAGCTTTAAAACTATATTTGATATTATTAATTATAAACTTAATTTTATATGCATGTAACATCAAATTTTTACTTTTAAACTGTAATCTTTTCTTGGATCTATTAATAAAGTACTTGTCATCACCAACAATTGGTGAGCTAATATTAAAGAGTTGTTTTCTTAATTGATGTTTTCTACCTGTTATAGGATTTAATTCAACTAAATTATAGTCATCAGAAGATTTAAGTATTTTTATATATGAAATTGCTTTTTGTATAATCTTTTTATTATTTTCATACAAAATTAAGTTATCATCTAATATATTTAATGATTTTGAAATCTTCCCGTAAGTAATAGCTAGGTATGTTTTATGTATTTTTCTTATTCTAAAAAGAGAAGTAAAAAGCTGTGCATATTCACGAGTTTTTGCTACAATTAAAATACCTGAAGTTTCTTTATCCAACCGATGAACTATGTAAGGCTTTAATTCCTTAAAGTACTCAGTATCTTTAAGTATATCTATGATGTTTCTATAAGACTTAGATCCAGATTGAACAGCAACACCTGCAGGTTTATTGAGAACTATAAAATTTTTATTATTTTCTATAACTAAATTTTTATAAGATTCAGCTTCTTTTTTTGAAGGTTTGTATTTTAAGATTTTTGGTCTAGTAGTAATTTTATATTTAGATATATTATAAACATGTATAATATCTCCCAATTGTACTCTGTCTGAAGATTTGGCCTTTTTTTTATTTATCTTGACTTTATTTTGTCTAATAATTTTTTCAATTAATGACTGAGGCAAATTTATAACTTTAGTTTTAAACCATCTGTCAAAACGTGAGTTGTGATATTCTTTGTCAACAGTATACGTGTTTGGCATGTAGAGCTAAACTATTTGCTTGCTACTTTTTTATCTGTTTTTTCAGTTTGTTCTTTTTGAACTTTTTTTGGTTTATCAATTTTTTTTGCTTCTATATTTCTATCTACTAATTCAATAACGGCCATTGGTGCATCGTCCCCAGTTCTAAAACCTGCTTTTAAAACTCTAGAGTATCCACCTTTTCTCGAACTATATCTTTTTGACAACTCATTGAATACTTTAGTCACTGATTTTTTATCCTGAAGTTTTGAGAAGAGTCTCTTTTTATTGCTTAATATATTTTTTTTTCCAATAGTGATAACTTTATCAATTTGAGGCTTTAATTCTTTAGCCTTTGGTAAGGTTGTAATAATTTGCTCATACTTAATAAGTGAATTAAGCATATTTTTAAATAAAGCTTTTCTATGTTCACCTGTTTTATTTAACTTTCTATATCCAAAACCATGCCGCATTAGTAATTATTCTCCTCAAGTTTTTTTGATAATTCAGCGATGTTATCAGGCGGCCAATTAGGTATTTCCATACCCAAATATAAAGACATAGTATTAAGAACTTCCTTAATTTCATTTAATGATTTTCTTCCAAAATTAGGAGTTCTTAACATTTCTGGTTCTGTTTTTTGCACCAAGTCTCCTATATAAATTATATTATCGTTTTTAAGACAATTCATCGACCTAACTGAAAGTTCTAATTCTTCAACTCTCTTTAATAAATTTCTGTTAAATTCAGGCTCTGAAGATTTGACTTCTTTAATAACTTCTTTGGGATCTTCAAAATTTACGAACATCGATAATTGATCTTGAAAAATTCTTGCTGAATATGCAATAGCATCTTCTGCTGCTATTGTTCCGTTTGTTTCAACTGTCATAACTAATTTGTCATAATCTAATGCACTTCCTGCTCTTGTATTTTCAACGGAAAAAGAAACTTTTTTTACTGGACTAAATAAAGAATCTATCGAAATTAAACCCAAAGGACTATCTTCAGATCTATTTTTTGGAGCAGGAACATATCCTTTGCCGTTGTCAATCATTAGCTCCATATGAAATTGAGTTTTTTCATCTAAATTACAAATAGTTTGTTCTGGATTTAAAATTTCAATTTCTGGTATTGTTTTAATATCTTTGGCTTTAACTTCTTTAGGTCCCTTGATGTCTAAAATAATTTTTTTAGCACTTGTTGATGTTGATTTTATTGCAAGATTTTTAACATTTAAAACTATATCCGTCACATCTTCTCTCACTCCTTTGATAGAAGAAAATTCATGTAAAACTCCATCTATTTGAATAGCTGTTACAGCGGCACCTTGAATTGATGACAATAAAATTCTTCTCAAAGAGTTTCCAATAGTTTGGCCAAAACCTTTTTCTAAAGGTTCTGCTATAACTTTAGCAATTGTTTTATCTTCATTGCTTGTTATGTCTAATTTGTTAGGTTTGATTAACGCTTTCCAATTTTTATCTATAATGTTCATTGATGCTGACATGCTATACTCTCCTTTTTTTTGGTGGTCTCGCTCCATTATGTGGCATAGGTGTTGTGTCTCTTATTGATATAATTTTAAAACCTCTTGACTGTAAAGATCTTAAAGCCGTTTCACGTCCTGACCCTGGTCCTTTGACTTGAACGTTTAAAGTTCTTAGTCCTTGTTCATACGCTTTTGCTCCCGCGTCATCAGCAGCAACTTGTGCTGCATAAGGTGTTGATTTTCTGGAACCTTTAAATCCTTTAGCGCCTGCTGAAGACCAAGAAACAACATTTCCACTTTCATCTGCTATTGAGATTATAGTGTTATTAAAAGTTGAATACACATAAGCTATGCCTGAAGTAATATTTCTTTTAATTTTTTTCTTTTTATTAAATGAACTTTCTTTTTTTACTATTTCAGTTTTTTTTGTATCAATTTTTTTTTCTGATTTTTCCGTTTTTTTATTCATTTAGTCTCTTATAAATTATTATTTCTTAAGTGGTGTTAGTTTTTTTCCTG
>MDTG01034340.1_pt1 | contig 11020 bp, 11 predicted proteins | sample 811421 | NCBI WGS metagenome assembly MDTG01 (sample SAMN05326645, study PRJNA326480) | marine metagenome | isolation source: seawater | place: Pacific Ocean: South East | collected 2011 | reverse complement strand
TTCTTCATGGACATCAATTGCAACATCGTCATAATACATCCACTTATGATCACCTACTTTAACATGTTTTTCGATCATTTGGGCTCCTGCTGCGATTGCTAACATGCAGCCTATACTACCTACGTCGTGCTAGGAATAACCGGGTATAACTTTTTTATATTTTAAGCTTAGTTTATGATATTTGCTTACTATTTTTAAATTCATTGATTGATAAAATGTTGGATAGGATGAAACTGCATGCAATAAATATAGTTTTTTCACTTTTCTAAAAATCTTAATTATATTTTTTACATATTTTTCATTCGTCATACCTGTTGAAACAATTATTTCTTTCAAATTTTCTTTAGACATCTTTGTTATAAAATTATTGTGCAAAGATATTGTAGATGGGATTTTAAAATATTTAAAACCTATTTTTTTTAAATCTTTATAACTCTTAAAATCTAATACACTAAATATAATTTTTAAATTATATTTTTTTTCATATTTTCTTATTAATTTTAATTGTGATAAATTTAACTCAAGTTTGGATCGATACTCTCTAAATGTTTTACTAATAGGTGTCTTATAAATAGAATCTAATTTCTTTTTAGAGTAAAAACTTTCAATATCCCTTTTTTGAAATTTTATTATTTTTACACCCGCGCTAATACAACCTTCAATTATTTTTTTTAAAACATTAGTGTTACCCCGGTGATTAGTTGTTACTTCAGCAACGATATCTGGTAATTTAATTTTTATATTATTTTTTTTAAGGGTATGTGGGTTTAAATCTGAATACATGTCAAAACCAACCCGAATAACATTTAAATTTTTATAACTTTTTTTAATATTTTCAAACGCAATGATTTGACTGTTTATATCGATTTGTTGTTGTAATTTATTCTTATTTATGATTTTTTTTTCAAAATCATCATCTATATTATATTTTCTAAAATCAAAACCATATAAGTAGATACTTTTTTTTCTATTTTTAATTTTTTGATTTAAAAAAAAAAGTAACTCATGCAAAGCAAAAAATACAGATCCTACTTTTAATCTATTAGCACTTGATAATAATTTTTTTTTTTTAAAATTAAAGTCTACTTCAATTTTATTTATTTTTTTTACATTAATTCCAATATTTATGGATGATTTGTCTGATCGAAAAAATCTTGAAGAAGGTCCCCTCCCAATAACATTAATCTTTTTAGCATTATTTAATTTTGTTGTTAATTCTTTATTAAACATTTTTAACGATGATAAATAATATTATTTGTTATGTAAAAATTTTTTATAAACTTTGTAATTCGATTTAACCAAATTTTGAAGAATATTTAAATCCAATATATTGTCTATATCAAAATTTGTATATTTTGGCGCTATTACATATGTTTTGAGTTTTCCTAAAAAATTTATTTTAATTTTTTTTGATAATCTAAAAAATTCTCCAGAAAAAATTGAATATAAAGGATTTGTGTCTTGACTTCTCAACATTGATTTATTTTTCATTTTATCGTTGATTGGATATATAAACTTTTTTCTGCTTTTAAATAATCTTGAGTCGACTTTGTGAACAACCATTACTGTTTTTTTATTTCTTATAAATATATTATAAGCTTTATTAAAAGTGTCTTTATCTCTTAATGGATGAGTTGGCCTCAACCATAAAATACAATCAGGATAATCTATTTTTTTTATTTTAAAAAATTTAATTAAATCTCTCAGAATATGTTCCTCCATTGACGTGTCTTTTGATGATTTTTTTGATCTCAAATGCTTTATCAATTTTTTATTATCTTTAGCAATATTTAAGTACTTTTTACTATCAGAAGTTAAAATAATTTTATCTATAAACTTAAGTTTATTTGCAAAATTAATAGAATGCATAAACAAAGGAGTATTTAATAATTTTGTTATATTTTTATTCTTGAATCTTTTTGAACCTGATCTGGCAGGTATTATTGCATATGTTCTCAAAATCTTATTCTCCTCCTGAGACTGTTACTGTCTGATTTGTCATAAATGAGTTTTTTTCATTTAATAACACATATATATATTCAGCTATTTCTTTTTTAGTAGCCAACCTTCCAGTGGGAATTAAAGATATTCTTTTTTTCATGAATATTTTTTTTCTTTTTAATTTTTTATGAATCTTTGTATCAGTGACACCAATCCTTATATTATTAATAATTATATTGCTTGAGGCAAGTTTTCTTAAGTTATTTGGAACAAATTCTAATAAGTGTTTTGACAAAGCATAATTAAATGAATTTTCCCCACCTCCAAATTTAACACCAATACTAGAGCAATTTAAAATTCTACCATATTTATTTTTTTTCATTTTTTTTAAAACATGTCTTAGCACGAACATAGGTATTATTGTATTAACTGACAAAGTTTTAATTAATGATTTAATATTTGTATTTAAGAAAGATTTTTGATCTGTATAACCAATTAAATTTACAAAACATCCATAATCTTCATTAAAATATTTTGTAAATACTTTTTTAATATTTTTATCATTCAGATTTAAAAAATTTTTTTTAACAATTTTTAAATTATTACTATTTTTAATTTTTTTTAACTCTTTGGAATTTTGATTGCAATGTGCTGTAATTTTATATTCGTGATTTAAAAAATTCTTTACCAATTCTATACCGATATCAGAACTAGCACCCAAAATTAAAACATTTTTTTTCATAATTTTTAATTAAAATATTTTGAATTTTCTTTTCCCATGAGAGTACCAATAACATCACATACATTACATGGATCGAAATTCCTTTGAGAGTTGTTTAACATTTTTCTTATTGATAAAGATTTTTTATTAAACCATATATCTAAAAATTTTTGTTTTTTCATATTACCTAGAATTATTTTTTTTCCCCAATCATGTGGACACATCAGAACATCCCCCTGATAATCTAAAAAAAAGGTATATGATGGAATAAAACATGGATTTCTAAGTGGTTCCTTTAAATCCTCAATTTTATATTCAGCATTTTTCATTAATCCAGATCTATTGCTTAAAGTTATTCCAAAATCTTGTTCTTCAGCAAAATATCTGTGCCTTACCATATATTGTTCCTTGGTTAAATTAGCTTGAATACATAATTCTTCTAATTTATCTGCATCTTCCTTACTGTCATATGCGCTTATTAATATTCTATTAAGGCCACTCTGGAAAATTTTTTTTAGTCTTTTTAAATTTAATGGATCACCATTAGTGACCATTTCTATATTAACTTCTGGAAGGTATTTTCTTACCATACTCACCAAGTTATATATATTTTTATCCAGCATTGGTTCCACAAAACCACTATATCTTATAGTACCTTTGTAACTTAATTCTTTTAATTCTTCACAAAGTTTTTGATGTAATTCATTTGTTATAAATTCTTTTTTGTCTTGAAATGTTGGATCGCTTCTAGGACAAAATGAACAAGATCTATTACAAGTTCCCGATTCACTAATCTCAATTTCTGTTGGCAAAGGTAAGTAGTGATCTTTATAATTTACCATCTGCAAATTACCTTCTACCTTTTTAGATTTATTTTGAATATTTGGATCGATAAATTTTTTTTTCATCTACTTTGAATTAATTTTTCTGCTTTTTTTACATCCTTTATTTCATCAACTGCAACTGAGCTTGAGTTTAGTCTTACCATCTTTATTTTTATATTTAATTCAAAAAATCTTAATATTTCTATATCTTCTAAACTTTCAATGTAACTTTTTTTCTTTTTTTTATAAAATTTATTAAGTTCTTTTTTATTAAAAGCGTATATACAAACTTGTTTTAGATAATCTACATTAGTATCTTGTTTTTTTTTACCTGGAACTAAAGCTCTTGATATATACACTAATTCGTTTTCTTGATTCACTACTACTTTGGGCAAATTAATATTTGATGGGTTCTCAAATTTATGAACTTTATCAAATCCACAAATAACATGATTTGGGTATTTTTTTTTATATGCAATTACTTTTTTAATATCTCTAGGATTAATTGTTGGTTCATCTCCTTGAACATTTATAATTAAATTTGACCTAAGTTTTTTTGATGCTTCTGCTACTCTATCAGTTCCGGTCAGACAGTTTGTTGATGTAATAATATAATTATAACCAGCTTTTTTAACGACCTTAGAAATTTTATTACTATCGGTCGCAATGAATAAATTTTTTTTCTTTACCACTTTACTACATATATCAGCTACTCTTAAAATCATTTCTCGATTTAAAATTTTTACTAAAGGTTTGCCTCTATATCTACTTGATCCATATCTTGCTGGTATAATAATAGATACAGTCATAAATTTTATTTTAGTAGTTTATTAGAACTTTACTAGAAACTTTTTTATATACAAATAAATTATCATTAAGTTTTTTAACTTTTACACTTGGCCAAAAATAATTTTCTACTGCCTCAAGGTATGCGTCTTCTACTATATGATATACCTCAATTCCTAACTCTAATGCTTCAAATACAGAAGATGTACTTCCAATAACAAAACATTGTTTTTTTTTTTTTAAAGTAAATTTGTTGCTTAAAATACTTAATTTATTTTCTAATATGTTAACAAAATTTTTATACTTATTATTATTTTTTCCTACGGGGTGTGGTGCTATTTCTAATTTGGTAAAAAAATTTTTAGGTCTTGATTTAATTATTTGATTTAAAGTATCTAAAATTTTTTTTTTATTATTTATATAATGTGGCAAAACAATTTTGTTATTATATTTATCAAGATTATCTTTTATAAATTTATGAGATTTTATTAATGAAATTTTATTTTTATCCCAATTAAAAATTTGTGTCATTTGATATATCTGAGATCTACTTACCGAATAACTATGATCTGGAATAATATCTTTGTTATAAAGATGTATCGGAAAAGGTTGAATGGCATTTAAATAAGATATAATTTTTATTTTTCGATATTTTTTTTTTAAATTTAAAATTATTTTTTTTTGAAAAGGTTGGGCTTCATACGGCATTATTACTCTTTTAAAAGTCCCCTTCTCTATTATTTCAAATATCTCTTTATTAACAATATCTGAAAAAACTCTATATATACCAAGCGATAAAATCTGATTTTTTCTATCAAGAATAAATTTTAAGAAAATTTCAAAAAGATAAAAAATATTAAAATTTTTGTATTTAGTTTTTTGAAAAACTAAAATATTTTTACTCTTGTTTTTTGATGTATCTATCTTCTCACCTACATTAATTAAAAACCATATATCATTTTTGCGAACCTTTTTTGGAATATATTTATCTTTATATAAAAAATTTTTATCAAAATCTTTTTTAGTACACCATGAAATATATAAATTTTTCTTATTTTTAAAATTAAATTTTTTTGATTTATAAATTTTGTATGAAGATAAACTAGATATTAAAAATAGCTCTTTAAGATATTGATAATAAAAAGATAATTTATTTATTTTATAAAATGATTGTACTTTATAATAACCTAGATTCTTATACCAAGTACAAGGGTATAATAGTACGCTTAATGAATCATCTAAATTTTTTGAAAATATCCTCATATTTTCTAAAATTTTTTTTCTTTGATCTGAAAGTTTATTAATTGTCATTAATTTTAGATAAATTAACTAATTTGTCACAAAAATTAGCAACCTTTTTTTTATGAGTTACTATAATTAAAGTTGACTTCTTTTTTATTTTTTCTAATTCAGTTAGAAAATTATCCTCAGTATCCTCGTCTAATGAACTTGTAGGTTCATCGAAAAAAATAATTTCCGAATTTTTGTATAAATTTCTAGCAATACTGAATCTTTGTTTTTGTCCACCTGATAATGATTTACCACCTTCTGATAAAACACTATTGATGCCATTAGGTAATTTTTCTAAATAATTTTTCAGTCCTACAAGGTTAATACAATCAATTACTTTTGCTTCATTTATTCGGTCTTTATTTATATCAAATATGCCAATATTGTTTTTGATAGTATCATTTAAAATAAATGTTTCTTGAGGCACATAACCTATCATCGATCTCCATTGATCTAGGATAGTTTCTAAATCAAAGCCATCCAGGGTAATTCTACCACTACTAGGTTTTAAAAAACCACACATAATCTCAATTAATGTGCTTTTACCCAAACCGCTATCTCCTGTTATTCCAATAGTTTCACCTTTATTTATTTCTAAGTTAAATTTTTCAAAAATTTTTGTACCATCCGGATATGAAAAATCTATATCATTTAAAATTAAATTTTTATTGAAAGTTATTTTTTTATTTAAATTAATTTTTTTAACATCTTTATTTAAATTATTTTTAACTTCTGTTAACTCTTCCAAAATATTACTTGTAGTGGGAAGATTAAAAGCAATATATTGCAAACTATTTGCAATTCTATTTATTGAAGGAAGAAATTTTACCACTGCAGCTATAAATGCTGCCATTAATGGTATAATATCTATAAAAGTCTCGCTTTTAGAGGCACTTATATATAAAAAAAATATTAAAAAAATAATTGATATTGTTTCAAAAAAAATCTTTCCTGTAGAATTTATAAAGGTGATCCACATTTTTGCATCAATATTATTTTTTGCACTTCGGTCACTAATTTTTTTAAAATATTCTGTAAGATCGAATATTTTAATTTCTTTAAGAAAATTTATGGCTTCATTAAAATTTTTAATCCATTCAGATTCATATTTGTCTCTTGTTTGTCCAAATTTCTTTAAAAGATTTTTAAGTAAACGGGTATATCCTGCTACTATCAATAAAAGTATTATTGCAATAACTGATGCTGAAATAGGCGCTAAAATCAATAATAAAATTATTAAAATAATAGAAAGTATCAACTCACTTAAAAATGATGCAAATGCAATAAGAGTGCCCGCATAGTTTGCTAATCTGTTTGCAAGTAGCGATGTTAAATAATTTTTATTTTTGGTTAAAAAAAAAGTAACTGGTGATTGTATATATTGAGAATAAAAATATGAAATTAAGGAAAAATGAACTTTATGAATAAAGTTTGTCTTGAAATACTCAATATAAGTTAAAAATATATTTTTAATTAAGAAAGCAAAAAAATAAATTAATAATAAAATAGATATTATTTTTTCTTTACTGTAACCGCTAAAATATTTATCTAAATAAACATTAACATATACATTCTCAGCATCTAAAAAAACAGTAGTTATTGGAATTAATAACCCTATGCTAAATATCTCTAATATACTTGAAAAAAATACCAATATGATAAGTAATGGTATTTTATTATGAACGTTAGATTCCTTTAATATTAATTTTGTTTTAAAGTAAAACTCAACTGGATAAAATTTCATTTAGATTGACTTGATTATTGAAACAAACTTACTACGTTTTTTCAAACATACACCAAAAATATCCTTTTTCATAATATATTCTAAAAAATCAATTTTTTTATTTTCCAGATATAATCTCTTGAATGAGACTAAGTTTTCTGCACCTATGATCAAAGAACAAAAATCAATTAATGAACAAAATTTATCGTGATTTTCTATCGTGCTATCAAAAAATTTCTTATGAGATCTTATTCTTTGGGAAAGAATTGATAGACTAAAAGATAAAATTTTATTTGTTAAAATATCTTTTATTTTTAATAACTCTAATACTTCTATAACTTTTTCAAAATCTTTATAAATTGAATTTTTAGAGTTTGACAATTTTAAGACTTGATTAACTAAATTTAAAAATAATTGGAAATTATTTATATTTAAATTCAAGTTTTTAAAATCAATAAATTGTTCGATTTTGATTGGGTTATTAAAATTTCTTAAATCTTCAAATAAAAAGTTTTTATTTTCAGGTAATATTTTCATTTGAAATGCCAAAGCAGGTTTTTTAGATATATTTAAATTTCCAGAATGAATTAATTTTCCATCCCAACAACTTAGATCTCCCTGATCTACTAAAATACTCTCTGAAAAATATTTTGCTAAATTTAAATTAATTATAATTTTGTTTAAAAATTTGTTTTTAAAGTTATATTTTAATAAAGATAAAGCTGGATATTCATATTTAGTAATTGCAATCCATAATGTAATTATATTTACATTGTCTACTTGATCGAAGTGGTACCCACCACTTTCCACTCTATCATTTGATAAGTGAAGCATTGGATATAGACTGGTATATTGAAAATTTTGATTATTTTTTTTTTTATGAATACTACAAATATTATTTAATAAATCTTCTGTTAATTGCATATATCTTAAAATAGATTTTATATATGATTTTTTAATTTCTATATTCAAACAATTATTACTATTCCAAACCTCTTCTAAATTTAATTTATTTGAAATTTCTGTAAAAACTTTATCAATTTCTTTTACAATATTTCGAAAATTATGAATATTAATTTGCTTCATATCAAGATCCTAATTTCACATTAAATTTATATATTTTATTATCTACTAGAGTAATTTATTCTTTAATTATTCTACTTTAATGAACCACTCAAAAATTTGATTTTAAATATTCTCCCGAATTAAATTTTGAAGAGTTATTTATTTTTATCATAAATTAAGTGCTTCAAAAAAATTTGTTTCCCAATTTTTTGGATTATTACAGAATTCCTCTCTAAATTCATCTCTCAAATTAACAAATTCTTTTTTTTCCCATAATTTTTTTATTTCATTTTTATTATTTATTATAAAATTAGCAGCATTAATTGGATTATAATAAATAAATTTATACTCTTTCATTTTTTTTAAATAATTAGACGCCTTTATTGAAGGATTAAATTCCCCAGGTCTATAAAATAATACGTGAGGTATATCATTAGCCATTAATTCAAGAAATGTTGTTCCTAAATATGAACAAATTGGAAATTTATCTTTCAAAAGAATATCTAACTTTTCTTGAGATAAATATTTATCTAAATTATTCTCTTTATAAATAGAAATTTTATCGAAATTTTCATTTTCGTAACTTTGATCTTTAATAGTAATATTTTTAAAACTTTCTTTAATACTATTCAAAAATTTAATTTGATTTGAAAAACTTTTAATAGTTCCTTCAAACATAGGTCCGTTACAAAATTTATAAAAAAACTACTCGATGTATTTATTAATAAAATATGTTTTAAACTATAAAAATCAGATTGATTTTTATTATATGTCTTAAATAAAGGTATTTGTTTAACTTTATTATTATTTGGATTTGACCACGAATAAACTCTATCAGCGATTTCATATTCAAATTGTGTTGAAAAAAGGTGCTTCTTATCAAAAAAAAGGCCACTGCCATACTGAAAAATTTCAACTTTTGTTTTTTTATTTTCTAAATTTTTTGAAATAAAGATGGTTTCAATTTCGTTTTTTCTAATATTTGAAAGAACAAACTTGTTTATCTTATTTTTTATATTTACATTAAATTTATATAAACTTTCGAAGCTCTCTATCAAACTAATCGGCAGTTGAAAGATTAAAACATACCAGCTTTTTTTTTCATCTTCACTTTTATTAAATTTTTCTCCTATTTCATATAACTTAGATCTAATTTCATATATAAATTCTCTTTTTTTATACTTTGGGTTGACTAATGAAAAAAATTGTGGACTGAAACCATTTGATAATATTTTAAGATACAAACTAAAATTAAATATATCTATATAAATTTTTTTTTTTTTAAAAAATGATAAAGTATTAATTATTTTTAATATATTAATTTTTAATTTATTTTTAAAAGTATTATTTATTTTTTTATTTTCAATTTCTATCTCATTTAAATTAACTCTGCTTTTAATTTCATAATTATTTTTTAAATTAATTATAGATTTTAATAACGAAAATGATTTTCCATGTTGCATTAATCTTAAATTATAAAGATCAGTTGGAATTCTAATTTTTTTGTCTGATAAGATTAAATCTTTAAGATCTATGTTTTCGTTTGCAATGTAAAACTCATTAATAATCGAAATTGCTGGATCATATATTACTCTGAATTGTTTTTTTGATAAATTTATATTGAAAAACTTATTTACAGAATAATTTAAAATATTAGAAAGACGATCTACTTCTGTTTTTGAAAGATTTAATAAGTCTATTTTATTTTTATCTCTAAGATGAAGATATTTTAATGTTGAAAATTTATTCTTTTCTTTTTGAAGCATATTATAAAAGTCTAAAAGAATTTATTAACTTATGCTCTTTAATTATTTTAATCATTTTATGGTACGGTATATAAATATTATTACCAAGTTTTTTAAAAACTACTTTTTCTAACTTTTTTAAATTTTTATAATCATTTTTATAATCTAAGCTTAAAGAAATATTTTTTTTTAGTCTATTTGAAATTTTTGAAAGCTCTTTTATTTTAAAATTATGGTTAATAAAACCTGGACCTATATGCTCTTTTTCTTGATCTGATAATTTTAATCTAGATAATTTTTTCAAGGATGAATACCAAAATGTTTCTAAGTTATAACCATCTAATAATTTTTTAGAATAACCCACGTAATCGGTATTAATAGATAACAATTTAAGAGATTTTTTACTCATACTTGGATTAATAAACGGCATATCTGCACAGACTCTAATAATCTTAAAGTCTTTAATTTTTAATTTTTTCTTTATCAGGCTAGAACAATTATAAAATCTTTGTACTAAATTTTTTTCACTTCCTCTGTAATAGGAAATATGGTTTTTTTTTAATAAATCTATTAATTTATTGTCTGTTTTTTTATTTGTCGTAGCAATAATTGTTAGTTCATACATTTTTTTAAAATTTTTATAGATGTTTAAAATATATGGTTTTCCGTAAAATTTTTTAAAAATTTTACTTGGAAATCTCTTAGAGGATGAGCGTGCCTGAATAATGACTATAATTAAATTTTTTGTTTTTTTTTTTAAAATCAGGTCATTTAGTTGAAGCATATCTTAAACTAATTAATTAAATCTTTGGGCTATTATTTAAATACAATTTTCTCATTTTTTTATTCTCTAAAGCACTTTCACCATAAATAACCATTGCAATAGATTGTCTAGAATATTTTAGCCCAGTTTTTTTATTGGGAG
>MDTG01021982.1_pt1 | contig 11020 bp, 7 predicted proteins | sample 811421 | NCBI WGS metagenome assembly MDTG01 (sample SAMN05326645, study PRJNA326480) | marine metagenome | isolation source: seawater | place: Pacific Ocean: South East | collected 2011 | reverse complement strand
TTCTCCTGGTGCCGGTAAAGGTGGCAATTCTCCCGGTGCTGGCAAAGGCGGCAATTCTCCTGGTGCCGGTAAAGGTGGCAAGCCAGAATCCTGAATTGCTTTGTGCATTTCTTCTAACACTTCTTTCATTTCTGCCTCCGCAGCTCTTCTTGAACGGCGATCACTTCTGGCCAAACGTGAGGATTTTGCATCGAGACTCTCATCGATTTGAGCATCATTTTCTATACCGCTTGCATCAATATCTACCTCTACCTTGACGGAAATATTTTCTGTTTCTGATGAGTCAGTTTCAACGCTAACATCCGGAGGTAACTCGACTTCATCTGGGTCATCAACTGGTGATTCAAGGTCCACCCAATTTTCATTCACAAATTCGGTCGAAACACCTGATTTGTCTCTTCGCTTCCGATTACTCACAATTATGACTATTACAAATAATGAAATTGAACAGCAGGAGATGAGGATTGTATTAGTCAAGGCTTTACAGGTCCCTTCTTGCTGTAACCCTACTTGAAGACAAATCGATGAAAGCCAATCTGATTCCTTTGATTCAGGAGTCACATCCTCAACCATTTTTCGAACTCTGAGCCCATTACTTGTAGCATACGAGAAGTGTAATTCTCCCACATCATCCGTTCTCCAAGCAGTCAGCAATACACCATTACTAATCATATCAGAAACCCAAATTTGCGGTTCATCATCAACAATATCCAACAAACCATAATGCAATTTTGGACCAGTGGGTGAAACTGCATCATACAGAATTTGCACCCCTCTATCAGTTTCTAGTAGTTGAATATTTGACAACCCTCTTGCTTGTATCCTGTGTTCAGTGCCTTGTATCCATGAGGTAGGAGATATTCGAGATACCAATTCAGCATCAGCATCTGAACCCTCCCTCCATGCAGTATAGAGGTATTCATCGCCATCATCATTTTCCACTAAGATCATTTTACCTGACATCGCTTCATCGCCAACAGTAATTGAGAAGGCCCAATTCTGTTCTTCCACCTTACCATGTGCATAGAACATACCCAATCGTTCCTCACCGGTTGAATCATCGCGTAAATTTTGGTGGAGAACGTGAATGTCATCATCGCCAATCTCTACTTGTAGAGGAGAGGTTGAGCGAGGATACAAATCAATATCCAAAATTACATTACGGTGTATTGACCAACCATCAGAGGCAAGAGGTGATTCTGTTTGAATTAGGAATACTGATGTTGAATCTTGGTATGTGCCACCAGTTACCAAGTCCCTGTGATAACCTGCAATAATCACTTGATCACCCTTCTGGTCAAGTCCAAGTCCCCAGTAGGTCCCTTCAGCAGTTAGTAGGCCAGGCATCAAATCCTGCCTAGGAGTCATCTGACAAGTTCGATCTATTGTGGTGTATGAAACTGTCGAACGCAAGAATGAGTTGTCATCTAAGTAAGAACGTGTCCATGCAACTGTAACAATTTCATGATAACTGTTCACAACTATGTCACCAATCCACTCATCTTCTAGTACAAGGCATGTATACAGGGATTGATCGGATGCCATTCTATGCACATACAATTCTGAACCTTTGGAAGTAAAAAGAAGCGAATATTCACCAATTCCTGCTGATGCTTGAATCTGGTGTGTTGATTGTAGCGATGGGGTTCGTGAACCAGATAAGGTTACTGCATCAACAACTACAACGAAGTCGGCAGCATTGTTTTCTGAATCCAAATCTGTTGCTGTAATTATTGTCGCCCTGTAAGAGACTCCTGCAGACTCACTTATGTTCCCAGAAAAAGTGAATATTGCACTCGTTTGACCAATGATTGATGCGGCTGTAACTGAATCAATGTATTCAAACAACCCCAATTCATTCATGACACTGAGTTCAACAGTGACACTATCTGAATCTCTAGCACCAAGATTGTCCACCCTAATTGCGACATTATACGGCTCATTAGGCCTAGGAATCGCAGGAGTGGTTGTCACTGCACCGGAACGGATTGCTAAATCAACTCCATCTGGTCGTGAAATTACTGGGAACAAAATTGTAGCAGAGTTATCCGTGCGATCTGTTTCAGAAATAGCTTGACCAGGGTCAATAACAACTTCAAGTGGTTGATCTCCACTAATCATTGGATTCCAATAAAGAATTACTTCGACAACTTGGCCAGGCTCGATGACTGGTATCGTCGCTTCACCTCGTTTGTTAACACCTTCACGAAGATGGACGGTGACATCTTCGGCTTCTAAATCACCATTGTTTCGTACTTCCGCACGGACTTCTAGGAATGTATTCACATAAGCATCATCAACAGGGACTCCGTATTCTTCTACCGATATTGAACCATAAATGGATAATTCGGGAGCAGGTGGAAAATTATCAACTTCAACTGTTCTACGGAGTTCATCACTGATAACACCCGATTGGTCACGACCTTGGACAGCTATTCTATGATAACCGTCCTCCATCTCGGTAGTGTCCCAATCCACAGACCAGTCTACAGTCGTGTAATCTTCACTACTTGACACAGGTATTTCTTGCCACTGCCCTCTATCAATACGCCATTCAACTGAAATTGGATTAGGTGTCAAGAATGTACCAGAAATACGAGTCGAGCCTGAAATCGGTTCTTGCCCACCTGGATTCCCTATGCTGATACTCTGACTACCTAACATGACTTCAATTTCTTCTGTATCAGACCATGAATTGGAGCTGTCTCGAGCTTTGACTTCGATGGTTATTTCTTCACCATCAACCCAATCTTGTGCATAGAAATTGTGGGACCAATTCACAGTCCCTCCTGCCTGTACCCAATCAAATGCATCTCGCTTCTCCCGAGGTGAGCCTGGTTCCTGGTACCAATACCATGCATGAACTAGTACTTCCTCAATCTCAGCACCTGGTGTATCTGAAGAAGCAGTACCTTGGACCCGGTAGGTCTCTCCCTCAATTATCCAATCTCCTTGTGATGGACTTTCAATATCGACCCAGTCACCAGATCCAGACGGAGGAGGGTCGCCTCCTCCGGTGCCATTGCCTCCGGTGCCATTGCCACTTCCACCACCTCCGCCTCCTCCGCCAGAGGTGCCGGTTAAATTCTCCAATATCCTGTAGCCATCTGCTATACCGAAACCATACTTCTCATTCCAATTTTCATCGAAGTCTGAGTCATAAGGTCCATCGCGTAATTCGGAGTTTGTGCGAAGCATTTCACGAACATCATCGAGATCTAAGTCTTCATCGATACTTAGCATGATTGCGATTAGGCCGCTTATGTGGGGTGTCGCCATACTCGTTCCGTCAAGTGACTGGTAATCGTTATCAGCCATCGGACGGGGTTGATTTGGCAATTGAAGTGAACCTTCTACATGCCGAGGAGCTATAATCCCAGATCCTGGTGCAACAATATCAGGTTTCATCTCATCCCAATCATCGTCATCACCATCATCTTCTCTTGGTCCCCAATTAGAATAAGATGCAATGTTGTCATCGTCCCTATCTATTGTATCCCTTTCATCAATTGCACCGACGGCAATTGATGTGTCAGCACTAGCAGGACTTGGTACTCTGCGCAACCCATCATTGCCCATTGCAATAACGCAGATCAAACCTGCATCGCTTGCTTGATTCACAAGTGCCGATTCTGCAGATGTGCCGTTGTCACCGGGATCATCTGAATTGGGGTTTGTTACACTTCCATATGACATAGACAAGATATCGATGCCACGACTTGATTGATTGTTACCCCAATCAGTATCAACATTGTTGATGGCCCATTGGAGCCCTCTTAGTGTGTTTTGAGCGTTAGTCCCACCAGCATCTGTAAGGACCTTGATATCAACAAGGTAAGAACCTGGAGCGACACCGATGTGTACCCTATTGCTGCTTCCAGTACCAATACTTGTACCTGCTACGTGGGTTCCGTGCCCATTAGAATCATCAGGATCATCTGTCCCACTGGTGTTCGAGAATGCGGATGTGGCGTCATAACCAGCAACCCACTTCGGGTCGACATAACTATCGGCATCCAAATCAGGGTCATCATTAACATCATCAAAGTCATTCAGTGCACGGTGCTCATTATCGACTCCAGTGTCCAATACTGCAACAACAACACCATCTCCTCGATAACCAAGTGCTTGCATTGTATCCTGATAAACGTCGGAGTCTCTCACCTTCATAGCAGGAACTGATGTTTCAAGGAATGGCACCATTACATTCTGCTGTTCGATCGTCACTACACCCTCAAGTCTCCAAATTGGAAGTAGAGCCGTGAGAGGGACATGATCTACGGAAATCGTGTTTATTGATTCGAGAACATCGAACCAAGCGCCATCCTCAACCCAACCGTAATCAAATAACACACTTTTCAATGCGAATATCTGTTCCGCGTTTGGGTGAGAACTGTAGTCGACATGTATTGCTACCGTCAAGCGACCATCTGGTCCTTCAATGGCAGTTGGACTGACCGACTCGTATTCACCAGAAAGTACTCTTTGTAAGCGATCATCCATGCCGTTTTTATCACGATCAGGGGAATATGAAAGCCATTGGCCAAAACCTCTATCCGGGGTTGGACAAGGATTCATGTCTTCACAAATCAAAGGTGGTAATCCTTCGATGAAAATTGTAGGTTCATCCCTAGTTGGGCTCTCATGTACTAGTGATGCAAGTACGATTGGAGATAGTGAAGTCAAGACCAAAAGAAGCGTCGCAACCAGAGGCGCTTTTAGGCGGAAAATTGTCGACTTCATCGGCATCCCGTAGGGATGCCAACAGTATTGGACGTATAATACCAACCAAATCAAGAGCGGGGAACAAGTCATTCAATTCTTCACGGCCAATTAACGTGATGTGAATTAACACTACAACGTAGTATTGCGATTCCATTGTTAATTACCACCTCAAGATGACCATCGCAAATCGGACATTTGGCCTGTTCGGCCAATTGCTCCAGCCATGCCTCTCTTGTTTCCAATTCATCCCCTTCTTCACGAAGTCGTTCGAGAGTCCTTTTTGCAGAACCTGTTAGTTCCCCATTCCAAGGATCCCGGGATAAATCCCCCATCCGCGATTTTATTGCCTTATGTTGAGCTTCAGAACCTCCTCTTGAAGATGGACCCGAGTCAATCGTTCCAATTGGTACCAAGGCACCCTTTGCTATGGGTTTTGCAAGTATATAACAAGCAATGAAACCTGTGATGTGTGCTAGATGGGCCACATTTGATGTAGAGGTTGTCGGATAATAGAGTAGTATCTCTAATCCGAACTTGAATAATGCAATCCATGCAACTGGCCACCTTCTAATCAATATAAGCGGGAATTCAATCTCATCTTTTGGCCAACAAGCAAGGTAACATCCAAGGAGCCCGAAAGCAGCGCCAGATGCTCCAATGCAAGGAACCCAACTGCCCCAATTAGCAAGTGACCAACCGATATTTCCCCCAAGTACTCCAATAAGATAAATTTGTAGAAAACGGCCTCGCCCTAATCGCTGCTCAAGCGGAACACCTACTAGAATAATTACCAGAAGATTACCCAGTAAATGAACCAAGTCGGCATGCAGCCAAGCAGATGAAAAAAGTCGGTGTAAATGCTCAAACTCAAAAGCGACTGCTGGAATCAAAGCTCCTTGCTGTAGAAGATTCAGATGCGATGCCCATTGAAGAGTGGCTTGGAGAAGATAAGATAGCATCAGAGAGATACTAATCGCAAGAGATTGTGGGGTTTTTCGATACCATGAATGAGCCAATGGAAATATGGCGACAAAAGACCACAGGCCAAACCATATCCAAGGGTCCATGAATCGATGTGGACCCTAACTGATGCTTGACTCCTTCGCCGCAGAACTCAAGCCAACCAGTGGATTCGGAGGGGTGTGGCCCATCTCGAGATTGAAGATCTAACAGTGTTGAGGGGGACACGGACAATCATAGATAATTTCAGTCTCAAAATCGAGCCAGGAGAATGTGTAATAATCACTGGAGAAAATGGTTCAGGTAAAACCACGTTAATCGAAGCAGTTGCAGGGATTTTGCCATTGAATGGTGGTTCGATACAGGTCAAAAGGCCATTTGGTTTGACTCTTCAATCAGGTGGAATTAACGGTGATGAATTAGTATCAGAAAGATTGGATTATGCTTCTGATGTAGCGGGCGTGGAATGCGAGTCTGAAGTTTTACTGCATTGGGATTTAGAGCACCGAAAAAGTGACCGTGTAGGCCACCTCTCAGGCGGCCTCTATCGAAGGTTAGCAGTATTGCAAGGTCTTCTTCCTGCCTATGGTCAAGATGAGCGAATCTGTATCCTTGATGAACCATCTGAGGGTCTAGACGATAAATCAGTTGAAATCCTGAGGAAAGATATCTCTTGTTTACGTGAACGTGGCAATTCATTTCTAATTGCTACACATGATTCACGATTAATTGAATGTGCAACAACACTTGTTGACACTTCTGCTGTAGAAAAGAAAAATGCCCCCTTAGAATCTACAGATGATGCGCCAAAATTATCAATCAAAACAGAAAGTACGCCTATTCATAAGTGGTCAAAAAAACTTGACAATAGGACACTTTGGCCTATCCTCTCAAGATGTATGCCACTTGTTGCATCGATTCTAGTACTTTATGCGCTATTGGGAGATGATGTTGGCGCCCTAGTTCTTGTTCCAACTTTTCTTGCATCTCTTCCCCCTGTATCATCCCTCCACCATTCCAAGGATTCCAGATCCGGAGACTGGTGGAGAGCAATGGGGTCGAGGTTGCTTTGCTTGGATCCTCTTTCGGCAATGCTGATTATGATTTCACCTATGATTACTGCCACAGTACTGGGTGCTAGTTATGATGCTATGACAATTGGTTTAGTGGGTCTACCTTTTGTTGCAATTTACATGGCAAATGGAGCTATTGAAGAATTGACGGTTATGATGCCAAGGCAAAACGCACAATTTTTGCCATTGCTATCATTGATTTTAATCTGGCCACTCCTAATTGCAACTGATGCAATTGTGAGTTGCAGTGATCGATCATTGTGTAGTGGAGACTCATTATCGTTAGTAGTCGCAACGATTATCCCCCTCATAATTTGGTTTTCATTACCAATATTACATCCTCGTACTGGGTCACATTGAAGGGCATTCGCTGACGCCCAAGAGTCATGCGAGGGGTGTGGCTGATGCTTGTCGGACTCGCAACTATAGCAACGGCTATGGTGCTAGGCTTTCTCATAGCCCCACAAGCAAAAGGTTTCGAAGGAGATTCATACCGGATTATTTTCTGGCATGTACCAGCAGCTTGGACTTCTTTCTTCACATTTACACTTCTCTTTGTTGGAAGTTTAGCATGGTTCTGGAAAAGGTTAGAATGGGGATGGATTTTGGCCGGGGTTGCTTCTGAATTGTGCCTCCTTTTCGGACTGTTAGTTGTTACATCAGGACCAATCTGGGGGGCTGCTGAATGGGGTGTTCCTTGGGATTGGACTGATGCAAGACTAAACACATATGGTGTTCTTTCTGCAATAGCATTGTTTCTTGTTCTTTCAAGGCGCAGTCAACCTGATACCCCCGAATTCAGGGATGTATTTTCAGGAGTAGGTCTGTTTGGTTTCCTACTTGTGCCCATTACAATGATGGCAACTAGGTGGTGGCAAGAAAGGCATCCTGGGCCAGTGATTGGCCCTGACGCAGAAAACAAAATCGACGATACTATCCTTTACATCTGGCTGATTTCATTTGTGGGTATGATGATATTGATGGTTGGACAAGCACTGGTTAGTTGGGAAGTTAATCGCTGTGAAAAAAGATTACTGATGTTACAGGAGAGGCTTGATTAGAATGGAAGATATTGTTTACCTAGCGGCAGCTTATGCTGCAATGATTGGACTGATTGGTTGGTTTACATGGCAACTGATTGGCCGGATGAGAAGTGTTCAAGAAAGGCTCCTCGCATTAGAGGAATCAATTGACAACTCTTCAGATTTGAGTGAATAGTTCCGTCGCCTTCAAAACCATCCAGTATCGCCGCCTAAGTATGTCTGATAACACATACAGGGTAGCTGGAAGGAACATGCCTGAGATTTCAATCGCTGTTGGATCGATTTTCGCAGCGTGGGGAATTGGAGCCTATGTCATCAGCGACATGGCCAGTATTACTGCGATGATTCCTCTGTTTGTAGGTGGACCAATCGGCCTCTTGGGTTTGATGTCAACCAAGATGCCTGATAAAAGGAAGATGTTTATGCACATCTCGGCAATGTTCGGGCTTATTTGTGCGCTGGGCGGATTGCGATTGTTCCAGATTCTTATGGATGGTGATGGCAGTAATTTGCTAATCGGCTCACATGCGATTCTATTGATTCTAGGTGGGATCTACACGTACTTCTGTGTGCAATCATTCAGGTGGGCACGAAAGCAGCGAGAAGCGGCAGAAGCGTAGACAAGGTGTGTGGTATGGATGTCCCGAGGTGAAGCGTTTTGCGTAGCCTGTGGGGCAGGCCCACCTCATTCAAGCGATCGGTTGTGTGAAGTATGCTTCAGGGAAAGAAATGTGCTTTCTGAATGTGATGAAACAAGCCAAGCATATCGGTGTCCAAAATGTGGTATGAATTTTGAGAGCGGTCGTTGGGGATTCTTAGAGAATGAAGATTTACTCCAAAGGAGAATGGATGAATCTCTTCGTGTTCATGAAAGGGCTTTGAAAGTTGGAGTAGCTACTCACTCAGTACAAATTGATGAAAGAAATACTCGAATACACATTCAGATTGATGGAGAAATTGACAACTTTGAATTTCAGCAAGAACACGAATTGATTGTTAGAACTTCAAACATGATTTGTACAACATGTACGCGAAAAGATGGGAATTATTACGAGGCAACTATGCAATTGCGTAGTTCTGGTCGAAAACTGGAAGAAGAAGAGTTGACCGAAATGCGTTTGTCGTTGGATACACTATTGCAAACTATGGAACACGACCCAATGTTTTTCATCACCAAAGAAGGATCAGTTGTGGGTGGATGGGATGTAACTATGGGGAGCAAATCTCTAGCACGAACATGGGCAAGACACATGATTACAAGGTGGGGTGGGCAGACCAAAGAAACACATTCAGTCGTTGGCCAGAAAGATGGCATGGATGTGACTCGGCTCACTGTACTCTACCGCCGACCCGGGTATGATTTGGGCGACATTATTCGATGGAGAAATCGTCTTTGGACCGTTAGTGCTTGGCAAAAGGATGGACCCATTCTCCTAGCCTTAGATCGTCGAGAAAAAACCGGTGCCTCTTGGAGAGACATGGAAAAGGGTGTTGTAATGTCACGCTATGTTGAGCAAATTGAAGTTGATGTGTTAAATCGTGATACCTCAGCTGCAGAATTCATGGACCCACGTGATTACAAAATGCATACTGTGCGATTGCCATATGATGATGATGGTTTGCAGCCACAACTCCGATTGGGGTGGATTACAGATGAATGGGTTGCCCTTCCAAGAGTGCGAAATCCCGATGAAGGTGACTCAACTGGGGTGGGATGATGGCGACACTACGTGAACTAGCGGATGAGCTCGATTGTAGCAATATGCTTGGACATATTCGCAATTTTCCATCGGACCTATCCAATGCTTGGAAGGAGTCGGAATCATGGGATCTATCAAGGGTTGAACAATCAGTATTCAATGGTGTAATTTGCCTAGGAATGGGAGGTTCCGCATCAGGGGGAGACTTCCTCTCATGTCTATCTGGGATGGATGGGTGCCTTCCTTTTATATCTCATCGAGGTTATGGTTTACCTACTTGGTCATCGGAAAAATGGTTAATCTTTGCAACATCATATTCTGGAAATACAGAAGAAACTCTCGATGCAGTAGAATGCGCTATCGAACAAGGTTGTTCAGTCATTGGTTTATCATCTGGTGGTAAATTGAAAACCATTCTTGAAGATGCAAATCAGATATGGATCGAGTTGCCAGGTGGGCAGCCTCCCCGGTCTGCATTTGGCCATATTTTTGGAGCACAAATTGCTCTTGCTTGGAGATTAGGAATCATGAGTTCTCCAGAAAAGCGCGAGGGGATTATACATCGGCTTTCTGAAGCCGTATCTACCTGGGATTTTACTCAAAACGGGGATGAAGAACTTGTTACTGAAATTGCTCAATCGATAGAGACGCGAGAGATATCAGTACTGGCAACACAATCCTTGGCGCCTACTGCGTATCGGGCAGCCTGTCAATTGAACGAAAATGGTGGAGTTTTCGCTAGATCACATGTGGTTCCAGAAATGAATCATAATGAAATTGTGGCTTGGGGAGAAGAAGGTGCTAAGGAAAATCAAGCACTTCTTATTTTTTCTTGGGACGGCATACATGAGCGTAACGAAGTGCGTTTGGATTGGTTTACCGATAATGTCACCATCCAACCAACATGGGGATTATTGTGTGAAGGAGATTCGCACATTGAGGCACTTCTGTATGCAGTCATCGTTATGGATTGGTTATCATGTGCAGTAGCCCTATTACGTGGGAAGGACCCTACGGCAATAGGACCAATAATTGGTTTGAAAGAACATCTTTCTCAATAAAGGGGCCCTAGAACCAAACGTGGATCTGGAAAATCGATTAATGCTTTCTCCAATTCAATGGGTGTCACTACACCTGGTAGGTCATGCGTAATTGGTTCTCTGTAAGACAACTGAAAATGTAAGTGTGGAGGCCAGCCCCCATTCTCATGTTCTGCACCAAACCATGCGATGGTTTCTCCACCTTTTACTCGTTTACCCGGTACGCAATTTTCTGTTGATGCTGCATCCAAGTGCCCATATAAAATCCACAAATTATGACCTTGGACCTCGTGATGGATGATTACTGTGTGCCCATAATCGCCATCTGCCGCATTATAACCTGAAAATGCAACCACGCCATCGGCTACTGACTTCACAGGAGTTCCGACCGGTCCACCAATATCTAGCCCAACATGGATACAACGATTATCGGCAAACAAATCTGTGTCATACATGCCCGGACGTATCTCATTGTAGCG
>MDTG01303098.1_pt1 | contig 11021 bp, 8 predicted proteins | sample 811421 | NCBI WGS metagenome assembly MDTG01 (sample SAMN05326645, study PRJNA326480) | marine metagenome | isolation source: seawater | place: Pacific Ocean: South East | collected 2011 | reverse complement strand
TCATGCATAAAGTCTCTTATAGACAATCGTTCAGATATGTTTTCTTCGGTGTAAAGCTCCCCTCTTGGATTTATCGCCATTGCACCTTTTTCAATAACAAAAGAGGCCAGAGGGATATCCGCTGTTATAACAAGATCATTTTTAGAGACATTTTCAACAATATAAAAGTCCGCTACATCATCACCTTTTTCAACCTGAACAGAATTGATGAGTGAATCATCTGGAGTAGCAATATAGTTATTTGCCACTAGAATTACTTGAATCTTTAACCGGAAAGATGCCTTAAAGATAACTTCCTTTATAACTTTCGGGCAAGCATCAGCATCAATCCATATTTTGAAATTTAAATTTGGTATTAATTTTCTTTTAAAATTCATAATCAAAAGCCTAGAAAAGATATATTATTAAATCACCTGGTATTTTCCTCTCAAGTTTAGTATCTCGAGGGATCCATAAACCACTCCCTCGATAGTGAATAAGTTTTCCTCAGGACCCCCCAAGTAACCTTTTAAATAAAGCTAAAATTGAAAATAAATAAACTCAGACGAATTACCAATCTTATTACCAAGAAGACAATAAACAAAAAAGAGCCCGAAGGAGATACGATACATTATTAAAAATTTAAAATTCTTTAACTTATAGGTAACGAAAAAATCATTTATTAATACAAGTGTGACACCTCCCCAGAACAAGAGCCCTGGAATATCTATAGTAATTTCAGTAAACCCTTTAAAAAGTAATAAATTACTTAGAAAACCTAATATTACTTCAAAAGAACCTGCACGAAAAAAGAGCCAGCCTAATAATGTTAGATGAAAGAAAACAAGCCATCCCATAAGTTTTTGAACCCCAGACTTGAAGTAATTTTCAATGTTAAAGATTTTATAAATAACTAATATAAACCCATGAAATCCCCCCCAGAGAAGAAAGTTCCAACTAGCCCCATGCCACAATCCCCCCAACAACATAGTAATCATAAGATTTCTATAGTTCTTGTAAACACCTGACCTATTTCCTCCCAGTGAAATATATAAATAATCCCTAAGCCAGCTACTAAGAGATATATGCCATCTTTTCCAAAACTCAGATGGAGAAATACTAACTAAAGGGTTTTTAAAATTAACCATTAAGTTAATCCCTAGTATCCGACTTATACCCCTGGCAATATCGGAATAGCCGGAGAAATCACAATAAATTTGAATATAAAAGAATAATGTAGTTAGGTATGAATCTAAAAATGTTAGTTTTTCATAACCACTAAAACCAGAATCGACAAACCCTGAAATATTATCCGCAATAACTAATTTTTTAAAAAAACCTAATACAACGAGAAGAACCCCACTTTTTACCGAAGATAAGCTTACAGACCTTGGTAAGCTAATCTTTGGCAATAAATTTGTTGCCCTTTCAATAGGACCTGCAACTAATTGAGGAAAATAACTAACAAATAAACTAAATTCTAAGAAATTACTTCCGGGTTTAATTTTTTTATGAAAAACATCAATTGTATAACTCATCGTTTGAAAGGTATAAAAGGATATTCCCATAGGTAATATAATATTAAGTAGAGTTCCACTTGAAGTTAGATCAAACATAGAAAAAATTTGATAAAAACTATCTATAAAAAAATTAAAGTATTTAAAGAAGCAAAGAAGCGATAAATTAGTAAACATACTAAAGACTAGAAAAATTTTGGCATTTAAATTCCTATTCTTCCTTAAATAAAGTAGGAGCCCTAGTGAAAGACAATATAAAAAGGAAATTAATAAGATCCATCGATTTTCCTCTCTGAAGTTAAAACTTAGGTTTCCCTTAAGAGCATCACTCCAACGTATACAAATAATTAAGAATGAAAAAAAGTAACAAAAGATTGAAGTCTTGAAAAAAGAAGACATGGAATATCTTTTACTATGAATCCCTATGCTACAGAAATAATCTATAAGACTAGAAAATATGATTAATGGAAGAAACCTGTAATCCCACCAACCATAAAAAATATAACTAAAAAATAGTAAAAGCTTATTTTGATTTTTATAATCCAGGTGGAAATACAAGGGTATTAGAATTAACCCAAGAATGAAAAACTCAAATGAATTAAAAAGCATTGGACTGACCTCTTCCCTTGTATTTTTTTAATACCATATCAACAAGTTTATCCTCTACAATGGTCAGTAATTTCTCTCTAGGGTGAATCAGGTCTGAAAAATCTTCTCTTTTGTACTTAATCATTTCACGAAGGTCAACAAAATCAATACCACTTTCGTTACTAACTTTTTCAATTTGATGATACATTTTGTTATATGCCTCATAAAAGGACTCTTCCGATAAAATACTTTCTCCATTAATTTTACATTTTGTAACAGGGTCACCAAAAAGTGTTTTAAAGCTATTACTAGTTTTATTTATAGGTGTTGGCGAAGTAGCAAAAATAACCTCTGATTCGACGGTAGACACTATTTTAGCAAATATCCCCAGGTTTCTTCGAAACGAATTATAACTGTAAATTTCATTTGGGTTGTCTGATATTGGCAAATATTTTAAATAATAAACATCATCTAGGTCTCGAAAGTCGTTAAACCACTTATGAAAGAACTTAAAATTAATAAAATCCCAAAATGCAAGCTTAAATTTTCGAGTATGACTTTTAATTAAATTTGAATGGGGTCCTAAATAATTCCCATAATCAAATTCAAAATTTCTTATCGTGTATGCTGGATCATTACAGCCTCTATAAAGATCATTAATTGCGGGTAAATAGATTATGAGGTCAGGTTTTGAACTCAAAACATAAAACACTAATTTATAAATTGCCTCTACGCTAGAGTGCCATGGCATACTTAGATTGAAGAATTTTACTTTATTTCCCTTGGGAACTGATTTATTAATACTTTCTTGAATTCTAATTGTACGAAGTTGAGCTGAATTACTCTCACCAATCAAAAAAACATTATAATCAATATCATCGAAAGAATTAGATTCTATAAGTTTCCCAACTTTAAATAAGTCCATCCCAGATATACCCATAGATGGATGAAATACTTTTTTTGTCATTTCAGAAGAGGTATTTGGCCGAAGTCTAAAAAATAAATCTAAAGTCGACAAAGATATAATAAAAATAAAGAATACTAAGAATGTCTTGATCAGGTTATTTTCCACTTTTATCTTGGGAATATTAATAGGTCTGAAGAAATAAATTGAGAATATCTTAAGAATCCATAATACGGCCGGAACACTTGCAACGAGTGTAACCAGGACCTTGGAGTACTTAACAGAATATTGTCCAAAAACGAGCAAGTCTTTTTGAGTATATTGATCCTTAAAGAAAAACCAACCAACTATAAAAAAAAGGTAAACCAAAGTTAAAAACCCAAAAAGTAGAGCTGATTTTTTAGAAAGATTCATTAAAAACACTTTTAAAAAGACTAACTAAAATTATACGCAAAAATAGCTACTCAGCTCAAGGACAAAAAAGTTTTATCTACATATATTAAAATAACCTCATTTGAATATAATCATTCTCATAACCAGGAATCCTGAAGAGGTATCATTTTTAATAATATTGGAATAGATACTTAAAGCACAAACCATTTCAGTAAAGTATTCAGGATATTAAAAAATTCTCGCGTATTTTATTCGTTTAAAGTGACAACAAAGAAAATAGAAGCGACTAATGTAAAAAAAAATATAAAGAGATCGATCAAAGGATTGAGGTTTTTATTTATCTGAATAACCAATTTATACCTAAAAAAAATGTTCAGGGATAAAGGGTTTGCCGGCATTTGGATAATCATGGAATATATTTTTCATTAATTCAATTATCAATTTTAAATGTAACAGGATACTTCTTATTGGATCTTAGTAGTAAAGCAATTTACCACTTAAAAATTCTCAGAATTGGCCGATCTTTCTTCAAATAAGTCCAGAGATTCATTAAACATTTTTATGTCTTCAGATCTATTATCATTTGCCTCACTCGCTGTGTTTGTCCTGATATGGACCTCTGAACCTTTTTTGATATCTTCCAAAAATTTAAAAACATCATTTTTGCTTGTATGAGCTACCAATTTTGCATCGAGAAAAAGAAAACATTTTATTTTGGCCTCATTGCACCTTTTTGTATGGGTATATTTCCAAAGTTCCTTTTTTCCATCAAGGTCTCCGATTTCAAATGTGTATTCAGTACTCGTATGTTTGATTGGGAAATTTAAAATTTCTTCTGCTGTATATTTAGTTTGCCCTGGGAACCTCAAATAAGTACATTCAAGATCAGGTCGTCTAGTTACAAGTGTTTTTCTATAAGTCCCTAAATTAGGAGAGAAATTTTTTATTTCGGAAACTGAGTAGCAATTTTTATTTTTTTGGTCGAGGCCTAAAGAAGATTCGACAAATTGCGCTTTCAAAGACCATATAATTTAAAAAAAGAATTTTCGGAAAAAAAAGAACATGGAAAATGGATCAATTTCTGTATGGTACCGGCCAAGATAAATGTAATCAAAAATAACTTTTAAATATGATCAATCAATAAAGAATGTATGGAACCTAAGGATAAATTAAATATAGAATATTTTTACCATTCTCCTTCTTTAAAACAGAATGGATGTGAGTGACTAATAGTTATATGTCTAAATTTTAGACAGCTGATTTCTAAAAAATAATATATTTTTTTCCAAACCGTACGAAATCATTTATCGCTTTGACTATACAACGAGCCCTTGTGATGGCCCCTATTTTGCTAAAACAAACTTATAAAAATAGGAAAACTTAATGACAATACAGTTACTTTGGGTTTTTTTGACCCTAATATATTTTTCTTTTGTGAAGGCAAGCGATCAAGGAATTAGCGATGACCCAGGAATTTATAAAATTTATAAACGATTACAGAAAATAAAACATACAGAGAGCTGTAATAACGAAATAGTGCTTGGTAAGCATGTTACCACTCTAAAGGATATTTCAAAAAGTGTTACCAAATCTGTTCTTGAAAAAGATACCCCTCCAATTTTCTTATTTAGAAGAGATAGTGATTTTCATATTGGATTAAAGCTAAAAAATGATTTTTTCTCCGCACCATTGAATCTAATTAGACAGGGGGAATTAATGGTTTTCGATCAGGGAGAGACTCATGGTACAGATTTATTTATCGGAGTAAAGGACTCCATGGATACAAGAATTACTTACTTATATGAAACTAATCTTTACACACAAAAATCCACCATCCCCGAACCTGTTGATGATCCAACTTCCTTATTTCAAGATTATACAACAGAACAAATTTACCAATTAATATTTGATAATTTAGAATCTAATAACTCTTTAACATATGATATTGCTTTCGGTGTTCTTGAGTATTTAAGGGATAATGATACCGATATTTTTTTAGCATCAACTCAACAAAGATTATTACACAATGGCGTGGATGAATCTGTTTTTCAGACAGATATTTATGAAGTTGAAAACAACCATAGAGAAAAAATAAACGAGTATGGTGCTTTTACTCGTATAAACGTAGGTTACAATAAAAACGTTATGGATTCTAGAAAGATAAGAGGTCATTCTGATCGGTACTACCTAGAGGCAGAGATTTCGAATCTTTATAAGCGTAATTACATTGGCGTTGGTGCTTCTCGGGATTTTTACTTTAGAATTAAAAATGAGGAAGGAAAGCTATTATTTTTTGATATTCCAAAAGATTTTGTTGGTGGTCACCTAGGTTTAGATGTCCCAGCTAAAGTAAATCAAACTCATTATGATACCCATTCTGAGTTAGGATTTCAGATAAACCCAGAGTTAAAGGCAGGAATATCTCTAGGAAGAGTTGAAATCGGTTATTCATCAGAGATGGTTTTCGGTAATATTTCGAATCATATCGAAGAAAATAGAAGCAATACAATTATCTATAATGGAAGGGCATTAACTGATCCAGGAGATATGGGAACCGGATACATAAGATTTAACGGTAATTTTAAATAGATTACTTAAACATTAAAAAAGTGACCTTTGCATAAAAATAATTGAACTAAAACAAGCGAGAAATCAATTATTTATCAATTAGATAATACGGCACAAGTAATATCAAAAATACTAATTTACGTGAAGGCCATGTTGCTTGGTCAAAAATAAAACTTATTTAGTGAAATAAATCTATCATTTTAGGAATCTCTCATTTTAAGAATCTCTCATTTTAAGAATCTCTCATTTTTTAGATTAACCATCCCGATCTAGAAAGCATGTTAAAAGGGACAGCAAATTATTTTGAAAACATATTTGATAAAACGTTTACCGAAAATAATATAGTAAAATTTAGAAAAATTATAAATATTTTAAGCATACTTGGCCTAATAATACATTTAGTGCTAATTGCTCTGGCAAAACATTTAGATATTTTTTGGCTCAGCGGTATGTCTTCCAATTATCTATCAGCATTATATACACCTTTTAGTTTTATTTTATTCTATGAAGTATTCCTATTAGTAATATCTATACCAAAGTCGACATCAATATCGATCGCACTCCAATTCGAAATAGTCTCGTTAGTAATCTTTAGAAATGTATTTAAAGATATGGCCGACTTTGGCAATAGTCCTTTAAGCTTTGATAATATTGTAGTAAAACGAATAATTTTGGATATGGTTGGAGGTTTAGTAATAGTATTCCTGGTCAGCGTATTTTATTACTTAATAAAAAGATCAAGAACAAATACACATGAAGAACCGGCCAGTCTAGAGCTTTCCAACTTTTTAAAAAGAAAAAAGTTAATTGCGTTTTTATTAAGTATTCTTCTAATTGTTATGTCTATATTTAGCTTTTTAAATTGGGCAAAAAGTGTTCTTAACCATATTTTCTTATCCAGTCACCCAAAAGTTATTATTGACCAAATTTTTTATGTCGACTTTTTCAATGTAATGATTTTCACTGATGTCTTTATCCTTTTAATCTCAATGTTCCACCAAACAACCTACAGGTTTGTTGTTAGAAATATAGGTTTTATTATCTCAACGATTTTAATTCGATACTCCCTTACCGCCCCAAAACCATACGACGTCGAAATAGCATTGTTTGCGGTCGTGTTTGGTATAATTGTTATGTTAATAAACCTTTTTCAATTAAAGTATTTAAAAGAAGAGTAAATAACAGTGAAAATTTTTCCAACGACATTTCAGATACAATCTGTAATAAGTCTGTCAAAAAAAGATAATAATTTTATGATCTATATTTATGATCTATAATAGATAATTTACTTATTACAAAATTAAATAAACATTTGATAAACCGCTCTAAAAGTTCGATAAGTATACATGGGAAAAAAAACAAAAAAAACGGGTATTGAGGAATATGATTACAAAAGGATTAATTGGTTTCCAGGGCATATGCATAAGGCGACACAAGAGATTAAAAAAAAGATCAAGCTAGTTGATATAATTTTAGAAGTAAGAGACGCACGCACACCTTTGGCCTCTGGCAATAAAGAAAACTATCATGGTCATGCAAACAATCCCTATTTAATCGTTATAAACAAAACCAATCTCGCCGACCCTCAAATAGTAAAGCTTTGGGAGGCCTGGTTCACTGAACAAAATGAAAACTTTATTTTTATAAATGCATTAGATAAAAAATCCATTCAAAAAATTGTTAAACGCTCAAAAGAAATTGTTCAAAACCATCGTCTAAAATCAAATAAAAATGTAGAACCAAAAACAAAAATGAAGATGATGATATTAGGTTTACCTAATACTGGAAAGTCCACCATAATAAACATGCTTGCAAATCGAAATGCATCAAAAGTAGCGGCAAGGCCTGGACAGACAAAAGTTCAATTATGGGTAAAAGTCGATAATGATCTAGATATTTTGGACACCCCAGGAGTGATGCCACCAAATATAAAAAACCAAACTCATGGCATGTGGTTATCAGCAATACATGCTATACCTGATCATATAGTACCCCCAGAGAGTTCCGCTTGCTTTATCCTCGATCACTTATTAAAATTAAAGTCCACGGCATTTAAAGATCATTACAAGTTTGAAGATCTCGACATAGATCTAATTACAGCCTGCGATCACATCGGAAAAAAAAGAGGATGCCTTCGATCTGGTGGAGGTTTTGATTACGATCATATATACAAAATTATACTAAAAGACTTCAGAGAAGGTTCACTAGGCCTAGTTAGTTTTGGCGTTCCACCAAAAAAAATATAATGCTGTAAAAATAACCGTCGAAATATTTCTATTAAGTCATTACATCGACCCAAATATCACTTATAGTTTCTTCTTACGTGGTCAAATTAATCTCTAAATCCTGCCCCATTTTCAAAAGATTAGATTATATTGAATGAAGAAATCAATTCACTTTGTTAGATACAAACTGAAAAAACACCTTAAATAAGCTTCGGTTAAATGCATACCGCCTACAATAGCGCAAAGATAATTAAATCCTAACTATAATTAATTTTCACTTTTTAAAAAGATATCCATTTCCTTTTTCAAAGAGTAAACGACAAAAATGAGGAATATCGCAAAAGGAAAACCCGTTGAAATAGATGCAGCTTGCAGTGCCACTAACCCACCACCGATCAGTAAAGAAATTGCTATTGCACCTTCCATAAATGCCCAAAATACCTTTTGGCCAGTTGGAGCATCAAGCTTACCACCTGAAGTCATGTAATCGACAACTAATGATCCACTATCAGATGAAGTAATAAAAAAAGTCGCCACTAACAAGATCGCCAAAGAACTCAGAAGACCTGAAAAGGGAAGACTCTCCAAAACAACAAACAATGCTTTTGAACTATCCTCTGAGACGGCTTTAGCAATATCGACACCACCGACGAGCTGCAGATCAAAAGCAAGACCACCAAAAACACCAAGCCAAAGAAAAGAGACAATTGAGGGGACAATCAAAACAAACAAAACAAACTCTTTGACGGTTCTTCCTTTAGATATTCGAGCGATAAAAGTTCCAACAAAAGGAGACCACGATATCCACCACGCCCAATAAAACATACTCCAGCCCCTAAAGAAATTAGAATTATTATCAAGGGCACCTCTTTCAAAGCTTATTCCAATAAAGTTTGATAAGTATCCCCCTGTAGACTGGATAAAGAAATCTATTAATTTAATTGTAGGTCCGAAGAAAATAACACAGAGGAATAAAAAAATAGCAAGAATTATATTAGCATTACTAAGTAGTTTTACACCTTTTTTCAATCCAGTAACGATAGAGATTGTCGCGATTAAGGTAATAACTATAATAGATAGTACTTGAGAAGAGGTATCATTAGTTAGTCCAAAAACCCTCTCAAGGCCTGAACAAAACTGCTTAGCGCCAAAGGCCAATGATGTAGCGAGCCCAAATAAAGTTGCGAGTGCAGCTAGGGAGTCGATTAATTTAGTAATTATATTGCTATTTTTTGGAAGAATAAATTGGATTGTTCCACCAAGAGATAGGGGTCGATTTTTGTTAAAACAACTAAAGGCCAGCGCTAGGCCAACAAGACAGTATATTCCCCAAACATGAAAACCATAATGAAGAAAGGTAGTATTCATAGAATGAATGACCTTGTCTTTTGTTATAAATTCATTACTTAATGGGTTATTAAAATGATACATTGGTTCCGCGACACTAAAGTACAACAGACCTATTCCCATACCTGCTGAAAACAACATCGCTACCCAAGAAAATTTTGAGAACTCAGGCTTAGCATCATCTCCACCAAGTCTAATATTACCGAATTTACTTAGCCCAAAATACAAAGTCGTTACGAGGACAAAGTTTATAATTAAAGTAATAAGCCAACCGAAGTTTTCGGACATCAATGACTGAAAGCTGGAAAAGAAGTTTGCGGCAGGTTTGCCAATAAAAATAACAATAGCAACAAAAAGAATCGTGACTATTGCAGTGGGGAAAAAAACAATTGGCGATATATCAAAAAACCGATTCTTAAAATTCAAAATTTATTCCCTTATTTATATGTTTGAGATAGTCATATGTATATAACAAAATTATAAACTTGAAACCCTTGATATAAAAACACGGTACGCCCAGACTCCAAGCTTGTATTTTAATATTAATAGTAGGAACAAACTCCTCAAAAGATAATTTTGGTTGATTGTTTCATAAATAACTCCTCTCAAGTATTGAGGAGGTAAATTTATAGAACTGACATTTAGTTCCGATGGTCACGGGTAATACGACAAAAAATACATGATTAAAAAAATTTTAAATTAAATTAATCACTTCTTTGACACATTGATCAATCCCCTGCGCAATTCTTGATATTGGAGCATCCCCGTACATATATGCAGGAGTTGATACAATTTTATTTTTTTTATCTGTATGTATTTGATGAACATCACAGTCTATGTGTTTTCCACCAAGCTCATTTATAATGCCTGCTGTGGATGTATCATTACCAATTGTTAATTCTGGTTGAGCTTTACCTAATGCCATGCAAATGACCGCCGGAGAAATGCAAATCGCACCGATAGGTTTGTGACTGTCATGACAATCTTTTAGAACTTTAGAGAAGACGGGATGAATACTCCCTTTTTGGCCCTCAAACGCCAAACTGGATAAATTTTTGGCAACACCAAAACCACCGGGAATAATGAGCGCATCGAGTTCATTCATTTTAATTTCCGATAAATCTATCACTTCACCACGAGCAATCCTTCCAGCTTCAAGCAAAACATTTCTTGACTCTCCTGTCTCCTCACCAGTTAAGTGATTCACAACATGATACTGATCAACATTAGGAGCATAGATACTTGGCCTCGCACCATATTTATCAATTGATAAAAGAGTGAGTACCGCCTCCCGAATTTCAGCACCATCCAAATACCCACATCCCGAGATGATAACACCAATATTTTTCATACCTACCCCCTTAAAATTTTTTTTAATTTATAGTTTATAATTATTAAATTAAAGTGAAAATAAAAATATATTAGGGTTTTAAAAAAAGTATAAGGGAGACCTAGAATATAAAGTCATCGAAGTAGATTATTTCATTATTGATTTATTCT
>MDTG01296665.1_pt1 | contig 11021 bp, 17 predicted proteins | sample 811421 | NCBI WGS metagenome assembly MDTG01 (sample SAMN05326645, study PRJNA326480) | marine metagenome | isolation source: seawater | place: Pacific Ocean: South East | collected 2011 | reverse complement strand
GTGAATGTTCTGAACCTCTTACACGAACTCTCTATTGGTACCCTAAGAATCAAACAATGTGCAATAAATTGATTTCGCTGTTGAAGGATTCTGGTTTCGAGCCAATCTATGAGGAATTCAAGATCCCATACAGTCGTTCAGCTTTCACGGCTCAAGATTGAAGCCACCGAGTTTCTTTGAGATCAGGTTGGCAATACCAGTCTTTTCTGGTAAGGGTAACGGCGAGTGCAACCTCATCACATCATCGCCTGCAAAAATGTAGGCGAAATAGTACTTGTTTGTTCGAAGCCATTCCTTCACGTTGGTATAAGCTCCAAGCCCTTGATTGTTGAGGTAATCGTTTCGTTCCCTCATGAAGAACATGATCGTATTGTTGCATTGTGAATACACTTGTTTGTTGATGTCTTGAATCCGCTGGCCTATTGCGAACATGTAAATGTGCTTTCCAAGACCTGTTGTTGAAAGCCGTTGCAATCCGCTGTGCTTTCCTTGATTGCCTGCGTACAGTTGAACCTCATCGATGAACACTGCAAACTTTCTTTTCTTGTGTCCCCGCAGAGGTGGCTTGTCTCCTTTCAAAGAAAACAACGTGTTGATGAGGTCAGTAAGTGCCTCCTTCTTTCCATCATCACCAGGAGGACGGTATATGATACGCTTGGTTTTCAACAACAAGTGAGCTTTCAAATCATTTAGGTTTCGAGCGATTGAGCCGAAAGGCAATACTGCATCGTCGTGCTTTGTATCAACGAAGATGTAGCACGCATCTTTGCCCGAAAGAAAATCTGACGTGAATATCCACATAGCCGCTGTTGTCTTGCCGTATTGGGTTTGACCGACAAGAACGGTGTGTCCTTTGCTGACCGCTTTTGTGATCTTATTCAAAGAATCATCAACAGGCAATGGAGCATCAAAAATGTTGACGACTATCAAGAAAGCGATAACGATTGACGCAATGAACACAGAATCACCGACCGTTGCGACCAGACTTAGATCTGCGCTTCCGCCCATCAACCATACGCTTCAATTCTTCGGGTGAATGATTGATGGTCATTTGCAGATATGTCAAAATAAGGTTTGAACGGCTCCTGTTTTCCCCTTCACATCGTTTCAAAAGTGCATCATAGAGAGGCTGTGGTATTCTCAATGTTATCATGTGCGACTTCTTACTTGCATCAGCCATGAGACATCTGAAGAGGTTTGTCCATAAGAACGCATCCGATTCATTTGTATTGCAGTGTATTCGCTTTGAGTGCAAAAGTTTGCGTTCTCCTTAATATGCAGACCGAATTCACGGAGTTTCATGGCGGGGACTCAACTCCTACTAATCAACCCGCCAAGAAAAAAAGGAAGTGGAAAAATGGCAACACGAAGTAAAGCATCAAGATCAGCAGCCGCAAAGAAAGCAGCGGCAACACGAAAGCGCAACGCTGCTAAGAGAAGCGCAGCAGCAAAGAAAGCAGCGGCAACTCGCAAGAGAAACGCTCGCAAATCCCCTGCCAAGAGAAAGGCATCCACTTCCAAGAGAGGCACAAAAGCTTCTCGTTCCGCTGCAGCAAAGAAGGCAGCAGCAACTCGCAAGAGAAACGCTGCCAAGAGAAGCGCAGCAGCCAAGAAAGCGGCAGCAACTCGCAAGAGAAACGGTCGCAAGTCCCCTGCCAAGAGAAAGGCATCCAAATCCAAGAGAAGCACCAAAGCTTCTCGTTCAGCAGCAGCCAAGAAAGCAGCGGCAACTCGTAAGAGAAATGCCAACAAGCGTTCCCGTGCAGCAAAGAAAGCAGCAGCAACTCGCAAGAGAAACAGCCGTGGCAAGAGAAGAGGATCTGTAAAGTCCAAAGCTCGACCAACTGCAGCAAAGCGAAGAGCAGCAGCCAAGAAAGCAGCAGCAACTCGCAAGAGAAACGCAGCCAAGCGAAGCCGTGCAGCCAAGAAAGCAGCAGCAACTCGCAAGAGAAACGGTCGTGGCAAGAGAAGAACTCGCAAGGCAACTCGAAGAGGCAAGGCCGGTAGAGTCACAAAGACTGCAAAATCCGCCTACGATGCATTCATGTTCCCAATCAGCTCGATTCCAGCAGCCATGCAAACAGTTGTCGGAGCTATCTTGGTCGGTGGTGCTTATGCTGCTATCCGACCATATGTTTGGGACAGAATGAACTTGACTGGTTCAACTGGTTACATCTCTCAAGTAGCCAACATGCTACCAGCGGTCTCTGACAATGTAAAGACTGATCTTGGAAACTTTGGTAACAAAGCACTTCACCTTGGTACAATCGGTGTCGTCAACTACGTGCTATCGGACAAAAAGATGCTCGGACTCGTTGACAAGAAACTCACGTCCTCCGTGAACGCTCTTGCACTTGCTTACTACGCTTTTGAAATGTTGAATGAAACTCAAACTTTCAACATTGGTGGCGTAGTTGACAAGCTCAAGACCTTTGACCTCTCTGGTGCAGTCAGCGCCTTTGGTGCTTCTCCAACAAGCACAGCGACCTACGGTACTCTAGGATACACAAGCGGCATGCACAACAACATGGGCATGATGCATGGGGCACACAACATGGGCATGATGCATGGGGCACACAATTACTCGATGGGAATGTCCACCATGAACAACAAGTTCTTTGGCGCTCACAACCAACCAGCAGCCCTCCCAATGCCAAACAACACCATCGTCAACACTGCCGCAACACGTGGCACTCACGGCGGAAATGCGATCTTTGGCACAAGCAAGAAGGGGCTTGGCAGAGTCAACCTCTTCTGAACTTGACCGGAGTTGATTTTGATGGCACGCAAGAAGCGAGCGCAGGTTCCAAAGTTCGTTAAGGACATGAAACCCGCAGGTAAAGCTACCCTTGCTCTTGGTGCTACTGGACTTGTTTACGCAGCGAGCTACACGACTGCTAAAGGAATAGGCAACGCTTTTGCCCCTTCAACGACCCAGAAGGTTGACGAATTTATTCGCTACACCGATCCTGGTCTTCTTTTGCAAACGGGTGCTATTGTTGGTTCTTCTGGTCTCGCTATCAAATTCCTTGACAGCGATATGGGAAAAAGAGTCGTTCCTAATTTCTTTGGAAAATTCAAAGGCGAAGCAACGATCATGAAGTCTGCCGCAATGGGGTTGGCTCTTGGAAGATTGATGACAGGTCTATCCGTCAAAGATGTTGGGCAACGATTCCAAGCATTGTTTGACGCAAACTTGCCTGCTGCAATCGCTCCAACACCAGGTCCATACTTCAACAGACCAGCAAACATCAGTGCTTTGAACGATGTGGTGAGCCGCCCAACGAACAACACGGCTCCGGTTGTTGCCAACAACTATTACCAATCGGTGTACCGTCCAAGACTGGATGCACAGCTTGACTACATCAAGATGATGAACCGGAACAATTCAAACAATGTTCTGAATCCAACCCCAAACGCGCCCCCCAATAACAACAGGACCAACGGGATGCCGGGAAATCCAATTTGAACAACGGGCTTCCAGCCGAGTTGAATCAAGGCAATAACATTGTTCAGAACATCAATCAGAACACTGTTTCGAACAATGTGGCGCAACAGATCGTTCAACAAAACAACAATTCCAATATGAATGTAGGGGATGGGTTGCCCAACACGCCAAACCAAAGCAATGCTCCAAGCTGGGAGACTTCGATGAGCGATTGGTTTGTTGCTCGCATGACAGGAAAAAACCGAGACAGATACGGTAATGTGTCCACAGATGGCATAATTCACTCTCCGCCCATTTCAGACTTTGTTGGTTTGGACGCGTGGGCTGGTGCCGAAGGACCTGTTGGTGATGGTTCACGTCAATGGAAACTTGCTCGCATTCGAGAAGATGTTCCAAACTATGCACGTCACGGCCATCCCGATTTTGACGGAGATTGGGTACGATGGACACGAAGTAACCCTCAAGGATATTTCTTCCGCCCTACATCAAACAACAATTACAGGTGACAACAATGAACATACCGCAAGCTGAATTATTAAACATAGCAAACCAGTTGAACGCAGCATCAGCAAAGCACAAGGCACAAGCAAATCGGATCAGAAACCTCGCTGGCGGTTCTAACAGCAATCCCGCAATGGGTCCATTGATTGCTTTGGTTGGAGTTATGAGCATTATGACCATTGCTGGTCTTTTCAACATAGGTGGCAAGCAATGAACCTCTCCTGGTCACAAGGTTTGACCTTAGCAGTAACAGTAGCCTATCTTGCTACTTCTGCAATTCATTATCAAGGCAACAGAAAACCGATGGCGATGATGTTCCTTGGCTATTCAGTAGCAAACATTGGTGCTTTCCTTTTGGAAGGCGCTGAACAATGAAGTTTAGAATTCATCAGCTTCTTCTCTGTCTGTAAGATAGTGTTCGACATCGCACCCATCAAACAGAGCATCGTTTGGTCCAAGAAGAACAAATCTCACAAGCTCGATAGCATCCAGAGCATGGGTGAACGGAAAGATCCATTGAATCCGCATAGCACCGAAGGTCATCGATACGCCATTGTCCTCGTATTTGGCAACCGATGTTGACACTTCTTCGAAGAAAGGCTTGAACTTGATCGTGGCCGCTAAGACTCCATCTTGCCATTTTGTGTACTTCTCATAGCCAGGTTGTCCTGGTAATGAATCGATTTCACGCTCGACCACGACTGCGTAGGTGTGCGGGATGTCCTTCTCTCCCAAATCAAATGGTACAAATGATGACCCATCGCACTCTGGGCATTGTTTGATGCTGTCATCATCAGGTGACACTGCAGAACATACAGTACACCGTTTCGCACGGTTGTTTGAGGACATATCAATTCCCCATCTGTCTTCGAATGCTATCGGCTACTTGCTGTTTTCTTCTGACTTCTTGATTGTGTTCATCTTCTTTGGAAGCTAAGTTCTCAAAGGCCAATGCCCTCAAGACCGAGGAAATGCCGTTGAAAGCGAGGCGATCAGCATAAGCTTGCAAACGTGAGAATTGTTCAGCGGACAATCTCACCTTCACGGTCTTACCGCCTTTGGTGTCGCTCATGATATGCTCCAAGTGTTTTGTCCCTATGAGACAACCGATTCCCAAGAAAGCTCAAAACCCGTTCGGGGGGTTAAGGTTTGTAGCCCGTTTGTGGACTTATGTAGCCCCTTGTGGCCTTTAGGGACACGCTTCTTTATACCCTGTACCGATATGGTCGGGATATCAGAGGCACAAGAAACAAGCCGACGAACAAAAAAAAATACAGGAAGTGAAAAAAATGCAGTGGACAGTTTACTGGGACAGACCTCAAGCTCTAATTAACGAATATGTGTCAAGCGTAGAAGGATTTATTTCTTTTGCCTTCCCGAACTGGGGATCGACAAACCGTGGCGTCCACGCAAAGGGCGAATATGGTCTCGGAAGCCTCCGAGCAGACCACATGGGCCTACTCGACACCGAGGGAAGATGGATCGTTCCAACCAACTCTGCTGCATCTTTCGAGACCGGAACTGGTCAAGCTGGTGCTGCTGCTTCATCCAACCTTGGTGGCGGATGGATTGACAAGGCAATCTCGATTAAGACCATCGAGGAAGCATATTATGTTTTCACTGGGCTGCAGTACAACACTTCGCCCATCAGAACGACCGAATCACAATTTAGAATCGCTGGGATTACTACGCCGTGCCATTCTCATCTCATCTTGAGTGTCTTGGAAGAGCCTCTATGCTTTATGAGTGAGCCGTTGGTCATAGAACCAGAGAAAGCTCTTGACTGGTCTCTCCGAACAACTGTTGGTACAAACGGTAATGGAACTCTCCAAGGCGAATCTCTCCGAATTCTAGGAATGGTCATCGGACAACATCACGCTTTGATTCAACAAACTTTCGGCAGCGAGGATCTTTGAGGTTCTTACCTGATAACGAATACTACGAGGTGAAAAAATATGGCAATTGATGTATTTGATGCACACACGCTTGGTGGGCTGGACAACTCGAAGAGAGGTCTTGGCACACACATTCTCCACGTCGCTGGAGAATTGACTGGAATTGATGACGCAACTGCAGCCGCACCTTGCGTTTACACTGTTGACGCTGATGGAAACATCTCTGCATCCGGTGGAGACTCGGATGGTGCAGAAGCAGCAGACCTGGTAATGACCGACGGAGCCGGTGTAATCATCACCGTTGACAATGTAGATCTTGACGGAACCGGCGTTGCCCCTGAAGGCGCAGTTTGTACTGTAAAGGTCTCATTCGGCTCCGCTGTCGAAACTGCAAGCACTATGGAAATTCTTGGAGGTTACATCTCCTGTGGATTTGACCTCAGTGGAACTGTTGGCTCTGCTGCTGTTGACGCATTGACCTTTGGCTCTCTGTCGGCTCTCTCTGGAAACTCCATCGAGTTCAACATCGCAGCCCCGTACGAGCAAGAAGGTGGCACTCAAATTAACATCGCTGCTGGGTCCGTCTTGAAGTTCAGCATTGTCGCTTTCGCTAAGGGCGGCACGATCTGAAACTCTTGAGGTGATTCAAGAATGGACGGCTGGCGTGGCTCTCGATTGGGTTATGCTGGCGGACGCACAGGCTACTTCGCAAACTACGGCAACAACGATGCTCTACGTGGCACTATGGGAAGCTCATTCAACAATGCCTTCACGCAACAAGCCGCTTGGCAAAGCACGACTACTGGAGTTGCGCTCGCACTAGGACTTGTTGCAGCATACGCATACCGAGATGATCTCAAGAAAAAAGCCCGGAAGTTCAAGAAAGATGCCGGAAAAGCTGTTGACCGAATCAATCCATTGAGTTGAGGTGCCTGGTGATGAAAACCACCACCTTTGAACGGGCGCTTGTTAACAACCACAATGTTGTTCCTTTGCGAGGCGAAAGTCTTGGAATGTCAATCAAGAGCAATCCACACTGTCACTGCTATGCTGATTTGAAAGGCACAGTTAAGCGTAATCCACATTGCCCAACGCATGGTTCGAATCTTTCTGGTTCAGCATTTTACAAGACTGGAACAGGATTGGCTGTTGCATCTGCAGTCGGACTAATGATTTACGATCGTCGCAAATTTGGCGATTGGAAATACGCTCAAGATTGGACAAAGTATGCCCTTGGCGGCTTTGCTGGATGGTTCCTTGGAGGCCTTGCGAATTGGGAGGCGCTTCCGTAAACAATGAAATTCCCCGCTTTTACACACATCAAGGGGAGGTATAGAATATGGCAAGAGTTAATTTTGGACGAACACCGACAGTACGAGGGTATAATCCCTTAGCGAACACATTGAAACCAGGACACGTTATTCAACTGCGTGGACAGTTCTATTTGGTGAATGCAGTCGAAGGTCTTACCTTCGAGCTTGTAGTTACTGCAAATGGAAACACAGCCGGTACAGAGATCTCTGACGGCTTTGATTCTGGTTACTTCGAAGATGAGGACCTTGAACCTTACAGAAACCACCTGTATTGTTTGATTCCTTCATTGGCCGGTCAGCCAAAGTTCATTGCACGTGACGGAAGCTACGATGGCGTTGGGTTCCCTAACGACACAACTCAAATTACCCTTTCAAGCGGAACACACACAATCGGTGCGGCAGCGAGAACCATGGTTGGTTTGATTAGCCCTCGTGTCTATCTCAAGCATCCAGCCGGCATTCCTCGATGGCACGCTGATGAAGCTCCAGAGAACGACAAGACAGGGTATCTCGATGTAACGGTCAGCCCCCACGAAGATCCGAACCCGAATTTCGCAATATGGATCGAAAGTGGAGAATCACAATTGCCTCAATTCAGAATGGTCAATACAACCGGCGAGGTATATTACAACCCAGTCATATTTTTGCAGGGTTTCAAGGCAAGATTGCAACCTATGACCAAGGTTGACATTCAAGTGGCAAGAGAAGCCAACGGCGGCAAGTTTGTTTACAAAGTAATCAAGCCAATGGGATTGCCTCATGCTGGTTCAATGGGCGCTGATTTCAACCCCAACTGAAGGGGGACGAATAAGTGGCATTGAAATCACTATCTGCGGGAAGGCCATCGAACGAATTGGTTCCCCAATCTCCGTTCGGTAGGTCGCCTCACGCAACCAACTACGCTCTGCAAGAGGTACACAAGCCTGGAGAGCTTTTGATGCTCTCTACGGGGCTTTACAGGGTCAAATCGAGCGAACAGTTCTCATTGATGCTTCACATGGGTCTTCAGGGCACATTTGTACGGACTGGTGCTACATCGATGTCCTTTACATTGACAGAGAACGATCCCGCATTGGCAGGCAATTCAAGTATCACGATTCCAGCAGGCACACAAATTCACATTGGCGCTCAAGGATTCAACAATGCGGTACAGGTTGTGACAACTGGAGAATCCGCCACGTTTTCAAGCGGAGTATTGAGTTGTGCAACCTCTGAAACGATTGACTCGACCTATGCAAATTCAACAGATGCTACGCTCATGTATTTGCCATCAGCTTCCGAGGATGGAACCAACAACAACATCCTCCTGAACAAGAGGACCTTTGGTATTCTGGAGAGTCCTTCCAATGATTTCACGATCTATGATTTCTGTTTTGGAATTTCACTTCACCCTAAGTATGTAGGTCAAGACGGCGATATTACAGATTCAGGACTTGCGCCTTCGAACTTAAATATCGCAGTGTCAGACAGTCGTGCCAACATAGCGCACATTGGGGCTGCTACTTCGGATGTCAACGGAAGACCCGCAGACACTCTTGCCGCAGCAACAGGCGGACATGGTGGCGTCAGACACGGGGTTGGCGGCTACGGGTTGGATTTGGTTCGATATAGCGGTTTGATTTCTCCTAAAATTCGAATCGAACAACCAACAGGTGTCGTTCGTTTTGCAACGGACATGTCTAAGGGAACCGACGATACCTCTGACCGTCTAATCAACAAAACAGGTTTTCTTTCAGCCGATGATACATCGGTCGTTGCTATGAATCAACGGTACAGAATTATAACAAATTCAGAGAAGAGCGATGGCTCATTGCCAACTTTCCAACTGCTACAAGACAAGCTTGAGGCAATGCGAGACCCACACATTCTCATTTTGGGTGTGAAAGTAGTTCTTGATGAAGTATCGGAAGGGGAAGTTCGTGAGATGATTCGACGGTCAGGACGCTTCAATTACAAGGTTGTACAAGACCCAAGCGAAGCTTACAAAATGCAATCAGATAACGTGACTGGGCCTGCGAACGGATGGAAGGAACTTGTTGAGAAACAACAGGGAAGACGAATGAGCTTCCAAGACTACAAGAATGCCTCAAACAAGATCACGACCCAAGCAATGAATCAATTGTATGGAACTGGCCCGCGATACCCAAATGAAATAAGGCAAGACCCTCGTAGCAGATACAGGAGGGGCTGATTGTGGACTTTGATATTATTCCTGATGGCGTGAACACGATTGCGGGCGGAGAAGTTGATGATGACACTTTGATGATCTTACCTGGAGAACTGGTGGATGTACCAACAGGCCGAGATTTACGCAAAATTACAGAGCGAAGAAGAAACTTGCTCGTCGCTTCTAAAACCAAAGTACAGGTTATCGATCAACTCGAGGAAGGGGATTTGAATTATGTGATGATGAAAGTATCATCGACCCTTCCTGATGGCACAACGGGTGCGGCACCTGCTGATTTAGCGGTATTCCTACAACTCGATGGGTTCGCTCAAGGAGGATTTGAAGCAGTTTACGATTCGACAGTCGGACAATCTGTTGCTGGTTTCACATTGGCAACATTAAGCTCGTTGAACTTGCCAGAACAATTTGGTATGTGGTATTTGACCGTTGATCGTTCAGATACGAAAGTATTGATTTATCGTGGCGATGGACGATACAACCATCGCATTCGATTGGATCTCTTCAACACCAACGCTTCGTCATCAATCAATGTGGAATTTGTTGAAATCGCTCGAACAAGAACTTCCATCCAACAAGAATTGGGGTACTAATTATGGTGACAAATTCGCAAGCTGATTCAAACTTTTTTGGATTGAAGATTACCTTCGGTGCAGCAAGTTACCTGGTCAACGGTGCGAGCCAAACGGGAACATCGTTGGTAATTGACGGTGGAACGCAATCGATTCACAAAGGCCAAACCTTCACGGTTGCGGGGGTGTCTGGGACATATACTGTGTCATCCGTAACTGGTGCTGATGGTACGGAAACAACAATCAGTACGACTGTCACAACAGTCAATTTTACACCTACACTGGCTTCAAGTCCGGGCAACAATGCTGCTCTTACGGTTGCTAGCGAATTCTTCCTTCCAACTCAAGAGGTTTCGAATGACATAACAATCGTCAACGATTCAGCGTCAAACGCCGTTTCGATTGCTGAAAACGCATCAAAGGTAACAAATTTAGGTTTCAATTTGGCGGCTGGAGCAGGCTTGACCATCGAAGTGACGAATGCCGATCTCGTTTATGTGAAAGGAACAACTGGACAAACGATTAGTGTGGCGGGGTCTTGAAATGGGAAAGTATAGCGCAGCAAGCGGTGGAAGCGGTTCATTAACTGGTGTGGATGACCAAAGCTCATCAAACGATGATCAAATAACCATCAAAGATAACGAAGTCGTTATCAATGAGGATTCAGATACTAGTATGGCTTTCCGTGTGGAATCAAACAATAATGCGAATATGCTGTATGTTGCGGCAAACGACACAGTAGGTGTCGGGACCAATACGCCTGGTGCAACAATGCACGTTATAACAGGTGGCAACGACCAAACCTTAAGCTTCAGCCAAGGTAGTATAACGGGTGTAAGCGGAATCATGATTGAATCAACTTCGGAACACCAAAACAACGCTGCACCAATTATCGTCTTTCACAGGAATGCTACAAACCAACAAGACCCTGGTGACGGATTGGCTGGCATCCTTTTCTGTGGTGAGGATGATGCTGGAAATTCAATGGCGTACGGCCAGATGAAAGTTTGGACAATCGAATCCGATGATGGTAGCGAAGCAGCCGCTATCTCTATTCAAGGCATGGTACAAGGAACGAATAGAGGTTTCATCAATATGCTTGGGGCT
>MDTG01233409.1_pt1 | contig 11021 bp, 7 predicted proteins | sample 811421 | NCBI WGS metagenome assembly MDTG01 (sample SAMN05326645, study PRJNA326480) | marine metagenome | isolation source: seawater | place: Pacific Ocean: South East | collected 2011 | reverse complement strand
TTATTTAAAATTGATCTATTATTTTTATCATCTAAACATAGAAGGGTTTTTCCAAAAGAAGGGGTTTTTTCTGCAAATTTAATAAAACTTTTTTTTAGGTTATCAATTTTTTTATAATGTTCAAGGTGCTCATCATCTATGTTAGTTATAATTGCATAAGTAAACGGAAGTTGCAAAAAACTACCATCGGACTCGTCTGATTCTAACACGCACCATTCTCCCTTGCCAAGTTTGGCGGTGTTTCCAATGGAATTTATTACACCACCGTTAATTGTCGTTGGATCTAGTTTTGATTTTGAGAAAATAGTTGAAACAATAGATGTTGTTGTTGTTTTTCCATGTGAACCAGCCACTACAACATTTTTATAAAGTGAGACAATATTTGCCAACATTTCTCCTCTTTTATAAATTGGTATTTTCATTTTCTTTGCCTGAGAATATTCAGGATTATTTTTTTTAATTGCTGATGAAATAACAACTATAGTAGCATTCGTTAAATTTTTTTTCTTATGTCCTATTTGAATATTAATTTTATTTTTTTTTAATCTATCAATATTTTTGCCACTTTGTTGATCAGTGCCTTTTACATTAAATCCCAAGTCTTTCATTATTAATGCTAAACCACTCATTCCTATTCCACCGATTCCAATAAAGTGGATAATTTCTTTTTTTCCTAGACTAATTTTCATCTAAATAGCTTATTATTTTTTTGTTTAAATTTTCCCAACTAATATTTTCACTAAGTTTTTTTAAATTATTTTTCTTTTCAATATACTCATTTTTGTTATTCATAATTTCGATAATTTTTTTGTATATATCACCAGAATTAAAGTTTTTCTCTTCTAATATCCAGCAACAATTCAGATCAGCATATCTTTTAGCATTAAATAATTGATGATTATCGGTTGCGGATGGAAATGGAACAGCAATAAATGGGATATTTAAGTGACAAAGTTCTGCTAATGAGGATGCTCCAGATCTTGTTATTGCAATATCAAAATTGCTATTTTTACACAAAAAGTTCTCTTCAAAAAAAAATAGATTATTTTTTATATTATTTTTTTCATAATCTTTTTTGTAATTATTAATATTATAACCTGAGGATAATTGTTGTGTTAATTCTAAATTAATTTTTGATGATAGTTTTATTATTTCATTTTTTAAATTCTGACTAAAAAATAGAGATGCTTGACTTCCACCTACCACTAATATTTTTATTTTTTTATTATCTGTATAATTTAGGTTTTTTTTTATATACATGCATTTTTGTAAGATTGGCGAAAGTTCAATAATTTTGTCTTTATAATTTTTATCAATACCAATTATATTTTTATCGTAACAAAAAATTTTATTTGTAAATTTTAGGAGAAATTTATTTGATCTTCCAATAATTGAGTTTGGTTCAAATAAAAATATTTTTTTTTTAAATAATTTTGCAGCTAATACTATTGGCAATGACATATATCCTCCAGTACTTACAACAATATCAAATTTATTTTGACTAAAATGAATTATAGCTTTAATGAAAGCAAAAGTTAAAAATAAGACTTTTAATAAAAAAAAGTATTTTTTTTCGGGTATTTTTTTTACCTCAAAAATAGTTTTATCAACCTCTTTTGGTATAAACTTTGCTCCTCTTATGTCTGTATAAAGCCTTACATCATGTTTGGTTTTTAAATGATCATATATATTCAGTGCAGGAATCACATGACCACCTGAGCCACCTGTTGAGATTAAAACTGTTTTCAATTAAAAACCCTTCTCTTGGTTAAATTTAAAATTATTCCAGAAATAATAGATATACTAACTATTGAGGAGCCTCCGTAGCTTAAATAGGGCAAAGTCATTCCTGTGGTTGGCAAAACTCTTAAGTTGACACCTACATGAACAAAAGCTTGCATCAGTAGTATTGAAATTAATCCTGTAAGAGTCATTTTGAATATATTATCGTTTATTTCTCTAATTTTTTTAAAAATTCTATATGCAAAAAATATGAAGGCCAACATTATTAAAAGGATAATGATAATTCCAAATTCCTCAGAAATAACAGAGACAATAAAATCAGTATGTGCTTCTGGTATTTTTGAATTCAATGTTCCCTCACCTATCCCTTTTCCAAAAAAACCTCCATCAATTATTGCCTCAGAAGCTTTTTCAGCCTGTGAATAGCTGTTAGAGCTATTATCAAAAAAAGATGCTATTCTTATTTTAATATAATTAAATTTTTCAACAAAGAATATTAAGTATGAAATTATAGTAATAAAAAAACCAAATAATCCAAAAAATATAAGTAAATTAATTCCTGAAATAAAAATTAAAACTAACCATGTTAAAATAATTAAAATTGATTGTCCTAAATCTGGTTGGGACATCAAAAGTAATACGATCGGTATTATTGTTAATAAAGATAAAAAATATTTAAAATATAAATTATATTTTTGATAATTTAATAGAGATGCAAGTATTACTATATAAAATGGTTTAATTAACTCAACAGGTTGAAATCTTGGTAGAAATGGAAGGTCTAACCATCTTTTTGAACCTTTGACTTCTTCACCAATTAATGGAACTAAAAACAATAATATCAAAGAGAAAATAAATAAACCAATTGAAATTTTTATTAATAATTCCTCTTTAATTAATGAAAATACAAACATAATAAGAAATCCTAATAAAATAAATGACAAATGCTTAACAAAGAAATAATAAGAATTTGTATTTAATCTGTCAGAAGCAATAAGAGATGTTGAAGCTAAAGAAAAAAATAGACCAGCTATAAAGAAGGAAATAACAAATATTAGAATAGTTTTATCAATATTTTTCCACCAGCTATAATAATTATCGTATATGTCAAATTTATAGATCATGCTTATTTTTTAAAATAATTTTTTTTACAAGTTTGTTAAAATATTTTCCCCTTTCTTCAAAATTTTTAAATTGGTCAAAAGAGGCTGCAGCTGGACTAAACAAAATTGTATTTAATTTCTTATCATTTTCTATTTTTTTATTTATTATTAAAATAGCTTTTTTGAGATTTTTTATATATTTGAATTTTATTTTATTTTTTAATTGTTTTATAAAAAATTTTTTACTTGTACCAATTATATATGCAAAAATATTTTTATAATATTTTTTACTTAATTTTAAAATATCTCCTTTTTTATACATTCCTCCAACTATCCAATGTATATTTTCATTATTATCCAAAAGTGCACTTGTCGATGAAAAACTTGTTGATTTAGAGTCATTTATGATTTTTAAATTATTTTCATTATATATTATTTGTTTTCTAAAATCTAAACCTTTGAATTTATTTAAGGCTTTAAATATTTTTATATCCGAGATATAAAATTTTTTTGATATTGCATAAACAAAATGTATATTTTTGAAGTTATTTTTATCGTGTAAGTAAACGTTCTTAATTTTTCTTTTAAAAAAATTTTCTTTATTAAATTTTAGTCTATTTACATTTGATTTAATATTTTTATTTAAAATATATTTATTGATTAATTTATTATTTTTCTCAATAAACGAATGTGTGTATCTATCTTGATTGTAAATTAATTTTAGCTTTGCTTTAGCATATGCATTTATACTTCCATGTCTTTCCAAATGATCAGTATCTAAATTTAGAATTGCAGCATAATTAGATTTAAGATAGTTGCTATAATATATTTGATAAGATGACGCTTCAATTATAAAAATCGTTTTTTTCTTAATATTTTTTTCTAATAAAGGAGGGTTTCCAATATTACCTACTAATCTAACATCTAAGTTATTTAATTTAAAAATTTTATATAACATTTCGCAACTTGTAGATTTTCCATTTGTGCCTGTAATTGTTATTTTTTTATTTCGAGGATAAGTAGAACAAAGAATATCGAATTCAGTAATTATTTTTGGGCGATTTTTAAGCAAATATTTTTTTAAACCACAATTTTTAATATCTATTCCTGGGCTCAAAACAATGTAATCATAATTATAGTTAAATATTTTTTTTTTATTTAAAAAATAACTTTTGTTAATTTTATTTTTTTTAGAGATGTCATCATCATAAACCTCAATTTCGTTATTTTTGCGTAAATGCTTCAGGCATGATTTTCCTGAAAGACCCAAACCATAGATTAGTATTTTTTTGTTAATAAAGTTTTCTTTGCCAAACATTTATCTTAATTTTAATGTTGCAAGTCCAATCATTGCCAAGATAAGCGAAATAATCCAAAATCTTATAACAACAGTAGATTCTGCCCATCCCTTTTTTTCAAAATGATGGTGTATAGGTGCCATCATAAAAATTCTTTTTCCCGTGAGTTTAAAAGAAATAACTTGCACTATTACAGATACTGCCTCTAACACAAACAATCCTCCGGTTATTGCCAATACAATTTCATGTTTTGTTACCACACCAACAGCACCAAGAGATCCTCCTAATGCTAACGATCCAGTATCTCCCATAAAAATCTTTGCTGGAGGTGCGTTGAACCATAAAAATCCTATAGATGCTCCAATAATTGCTCCACAGAAAACAGCAACTTCACCTACCCCTTCTATGTAGGGTATTAATAAATATTCTGAAAATATTATATTGCCAGATACATAACTTATAAATGCAAAACAACCCGCAACTAAAATTACTGGAACAGTAGCAAGACCATCAAGACCGTCTGTTAAATTAACAGCATTAGATGAACCAACAATTACAAATAAATAAAAAGGTACAAAAAACCAGCCTAGATTGATTACTAAATTTTTAAAAAATGGAAAATAAAGATTTGTAGTTAAGTCGGAGTCAATAAAATTGTATAAAATAATTAGTGAAATAAGACCAATTAAAATTTGAATAATGAATTTATATTTTGATGATATTCCATTGGAATTATTATTTTTAATTTTTTTATAATCATCAAATGCACCCAATACTCCAAACGTGAATGTTATAAAAATAAGTAACCAGTTATATGGATTATAAAGGTCAGCCCACAAAAAAACTCCTGTGAATAATCCAATTAATATTAAAACTCCACCCATTGTTGGCGTTCCAATTTTTTTAATTAAATGATCTTTGGGTCCATCAGAGCGGATGGGATTAGTAATTTTTTTTGTTGAAAAATAATTTATAAATTTATCACCGATTAAAAATACTACTACCATAGCAGTAATAACAGCCAACCCGGTTCTTACAGTCAAAAAGTTGAAAAAATTTAAAAAGGAATAGGTATCTGAATAGTTTGTTAATAAATTGTATAGCATAGTATTTATAAATTATTTATTATTTTATTTAATCCAGTTGAATTTGATCCTTTTACCATTAAAAAACTATTGTTTGGTATATCTTTATTTATTAAATTTTTGATATCCATGTTGTCATTTAATATTTTACCCTTAATTTGTGGTTTTAATTTGTTAAATGTGTGTTTTGCAAATTTTCCAAATACATAAGTTTTCCTGATATTTGATTTATTTATGTGATTAGCAATTTGTATATGGAGCTTTTTCGAATATTTTCCAAGCTCAAGCATATTTCCTACTAAGAGAAATTTATTATTATTTTTTCCATTATATGTATTATTAAATCTCTCTAATGCAAATTTAAATGAAAGCGGATTTGAGTTGTAACTTTCATCTATTATAGTTATTTTTTTTGATCCTTTTTTATAGTTTATTATTGATCCTCTACTTTTGGGTATATTGAAACCTAAAAATAATTTTTTACTAATTTTATTAATATCAATGTAATTATTTAATATACTTAATGATGCCAAAATATTTTCTTTATAGTGAGATAGATTTTTAGATAAAAGAAACGATTTTTTTTTCCCTTTAATGTTGAAATTTAATAAATAATTATTTTTTAATTTTTTTTGACTTAAGAAATATATATCAGCATTTCTTTTATTTTTACTATAAGTAATAATTTTAAGTTTTTTATTTTTTGCTCTGCTTAAAAAATATTTGTAATACTTGTCATCCATATTAATTATTATTGTTCCAAAAGGAACAATGTTATCTATTATTTCACCTTTTGCTTTAGCTATTTGATTTAAATTTTTGAAATTTTCAATGTGAGCATAAGATATATTTGTAATAAGTCCCAAATTTGGTTTAATCAATTTGGTCAGATAATCAATTTCTCCTTTTTTATCCATTCCTACTTCTATAATATTGAATTTGGTTGTTTGTGGGGCATTAAATAAGCTTAAAGGTACTCCAAACTTATTGTTAAAAGATTTTTTAGAGGAATACGTGTTTGCTATTTTACTAAGGCAAAAGCTCGATAACTCTTTAACAGATGTTTTACCAGCCGAACCTGTAATAGCAATAATGTTTGCATTCAAAGATTTTCTAAATTTTGAGCTTATCTTATGTAATTCCTTTAGAGGATTTTTTTTAAATATTATCCTGGAATTTTTATTATTTTTATTTGATAAAGCTAAAATTGCACCATTACGAATTGCGTCCTTAGCATAAGAATTACCGTCAAAGTTTTTTCCCTTAACTCCAATGAAAATTGAATTTTTTTTAACTTGTTTTGAATTAATTGATACATAATCAATTTTAATATTTTTATTAATAACATTATTATTTAAATATTCGCGTAGAATATTTGTTTTTAATGAATTTGATAATAAAATGTTTTTTTTATTAATAGAATTTAAAATCTCTTCTTTATCAGAGAAAAATCGTTTGCTTTTATACTCCTGGTAATTCTCATGACCTTTGCCAGCTACAATTAATACATCGCCAGATTTTAGGTTATTAATTGCAGTTGAAATAGCTTTAGCTCTAGAAGGTATTTCTTTAAATTTATTTTTTTTAATACCTTTTTTAATTTGATTTCTTATTGACTTTGGACTTTCACGTCTTGGATTGTCATCTGTAAGATAAATTTTATCACAATATTCATTAGCAATTGAGCCCATTATAAATCTTTTATCTTTATCTCTATTACCGCCACAACCAAATACTATTGATACATTGCTAAGAGGATATTCTTCTCTTATATTTAATATTGCAGTTTTAAGGGCGTCAGGTGTATGCGCATAATCTAGAATTACATTTGCATTATTTCTTAAATTGCCTATTTTTTCTAACCTACCGCTAATAGGTTTAATTTTTTCAATTATTTTTAAAATATTATTAATTTTGACTTTTGATAAATATGCTGCAATTATTGCAAATAACAAATTTTTAATCTGTATTTTTCCAATAAGAGATGTTTTAAATGAATATTTCTTGTTATCGAATACAAAATCTACCTTTTTATAATAATTTACTTTTTGAATATTTGTTATTTTTATAAGAGATTTTTTATTTCCTATATTATATTTTTTTAATTTTCTTTGTTTCGATATAATTTCAAAATATTTTGATTGTCTGATATCTTCATCAAATATTATATTTCCACGATATTTAAGTAATTTTTTAAAAAGAATAAGTTTTGAGTTAAAATAATCTTTAAATGTTTTGTGATAATCAAGATGATCCCTTGATAAATTTGTAAATAGTGCTGTATTAAAATTTATTTTGTGCAATCGATCTTGTTTCAATCCATGACTCGATGCTTCTAATATAACGTTATTAATTTTTAATTTTTTTAATTTTTTTAATATTTTATGAAGGTTTATCGGATCAATCGTTGTATTATTAGTTTTTAATTTAAATTTTTTTGATAAAACTCCTAATGTCCCAATAGTTGCAACTTTTTTATTATTCAATTCCAAAATTTGATAGTAAAAATTCGCTATAGATGTTTTGCCATTTGTACCTGTTACAGCAATGATGTTTTTTGGCTTATGATTATAAACTATTTCAGCTACCTCAGCTAATAATTTTCGTGTATTTTTACAATGAATAAATAAAATTTTATTTTTATTAAATCCTTCAAATTTTAAATTTGAAAAAATAATTTTTGCTCCGTTGTGAATAGCATTTTTAATGTGATCATTTCCATTCGAATTATTTCCACTAATCGCAAAAAAAATATCATTGTACCTACATTCTTTACTGTTGAATCTTATTTTATTAAATTTAATTGACTTATATTTTCTCTTTATGTTTTTAAATACTTTGCCTAGTAACATATTTTTAAGTTCTTAGTATTTTGTGGCTAAAATAGGTCCTATTTTCTCAATAATTTTTCTTGATACTTCAACCGCTGTCCATCCTGATGTGTTAAATTGTGTACCTTTGATTTTTAAGCCTGATCCATCCTGATATTCATATATGTAATCTTTATTTGGTTTTGGCTCGTCTAGCATTACAACCAATACATACTTTGGATTTGATGATGGAAATACAGATGCAAAAGTATTTATTTTGTTTTTTGAATACCCTCCTGCAACAGATTTTTGAGCAGTCCCTGTTTTTCCTGCAATCTCATAACCATTAATATTTGCAAAGCTAGCTGTTCCTTCCTTAGTTGTAACTATCTTTCTAAGGGCTAAATTTATATTTTTAGATACATCTTCTGAAATAATTTTACGATATCTAATTTGCCTTTTTTTTTCGTTTAAAATTAAAGTAGGCTTTATATCATATCCGCCATTTGAAACTATCGAATAACCTTTTGCTAATTGTAATGGTGTTGTTGTTATTCCATGACCATAAGCAGATGTTGCAAGTTTACATTTTCCCCAATTAAATTTTAAAGGTGTTCCAACCTCCTCAATATCAAATTCTAGTGTATCTAAAAGACCTAAATCTTGTAAAAAATTTTTAAATTTATCTTGTCCAACTTTCTGAGCAATTCGAATTGATCCTATGTTACCAGATCTAATTAAAATTTGCTCTGCTGTTAGATCAGAAGGAATTTTCTCATCGTACTCGCTAATTGGAAATTTACTACAATAAATTTTTTTTTCTAGATTTTTAAATTCTGTATTTGGATTTATTGAACCGTCATTTAATCCAGCTGCGTAAGTAAACGTTTTAAATACTGAACCAAGCTCATATACGCCTTTTGTTACCCTATTAATAAGATTTTTATCTTCAAGTAGTTGCCTCTTATTAAGGTCGTAATCTGGCAGAGATAAAAGTGCTAGAATTTCTCCACTTCTTGAATTCATTAAAATAGCTGCGGAACCGATAGTATTGAATATTTTTTGGAATTTAATAAGTTCTTCGTATATTAAGTATTGTAAATTTAAATCAACTGTGAGTTTAAGATGTTGATTTGGAATTTTTAATTTTTTATCAAAGCTTTTTTCTATTCCAGATATGCCGTTATTTTCATTATCAATTTGACCTATAATATGACTAAAAAGATTTTTTTGTGGATAAATTCTTGTGATTCTATTTTCAGGTATTAAAGATTTATCTCCAAGCATCATTAACTTTTCATAATTTTCTGGATTAAGTTCTTCAGCAAAATAAAAAAACTTTTTTTCCTGAAGTTTTTTGTCTATCAGTTCATAATTTTTGTTAGGAAAAAGTATTTTAAGATTTAATATCAATTTTTTTTTATCTATTACTAAATTCGGGTTAATTCCTATATTTCTAGTGATAATGGTTTTTGCTAAAATTTTATTGTTTCTATCTAAAATATTACTTCTAATTTCTTTTTTTAAATTAGATATATTATTTGAAGGCAATTTTTTCCCGGTCAAGTAAAATGCTTTTAATGAAAATATTAATAGAATTGTTACAAAAATAAAAAAAATGAATGCAACTCTATTGAAAGATATGTTCAACTTATTTTTGCTATATTTATTATCTAGTTTCTCGAAATCATTTTCAAAATCAAAAAAGTTGTTTTCGTTATTCATTTTTATCCATAATTTTTGATCTCAGTTCGTCTATGTCTGAGACGACTTTAATTTTTTCGTATGATGTATACTTAAGCTCATTATCAAAATATAGTTTATTAAATTCTAGTAACCGCTCTGGAGAACTAAGGTAATCATGCTCTAGTTGGACTAATTCTTTGATATTTTTTAAATAACTTATGTTTTCTTTTACTGAAAAGATTTCATCATCAAGTTTTTTGGTATAATTTTTAGTTAAAGTTGTTGAAACTATTAACATTAAAATTAGTAAAAGTGTAAAATTTCTTATCAAAGTTTTTTTCCTATTTTTTCAATATCAAGCAATTTTTTAAATTTTATTAACAGTTCATCAAAATTTCCATCTTCTTTAATTTTTTTTGCATATCTTAATTTAGCAGATCTGGAAGGGGGGTTAATTTTAATTTCTTGCGTTGATGGCTTAATAGGTTTTTTATTAATTAATTCAAAAATTTTATTTTCATTTTTTGAGTGTGGGATGTATCTTGAGGTTTTTTTATCTTCAGAATAATTTTTAAAAAAAAATTTTACTATTTTATCTTCTAGAGAGTGGAATGTAACAACTATAATATAACTATTTAATGGCATTAGTTTATAAGCATTGATTAATCCATATATTAATTCACTTATTTCTTGGTTTACAAATATCCTTAAAGATTGAAAGATTTTTGTACATTTATTTATTTTAAAATTATAATTTTTTTTCTCTGTATTTATTAATTTTACTAAATCCTTTGTTGTAAGAAAATTATCTTCTCTTTTTTTACAAATTTTATGTGAAATCTTTCTTGCATCTTTTTCATTCCCAAAATATTTAAATATTTTTGACAACTCCTCTTTTTCCAATTTGTTAACTACATCATCAGCAGAAAAAGAATTTAAACCCATCTTCATATTTAATTTACCTTCAAAATTAAATGACAAACCTTTCTCTTTATCAAATATTTGGTCTTGCGAGTAACCTAGGTCAAAAATAATTGCTTTAATATTTTTGGTATCAGCAATTTCAATCTCACTAAATTTTTTGTGATAAAAATCAAATCTATTTTTATAATAATTTTTAAACCTGCCAGACAATATGATTGCATTTTCATCACGATCAAAAGCAATAACTTTATTATTTTGATTCTCTAAAATTTTTTCTGAATATCCCCCTTGCCCGAAAGTACAATCTAAAAAAGTGCCACTATATCGAGGGGAAATGATCTTGATTAATTCATCAAGTAATACTGGAAAATG